>Ga0209536_100001898_pt1 | contig 34226 bp, 34 predicted proteins | sample DeeMarSeWOR28_12_FD_187461 | JGI IMG/M metagenome (GOLD analysis project Ga0209536, IMG submission 187461) | Marine sediment microbial communities from White Oak River estuary, North Carolina - WOR-2-8_12 (SPAdes) (version 2) | ecosystem: Environmental > Aquatic > Marine > Intertidal zone >...
CGTACCGGGCACCCAGTCGGCCACAGCATCGGCAATCGTTCCCGCTACGGCCGCCATGGGTGTTAGATCCGCATCACCAACCGCTTTTACGCTTTGAATCATCCGCTGCGCGAGATGTTCGTCCGGCGGTATCGCTATTTGTCTGACCGGCAGAGCCAGTATCGTACGATGTTCGGCGACCGCTTTCAGATACCCGAAGGACACCTCTGCGGCCTGCCGGCACAGGGCTATTTGCGGTGAGCCGTTTTGCCAGGCACGGATGGCCAATCGCATCGGCCCGCATTCAGCCAGCATGGTTTCTTCATCCAGCAGCGCTATCGTTTGTTCATAGGACATCTAAACGTTTCCTCCGTATAACCGCAAATCCGAAACAATATCGAAATTCAAATTTTTAAATGTTACTGCCCAAAAGGCCCTTCATATTCTCGTGGCCTCATTATTTCTGATTTGGCTTCTTTGCTGAAAACGGTTTTAGGGCCTCAATGTGGCCGCCCATGGCATGGTAATCTTTGAGTTCCATCGTATACTCCAGCGGACAGATGGTGGCCGGCGTGGGTGTCCAGTAAAACGAGCCGCTTTTGACGCGTTCGACATCCACCATAAAAGAAATGCCGCCCCCCGGCATGATAAATCCGGGAGAGCCGCCAACGGTCAGATGGGCCTGACCGGCATGCACCGCCCGGGTAAGTTTGATCGGATAGCGCGTCACCCCGGCCCGCGCGCTGCCGCCGGCACCGGCGGTATAAATGGCTGAAACCCGGGAAGGCTGGCAGCTGTCTGCAATGGCCTTCAAAGCCGTTTTGGCATTCTTAGAAAGGCTCATTTCAGTGAGGGTGCCACCTTTACCGATTTTAAACATGGCACCGTTTTGGCCGGTGGTCTCGGTAATCAGTATCGTCATGCCCGGGCGGGCTGTTTGCATATCGATTGAGCTGATGACATCGGCAGGGTTGATAATGGAGGTTCCCCCCCACCCGTTGCCGTGGTCGCCGAAATACCTTCCCGGGGTGCTTTCGCTGAACTTCAGCCGGATGCCGGTGGGCCTGGCACCCGCATAGACGCCGGCCACGTGCCGGCTCATCTGTCCGGTAATATGCGAATCGATGATGATAACCTCGTCGGCAGCCGCTTTCAGCAGGGGCGCAAACAATCCCATGGTGGCGCTGCCGCAGCCCACACGCATCCTGGTCGCCTCTTGGCCGTCAATGATCGGCGGGTATCCCACCTGGACTTCCAGCCGACTGCCCTTCTCGATCTTAAGCTTAACCCGTTTGCGATTGGCAATGTCGGTGATGGTGCGGGCAATCACAAAACCGTTTTTCCCGGTCATGCGATTGACACCGCCGATATGCAGCATTTTAGAGCCGTATTGTTCGGTCTCCACCATGCCGACTTCTCTTTTACCCACGAAAATTCGATCTCCTTCTTTGCCGATGGGGATATCCGTATCGATTTTGACGATAATGGAACTGTAACTCAAAGGAACTTCGGTCACCACCGTGACGACATCCACACCGCGCCTTCTGGCCTTTACGATATGGGGTGCCGGTTTGCAATCCGGATAGGTGGTCCCGGCACCAATTGCCGTTATCAGGGGTTTGCGGATATTGGCCTTGGGCTCGGGGCCGACGATATTTTTGACATCACCAAAAGAGTGCAGCCGCGTGAGCCGGACCAGTTTTCCCGCCTCGTTGCGATACCGATGGCAGGCGCCGATGAACCCGGGCTGGATCCAGCATTTGATTGGACAGGCATCACATTCAATCGCCTCTGCCGGCATGCTTTCGGCAGCAACCACCGCATCACTTTCGCAAACGCGCATGCAAACGCCGCAATGGGTGCACCCGTGATCATTGATGACCGCCTTTTTCTTGACCAATCTGACGGCAGCGACCGGGCAATCGCGCACGCAATACCCGCAACCAATACACTTTTCCTTGTCAATATCCATGACGTTGTTCAAACAGCAATGGGTTTATATACATTGTCTGATTTAACCAGCAGGAGTGATGGCGTATCGGAGTGCTGGAGTACTGTTTTCTATGCCGCTGAATATCTTTTCCAATACTCCAGTGCTCCATCACTCCATTACTCCTGTGTCTAAAGCTAAAATAGAAGCCATTAAACTTTGCATTGATAAACGCCCGCTCTGCTTAAAGAACCTTAGGCTTCCGCACCGGCGGCGGCGTATTGCGGCTTTTGGTCACTACAATCTCGCCATCAACCAGCACCATGGCAACTGCGGGCACATCACCGGCTTTAATGGCAGCCAGCGCATCCGCTCCAACCGAGCCCATGGGCGTATCCATGATCACCAGGTCTGCTTCTTTTCCTTCGGAGATCACACCGCGGGGCAGCTTGTGAACGCGGGCCGTATTGCCGGTGGCCATACAAATGGCCTCTTCGGGTTTGATGGCCGTCAAGCTGGCCAAGTGGCAGATCACTCTGAGCACACCCAGTGGAATCACCCCGGTACCGGAAGGCGCATCGTTTCCGATAATGATGCGATGCAGAGCTTTTTGTTCTATGCACAAATTGGCGGCTTCCACCGCGACCTTGGGATTGCCGCAATGTACGATTTCCAGGGCCAGATCGGTTTTCGTTACCAGGCGCTGCACTTCATCCATGGCAACTGCGGTCGGCCCGCCGTTGATATGGGACACGATATCGGGATTGGCCTGGATGACCATTTCCGCTGTTACCGTGCTGCTGCCCGGAATGGAGGTCCCGCCGGCATGCATCATTACCGTCATGCCGCATTCTTTGGCCCATTGCACCATCGGTGCGGCATCTTCTGGATTCTTGACGGTCCCCAGCCCAATTTCACCGACGGTTCGTACACCTTCCCTGGCCAGTTCTTCAAAGTCACTTTTGACAAGACCTTTTTCCAGTATCACCGAACCGCCGACAACTTTTCCGCCGCCCGGTCTGAAATTGGCAAAGGATTTGGCAGCCAGAATGGCCAGCGCCTTGGTACCGGCCGGATCCTTGGGGCGCCCCGGCAGATGAACTTCCCCGGCGGAAATAAAGGTGGTCACACCCCCATGGACCTCACTTTCCAGAAATCCGGTCTGTTTTTGCCTGGGGGTATAGTCTCCCAAAACCGTGTGACAGTGTGAATCAAACAGGCCCGGTGTGACGGTCGCGCCATCACAGTCAATGATCTTTTTGGCATCTGCGGCATCCAGATCGCTTTCCAGGCCAACCTGTTTGATCTTGCCGACTTCGATTAAAATCGCATCGCCTCGCAGAATCGGATCGGCAATATCGCCACTGACAATTGTGCCAATATTTTTGAGAAGGACTTTAGACATTTTCCACCTCCCTGGGACCAAAATGGCCGGCTTTAATACTGGTTTCCAACACGCGCTCTAAATTGGCGGGTAACTCATAAATTCTTTCACCAAGGGCATTTGCAAGGGCATTGACGATCGCCGGTGCGGTCGGAATCAAGGCCGGCTCGCCCACACCCTTGGCGCCGAACGGACCGGTCGGCTCCGGTGATTCCACAATGATGGGGATAATTTCGGGCATGTCGGCACAGGTGGGAATCAGATAATCTTTGAATGAAAGGGTTTGCCCGGGAACAAAGGCCTCCATCAGGGCAAAACCCATCCCCATGGCCACGCCGCCGCAGATCTGCCCCCTGACGTTTTGCGGATGAATGGCCTTGCCGACGTCATGGGCCGCTACGATTTTTTTCACCTGAACTTCACCGGTTAAGGTGTCGACTTTGACGAGCGCCAGCTGGCAGGCGAAGGCATAGGTCGCATAGGGCACGCCCTGGCCGGTCTCCGGATCCAGCGGTACGGTCTCCGGGTCAAAAAATCCGTTCCAGGTCAACGGCAGGCCCTTTTTATGAAGTCGCTGCGCCAGCCATGAAAATTTAACCCTGTTGTCGGGTTCGGCTGTATCGAAGACGAAACCGGAATCCAACTGCAGATCCGTTTTGGGGACTTTAAGTTTGTTCACCGCTTCGGTCAACAACACATCGGCCAGCTTTTGAGCAGCATCTTTAACCGCATTGCCGGAAATATAGGTCTGACGGCTGGCGGAGGTCGCACCGGCATTGGTGGTACATTTGGTGTCCGCCACGACCATGCGGATATCTTCGGGTGCCAGGCCCAGGGTTTCAGCGGCAATCTGCGCCAGGGCCGTGGTGGACCCCTGCCCCAGCTCCGCGCAACCGGTAAACAGCGTGATGCGACCGTTGCTGTCCATGGTCACTCTGGCTGTCGACGGGTTTTGCACACCGGTATTGCCGATACCGTACCACATGCAGCCGATGCCCAGGCCCCTTTTGATATGTAAAGCATCGGATTCTCTTAGCCAGTGCGATTGGGCCTGCTCGTAATGCGGCTGAATGGAATCCAGGCATTCGCCGATCCCCACGCTGGCCGTCAGTTTCTGACCGGTGGCGGTCACAGAACCCTCTTTTAGGGCGTTGATGCGCCGCATTTCCAGCGGACCAATGCCAAGCTCGTGCGCCAGCAGATCCATCTGGGATTCATGGGCAATTGCCATCTGGGGGGTGCCGAAACCCCGCATGGCGCCGGAAAACGGATTGTTGGTATACACACAATGGCTCTCAACGTCCACATTTTCAATCTCGTAAGGACCGGTGGCGTGCACAGCCGAGCGCGATGCCACGGGTATGCCATATGATGCATATGCGCCGGTATCACAGGTAATGACAGCCTGCACGGCCAATAGCCGACCGTCGCGGCCCGCTCCGGTTTTTATTTTCATTTCCAGCGGATGCCGTTTAGCGGTGGTCAGATAGGCCTCTTCCCGGCTGTAGACAATGCGTACCGGCCTTTTGAGGTAATAGAGCGCCAGACCGATAAAACCCTGCACATTCATATCGAGTTTAGATCCGAATCCGCCACCGGTGGCGGCCTGTATGATTCGCACCTGTTGATCCTCGAGCCCCAGCAGGCTGACGACTTCTTTGTGATCGTAATGGGGGTTTTGGGTGGAGGCAAAGATCACCAGCGAATCATCATAGTCCACATAACCGGCACCGGCATCCGGTTCCAGATAGCTGTGTTCAATGTGGCCGGTTCGGTATGTCTTTTCGATGACCGCTGCGCATTGCTTGAATGCCGTTTCGACATCGCCTTTTCTGATTCTGCGCGTGAACAGCAAATTGCCTTTTTCATGGATCTTCGGCGCCCCGGAGGCCAGCGCCTCAACAGGGCTGAACACCGCCGGCAGCTCAGCATAGGTCACCTGGATGGCTTTGAGTGCCTGCTCGGCCGCCGCTTCGGTTTCAGCGGCAACCAGCGCAACCGGTTCGCCGATACTGCGCACCTTGTCATCTGCCAAAAGCGGCTGATCTTTGTTGATAATACCGGTCCGGTTTTTCCCCGGGATATCTTCTGCAGTAAATATGCGCACAACGCCCTTGATCTGAAGCGCTTTTTCAGTATCGATTTTCTTGATGTGGGCGTGCGTCTTCGTGCTCCTCAACACTTTGAGGGTCAGTGGATCATCAAGCACCAGATCGGCACTGAAAATCGGCTCGCCCCGCAACCGCTCGTGCATACCGAATTTGCGTATGTTTCGGCCCACAATCTTGTAGTCTGACACCATCTGGGATGCTGTTCCTTTTTATTTGTAATCCACCCTGCCTACTCCGCTATTATTAACCGGAATAATAGAATTATGGAATGTTGGAATATTGGCTAAAGAAGCGTTACCGGAACATTATTCCATTATTCCAACATTCCAGCATTCCTATACATAACGCCTGGGACCCACTTTAAAGCTTGATGAAGTTAAATGTAAACTTGTCACTTGTTAGCGACCAAGGGGCGCATCATGCGCACAAACAACCCCTGAATGGCCGGCTCCTTGTATACCGCAGACGGTCTGCGGCCGGTGATACTCAGCATTTTGTCCGCCACCAGCCGGCCGGCTTCCCAGATGATATGTTCGGCGGGCACTTTGCCGGTCATGTATTCTTCCACTTCACGGAATCGATGCGGGGTCGGGGTACAGGATCCCAATGCAAACCGCATATAGGCAATTGAACCGCGCTCATCCTGACAGGCCATTGCGGCCATGCTCATGCGAGCGATGGCCAGCTCCTGTCGCCGACCGATCTTCTGAAAATCAACAAAAGTCACCTCCCGGGGTCTGGGCTGCAAAACAAAATGGCTGATGATTTCATCTGAATGCAAACTGCAATGATAGGGCCCGCTGGCCATTTCTTCAATCGTGACATGACGCCGCCCTGCTGAGGTTAACACCACCGCACTGGCATCATGGATCAGCAACGGCGGTATGGTATCGCCGCACGGTGAGCAGTGAGCAACGTTCCCGCCGATGGTAGCCACATTCCGGATTTGCCGGCTGGCAAATTTTTCTGCTGCTTTTCTCAGGGCGGGCGCCATAGCGGCGATGGTATCGGATTCAAGAAGCTCGCTGATCGTCACTGCGGCTCCGATACACAATTGGCCGTCCTGTATTTCAATTTTTTTCAAATCATCCAGCCGGCTGACATCCAAAAGAAAGCGGGGCTTGAGAGCGCCCGAGCGCATGTCGACCAAGATGTCGGTGCCACCGGCCAGGATCTTGGTTTCCGCACCGTTGGTATTTAGAAAATCGAGGGCATCTTCTAAATTCGTGGCTTTTATGTAGTCAACGTCAAACATCGGGGTCTTTCAATCTGTGCTTCTTTTTGCTTAGAAGTGGTTCCTACTTACTTTTGCGGTCAACCATATGACCGACGCAGCTTTAATCCTTTTTGAAAGCGGCCTGCTTTTCGACCGCGGCTTTGACGGCTTCCATAATGCTGTGATACCCGGTACAGCGGCAGAGATTGCCCGAAATCGCTTTGACAATCTCACTGCGGTTAGGGTGCGGGTTCTCGGCCAGCAGGGCAGTGGTGCTCATCAGCAGTCCTGGCGAACAAAATCCGCACTGAACGGCATGTTTTTCGGCGAACGCCTCTTGAATCGGGTGCAGGTCGCCACTTTGGGCCAGACCCTCGACTGTCAAAATCTCGCGGCCGTCCAGCTGAGCCGCCAACATCAGACAGGCATTGACGGCGCGGCCATCAACCACAATGGTACAGGCTCCGCATTCACCAATACCGCAGCCCTCCTTGGTGCCCTTTAGCGCTAAGCGATCTCTGATGAGCTCAAGCGCCGTTATGCCGGCCGGGATATCCAGTTCTTTCTTCTCACCGTTGATGATGAATTTAATCGAAATCATTTTAAGTTAGATGCTGTTTTCCTAATGCGGAACCAAAAATGACAAGTGACTAAAGTTAGGGTGGCGCTTCGCTCCATCTTTTATAAGAAAGATAGAATTCATTTACTTTAGGCACTTTAGCTCAATTTAGGCATTTTAGGCACTCGTCTTAATGCATTCTTAAGATCGCTTTTATCGAAGGCCATCTTCTTTCTTAGCCTCCTCCAGCTTCAACCCGCCAACTCTTGCCAAAGGCCTTCCGGAATCGGTCACCGCCACGATCAGGACCAGCTCATCATGTCGCGGGGCATCGGGCACCCGGACTTCCATGGCATCAAAATGCGAACGCACAAAGGCGGCATCTTTAAAATGCAGCGGCACATCCAGCGTCACGCCGGGATACCCCAATTTTTTGGCAGACGGTATCAGGGCTTTGCCGCCGCCGACATTGTCGCGCATCGGCTTGCCCAGCGCCGGGTGCATCAGCGCCGCACAGTGCTCGAGCTCACCGTTGCTGCCGACGATGGCCCCCTTACCGTAACTGTGCACCTGATCCGGCGCAATCCCCAGGGCGGCGACGGCTTTCTGGGTCAGCATTTCGCCCAACTGTTCGCTCCATTCATAAAGGAGGCTGAGGTCCTCCTGGTATTTGGCGGCGTAAGGATTCTTGAAAACCACGGCAGCTGCAGCTTTGCGGGTGGGCTTGTCCAGCCGAACGCTGCCGTCTGAATGGGTTTCTTCAATGACCGTATAAATTTTTCGGATCTTAGGTTTGTCAGTGCTCATTTTTGTACCCCCTGTTATTCATGGTGTTGGCGATCAACATAACCCGGGCTACCATCTTTCGGTCACGGTTTTTTGATTCAGGAATAACCGCAGCGAGTCGATGCGGGATTTGGCAACTCCCAGGGCCGACTCATTTTTAGAACCCAGCGGAAAAAAGGCATAGGGCTGCGGTACGGGCACATTGATGCCGATATTGCCGACATCGGCTTCTTTCATAAACCGGCGCGCCGGAGCACCGTAAGGCGTAAAAATACAGGCAGAATGGCCGTAATTGTCTTTATTGTTGATCCAATCCAGGGCTTCATCCAGATCGCTGACTCGCATCAAATTGGCAAGCGGCCCGAATGCTTCCTCTCTGGCCACATGCATATCCGGGTGCACATCTTCTAAAATGGTGGGTCCGAGAAAGAAGCCTTTCTCTCCCCCTTCCACTTTGACGTTGCGGCCATCAATGACGATGCGGGCGCCTTCTTTTAAGCCGGTTTCGATGAAATCCATGACTTTCTGCTTACCTTTTTGCGAAACAAGCGGTCCAAGCTGGGTGGCTTCATCCAGCCCATAACCCAGCTTCATGCTTGCGGATGCTTTAATAAACGTATCTTTAACTTCATCATACGCTTTGTCGGCAAAAAGCAGGTTGTCGGTCCCCAGGCAACGCTGGCCGGCCATGCCATAGCAACCGCGCAACAGGCCGTCAACGACCGTCTCCACATTGCATCCCGGCATAATCACGACATGGTTTTTACCGTTGCCGTTGATAGAGGCTTCTTTACCCAGCTTTCCGGCCAGGGCAAAAAGCTCTTTACCCACGGCGGTCGATCCTATGAAGCCGACACCTTTGACCAGGGGATGCGACAGAATTTTCTGATTTACGTTGCTGCCGCCGTATATCAGATTCACCAGCCCGGGAGGAAATCCTTCTACCTCGGCGGTGACCCTGAAAATGGCATCCAGACAGACCGGGTCGGCTTTGCTGGGACTGACAATAACCGGACAGCCGCTGGCAATCGCATACGGCACATATGACGACCAGGCATGCATGGGAATATTATTGGGCGTGATAATTAAAAACACTCCCCGGGGCTCCCAGTATAAGGCCTGATCCAGTCCCCTGGCCAACTCGGTGACATACTCACCTTTGGTTAGCAGCAACAACGCGGAACAGGCTGATTCGATATTTTCGATGCATCTGCGCAGGGTGCCCCTGGCTTCTCCAATGGTACGACCATGATCCTGCACGAGCACACGGCACAGCCGATCATAATGCTCTTCAAATTTTCCTCTCAGATCAAACAAATAGCGCGCTTTATCCCTGAGGGGTACCTCCCGCCATTGCGCAAGTGCAGCCTGGGCAGCCTGAACCGCTTGCTCGATTTCACTGTCCGTGGCCGATGGAAATTCCGCGATGACTTCACCCGTGGCCGGGTTGACATTTTCATAGATTTGATCCGAAGCAGAATCTATCCATTTGCCATCAATAAAAAACTTCAACTTTCCATAGTGCTTTTCTACCTCAGGTAATACTGCCATTTTTGCTTGTCTCCTATCTCGCTGTGAAATCAGCCAGCTGGATGCTGCTTGTTTCACCCAGCCGGATGACTAGTCCATGGAATAATGGAAGTGTGGAATATTGGAATAATGGGCATGAGATAAGGATGGCCGTTCTGCTTTAATTTAATAAGGCAATTTACATAAAAGCAGATCCCAATCCGCCAAACCCAGTTTTCCAACATTCCATTATTCCAACTTTCCATGATTTATTCCGATACGGCCGATTTGATGGCTTGCTTGTCGGATGTTGCCTCATTGCGGTCGTACATATCCAGTAATACATCGAGTGCTTCGAGCACGTGATCCTTCATCAGTTTGCAGGCCAGGGATTTATTTTTTTTCTTTAAAGCATCTAGGATGCGACGATGATAGCGAATGGATGCGTTAAGATGGGCTTCATCTTGCAGCGACTTGTAGCTGAAGCGGCAAACCTGCAGGTGGATGCTGGCAGAAATCTTTTTCAGGCGCTCGTTTCCGGAAATCAGCAGGATGCGATTATGAAATTCCTGATGATGCTCCTGATACCCGAGCAAATTGACGGGTGCGGCAAAGGCACATTCTTCCATCTTTTCGACAAAGGACTCCAGTTCGGCAATCTGCGGATCGCTGATGTTGTCCAGGGCCAGTTCGGTTGCCATTTCATACAAGGTCGCTTTAAGGGTGTAAGCTTCCCATACATCCTTCGCCGTCATTTCAGAGACAAATACGCCACGGCGTGGTTTGCGCATCACCAGACCTTCGGCCTCCAAAAATTTAAAAGCCTCGCGAACCGGAGGTCGGCTGATATCCAGACGGGCGGAAATTTCCTCTTCTTTGAGTCGCTGACCGGGCCGGTATTCGCCCTTGATAATCCACAACTGAATGTGCCGTTTGGCCAGATCAACTAAAGATTCAATCCTCATTTGATCCCCGCTGATAGAATAAGAATAGTGGCTCGAAAAAGGCGTCAGGCAGGTCGAAATTCCGACCAGAAATCTTGCTCAATGGTTTTGGTGAATAATACGAGCAGGTTATGATTGGTACTGCAATAATTGAATAAAATTCAATTGTAGACTGTATACAAGAGGGGCTCTCGGGTTGTCAAGCGTAAAGCGCGCCTCAAAACCGAAAAACATCTTGCTGTTTAAGCACCAAATTTGTATGAATATTAGAACTCGTACTAAAGGAGCTGATACAACACGTTGAAAAAAATAGGACTGGTCGTCAAATCAGATGTCAAAGCCAATGAAAAAGCTTACGAGCTTGAGGACTGGTTGCGATCCAAAAAAATTGAAATCGTCCGCAAAAAAACTGTTGAATCCGGACAAAAAAATGACAGCAAAAGCCTGGCACCGCCCCCTTCTGATGTGGATTGCGTATTTGTGCTCGGCGGAGACGGTACCTTTTTAAGTGCAGTCCGCTGGATCGAAGATCAGGATATTCCCATTCTGGGGATTAAATTTGGTGAGGTGGGGTTTTTGGCGGAAATAGCAGCGGAGGATCTTTATCCAGCCGCCGAAAAGGTGTTGAAGGGCGATTTTATCCTGCGACCCCGCATGCGCCTCGCCGTCAGGGTTATGCGCGGCGAGATGACCCGGACACAGGAAACCGTGCTGAATGATGTGGTCATCAACCGCGGTGCGCTGGCACGGCTGGCCCACATTGAAACCCACATCGACGATCACTATTTGACCACTTACAGCGCCGATGGATTGATCGTGGCAACACCGACCGGCTCGACCGCCTATTCATTGGCCGCCGGCGGTCCCGTCATCCACCCGGCCGTACCGGCAATCATTTTAACCCCCATCTGCCCCTTCACCCTGACGAACCGGCCCTTAATTGTTCCGCAGTCGGCTAACATCACGATCAGGCTGGCTGAAGGATCTTCCGATATCATTCTGACATTCGATGGGCAAAAGGGGCTGGAATTAAATGATCAGGACGAAATTCACATTAAAAAAGGCGCGCATCCGGTTCATTTGATCACCCTGCCGGAGCGGCAATATTTTGATATCTTGAAGAACAAGCTCAAGTGGTCCGGTGGCCGCGCTTAGCTTTTGATTATAAATAGATCTTTTTCCGATAAGCCGCGTTCTCCGCGGGGAATTGGGCAAAAAATATTGCCGCTTCGCGGCGATATCGGTTGGTCTTGAAACATTTGTTAGCTTTCGCTTTTTTGCGCGACTGCAGTAATCCAGTTTTTTTCAGGTAGACTATTTATTTTTTCTATCTGATATCCTGCTTCAGACAGAAAATCTTTGTATTCATCCGGTGTATGAATCTTAATATCGAGTAGATTGACCAATTTGCTATTTCGTTTTTCAAACTGATCATCTTTATATACGGCATTAACTAATAAAAGAAATGCTCCTGGTTTTAATACCCGCTTTACTTCTATTAAATCATTAATTAAGTCAGGCCAAAAATAATATGTTTCAAATGCCGTAACAAAATCAAACATGTTATCCGGGAATGGTAAAGAGGAAACGGTGCCAACCATTATTTCAACAACGCTCTGTTTTATCAGGTTATCATTTAACTTTTTTGATAATTGGACCATATCCTCAGAATAATCAATTCCGTAGACCTTTCCTTTTGATACAGATGAAGCTATCTCGTTAACGGCCTTTCCTCCACCACAACCTATATCAAGAACACATGAATCCGGTTTTATGGCAATATGACTAAGTCCCCACTGCCTGACTTTAGTATGCCCCAAATTCATAGCTCTTCCGACAAATCTACCAAAACGACCTGAAGGTTTTCTACATTGCATTATAAATTTTTTAAACAATCCCACGCGTTACTCCATTAATTATATAAGCTAACCCGTTATTATATTGAAATGTAACAATATAAAAAGGCCTTCTGAGTGGCTGAACCGTTAGCCCGCAGAAAGCCTTTTTTAATGTATTTCTTTTGGTTTTTGATCCAGAAATGAGTAACTTTCGCCAGGGTCAAGGAAAGATCAGATTTTATACCGGAGGCATACTTGAAGTATGTCGAGGATTAAAATCTGATTTTGACATAGAGATTGGGGAAAATAGCCATTTCTGGACAAAAACTACGTGCCGATGTTCCAGGAAGCCAGATACTGCTTCTGCTCGGCGGTCAGCCGATCGATTTTTGTACCCATGGCCGCCAGTTTTTCCTTGGCGATTTGCTTGTCTATTTTTTCCGGGACCGGATACACCTGTTTGGCCAGGGGCTTCTTATTTTTGACCATAAACTCGATGCTCAGCGCCTGGTTGGCAAAGCTCATATCCATGACACTCGAGGGGTGGCCTTCAGCAGCCGCCAGGTTTATCAAGCGGCCCTCGCCCAGCACGTTGATCCGGCGCCCGTCTTTTAAAGTAAATTCTTCTGTAAAAGGCCGAATCATGCGCCGTGATGTGGCCAGCTTCTCCAGACCCACCAGGTCGAGCTCAACGTTAAAATGGCCCGAATTGGCCACGATGGCGCCATCTTTCATGGTGGTAAAATGCTCTTTGCGGATAACATTAATATTGCCGGTCAGCGTACAGAAAAAATCACCGATGCGGGCAGCTTTGCTGATGGGCATAACCGTGAATCCGTCCATGACCGCTTCAAGCGCCGGCAGCGGATCAACTTCGGTGACAATCACCTTGGCCCCCATGCCGCGGGCTCGCATGGCAACGCCCCGGCCGCACCACCCATAACCGCAGACCACGAAATTCGTGCCGGCCAGCAGACGGTTGGTGGCCCGGATGATGCCGTCCACCGTACTTTGGCCGGTGCCGTAACGGTTATCAAAAAAATGTTTTGTCTGAGCGTCGTTTACGGCAATGATCGGATACTGTAAAACCCCGTCTGCGGCCATACTCCTGAGCCGGATGATACCGGTTGTGGTCTCTTCGGTTCCACCCCGAACATGGGGTAAGAGCTCGGTGCGTTCGGAATGAAGCGTTGATACCAGGTCGGCGCCATCATCCATGGTAAACTGCGGTTTGATATCCAGCACGGCGTTGATGTGCCTGTAGTAGGTCCGGTTGTTTTCGCCTTTAATGGCAAAAACAGGGATTTTATCGTGTTTTACCAGAGATGCGGCCACGTCATCCTGAGTGCTGAGAGGATTGGAAGCACATAAGGTCACTTTGGCACCACCGGATTTGAGCGTCTGCATCAGGGAAGCAGTTTCAGTGGTCACATGCAGGCATGCGGCCAGACGAACACCTTTGAGCGGCTTTTCCTCACTAAATCGTTTTCGGATGCGGTTTAAAACCGGCATATTCTGGTTGGCCCATTCAATTCGCAGGGCGCCGTCTCCGGCAAGCTTGATATCCTTAACATCATATTTCATCAGCAATCTTTCTCCTTCGTCAAAAATCTTGGTCCCGCAAGCTAAACGTTGATTTGGCCACAAAAGTGGTGATGCTTGCGGCTTTTAGTCATATGTGATGATGGAATCGTGGAATATTGGAATATTGGGTATAACAGCGGATACCAGCGATCTAAAAAATAATGGATCTAATTGTACAGAACCCAGTATTCCAGCATTCCATTATTCCAGTAGCCCATTGAGTAAGTCAAACGTTTCTAACCTGTCTAATCGGGTAGAATACTTCAGTGTTAAAAGCAGCTCTACAGACCGGCTTTGTCTTTAAGAATATCGGCCATATCGGTTTTTTCCCATGAAAAATCCGGGTCATTGCGGCCAAAATGACCATAGGCGGCCGTTTTACGATAAATCGGACGCAACAAATCCAGATGTTCAATAATAGCCGCCGGTCTCAAATCAAACACATCGGAAACGATTTCTTCAACCCTGGATTTGGGTACCACACCGGTGCCCATCAAATCAACCATTACAGATACGGGCTCGGCCACACCGATAGCGTAAGCCACCTGAATTTCACATTTCTTGGCGAGCCCGGCCGCGACGATATTTTTAGCAATATGGCGACCCATGTAAGAGGCGCTTCGATCTACCTTGGATGGATCTTTGCCGGAGAAGCAGCCGCCCCCGTGACTGCCCTGGCCGCCATAGGTATCCACAATGATTTTGCGGCCGGTCAGGCCGCAATCCCCCATGGGACCGCCGATCACAAACCGGCCGGTGGGATTGATGAAGTAACGCGTATCGCCGTCGGTCATTCCGCGCGGGATGACCTTTTTGATGACTTCCTCGATGATCGCTTCTTTCAGATCGTCATAGGTCACATCCGGTTTATGCTGGGCCGATACCACCACGGTATCGACCCGTTTGGGCGTCCCGTTTTCATACTCAACCGTGACCTGGGATTTTCCGTCGGGTCTTAAAAAATCCAGGGCTCCATTTTTGCGAACCTTGGCCAGCCGATGGCAGAGCTTATGCGCATAGGAAATCGGCATCGGCATCAATTCGGGCGTCTCATCGGTGGCGTATCCGAACATCAGCCCCTGATCCCCGGCACCCTGCTCTTTGAATAGGCCTGAACCGGCATTGACGCCCAGGGCAATATCCGGAGATTGGCGATCTATACTGGTAATTACCGAGCAGGTCTGGCAGTCAAACCCCATCTGAGAAGAGCAATACCCGATATCCCGGATGGTATCCCGTACGATCTGAGGCATATCGACATAACACTCGGTCGTAATTTCACCGGCGATGAAGGCCAGCCCGGTCGTAACAAGGGTTTCACAGGCGACCCGGCAGTTTTTATCCTGAGCCATAATCGCATCCAGGATGGAGTCGGATATGGCATCGGCGACTTTATCCGGATGTCCTTCGGTTACAGATTCTGATGTAAACAAATATTTTTCCATATTGATCTCTTTTCCCATATTGATCTCCTTGATCGGATTTCAAAAATTTGTTGGGGTAACGGCGCTAAAGATTCGATCGAACCACAAAATTCATATTTTAGCTAAAATAACACAAATTGGCAAAATAAAATTGACTGAAGTTTTGGGTTATTATCCCAGCTGGCCGCATAAGTCAAGTTGTGGCCTGTGATCTGCAATCGATCGACGGCAGCACAACAAAAAGGGGAGACGGTTTTACCGCCTCCCCTTTTTTAATAAGAAATGGTATGGTAGGCTCATATTGCGTCTTATTTTCTTTTATGGTTTCCCTCCTTCGCCTTAAAGGCTTTGGAGGACAAGCAGGTGTCAGGTATCGGTTGTCAGGATTCACTTTCTTTTGCTTCTGGCTTAAAGCAGGAAATCAAACCTTGCAGGCAGCAGCCAGGCGCCAGTAGCCAACAAATTGAACCTATGAACCTCCTTAATAAATACGATGTGTTTTTGACCGCTATCAAGCGGGGTGCGTTCACATATGGTTGGGCCCTGTTTTTGGCGGCAATGGTGCCGCTGTCTGCCAATGCCAAAGACCAGGAAGATATCGGCAATCTTTTACAGGATGCAGGTGCGCCCAAGGACGAAGTGGTTCAGCTGGAAACCGCCTGGTCGGTGGACCGCGCGCGCCCCGCAGACACGGTGACGCTGGCCGTTGTGCTTGATATTAAAGATGGCATTCACATAAACGCGGATGTCGCTCAAATCAAACCTATCGAAGATCTCAAACTGTATCCCACCCAAGTTCAGGTTCTGGCAGCCTCGGAAGGCGTGGGCATTGCGGGCGCACGCTACCCGCAAGCCAAACCGTTTAAGGCAGAATACGCCAGCGAAGAGCTCATGGCTTTTGACGGCCGCGCGATTATAACCCTTTCGATGAAACTCGATGAACAAATTCCCTTGGGGTCCATTGGCCTGGATCTCCAGGTAGAATATCAAGCCTGTTCTGATCGTTTCTGTCTGTTTCCTGAAAAGAAAAAATTACACGCAACCCTGGCGGTGGTCGCGGTCGGAACGCCGATATCCCAAGTCAATTCCGAGCTTTTTGCCAATCTGGATCTCAGCCCAAGGGATTCAGTGGCCGGGGGGATTAATTTTAGCCTGTTTGACTGGGAATTTTCAGTCAACCCAGAATCGGGGGTCGGGCGCATCGCGTTGCTCCTGGTAGCAGCTTTGGGTGGAATGCTGCTGAACTTAACACCATGTGTCCTGCCGTTGATACCGATTAAAATTATCAGCCTATCCCATGCGGCCGAGGACCGCCGGCGATGTTTTTTTCTTGGCCAGATGATGTCACTGGGGGTGCTGGCATTTTGGGTTGTCCTGGGGATCCTGATTGCCCTGGTCAGTGATTTTACCGCCACCAATCAATTGTTCCAGTATCCGCTTTTCACCATCCTGGTGGGAGCCCTCATCGCAATCATGGCATTGGGAATGTTTGGCTTCTTTTCACTTCGCCTGCCTCAATTCATTTATATGATCAACCCGCAGCAGAACAGTGTGCAGGGTTCATTTGCCCTTGGCATTCTGGCCGCAGTTTTGTCAACACCCTGCACCGCGCCTTTTATGGGCGCCGCCGCTGCCTGGGCCGCCACGCAAACCCCGCTGATAACCCTGACCACTTTTGCCGCTATCGGCGGCGGTATGGCCCTGCCGTATTTGCTACTTTCGGCGTTTCCCAATCTGGTCAATCGGATGCCCAAGGCCGGACCGACCAGTGAGCTCATCAAGCAGGTCATGGGCCTGTTTATGCTGGCAGCAGCTGCCTATTTTGTGGGAGTCGGCATCAGTGCCCTGCTGAGTTCACCGCCCAATCCGCCCAGCAAAATATTCTGGTGGCCCGTTATGATTCTGGTATCGGCCGGCGGCGCCTGGCTGGCCTTACGAACGTTGCAACTGGCTTCCAGAAATATAACCAAAACGGTTCTTGTCGGTTTAGGCCTCATTTTGATTGCCGTGCCGATCTGGGGTGCCGTGCGGCTGGCGGATAAGGGTCCGATCGACTGGATTCATTATACCCCCGAACGCTTTGAAACGGCCATCGGCCAAAAAAAGGTCGTTTTGATGGATTTTACGGCCGAATGGTGTTTAAACTGCAAGGCTCTCGAGGAGGGTGTTCTGCACGATCGCCGGGTAGTTGATGCTCTGGCAAAAACAGATGTGGTGCCGATGAAAGTCGATATTACGGGCAATAACCCGGCCGGCAAGGCAAAACTCAAGGAAGTCGGCAGCCTGACCGTACCGCTACTGGTTGTGGTCTCGCCCGGCGGCCAGCTGGTATTTAAAAGCGATTTTTATACCGTCGAGCAGGTGTTGGAAGCCATACGTGAGGCACTTGGCAGAAAGGAACCCGCCGGGTAAAATACATCAGTATATTTTTAGGGGCAGTTCCGGGTTCCGCGTTGCGTGTTACGGGTAGAATATTTGACATTCAGAATGAATGCGTTGCCGACAGCTTCAACACGCAACCCGAAACACGCTGCGCGCAGCCTCTATAAATCTAAAAATCTCCGGATCCTCTTTTCCAGATCCTTCTCAGATCGCCTGCCCGGTATCTTTTTAATAATCTGGTCGTTCTTGACCAGAAAAATCATCGGTATGGCAAATATAGAAAATTTTTTAACGGCGGGTTCTCCATACCAGTATACCGGAAAACCCACATCCAGTTTATCTATAATGGGCTGCATCGCCCGGGGTCCTTCGATATCAATGCTGATGCCGATAAATTTTAAGCCCCGGCCCTTATACCTGTTGTATAAACTGTTTAACGACGGCAGCTCATCGATACAGGGACCACACCAGGCCGCCATAAAGGTGATCACCATTTTCCCGTTGTTGGATTGGATCAATTCATCAAGGGCCGCTTCAGAGATCTTTTCAATGGTAACGCCGGCATTCGCATCGACATGCATACTGGCAAACGCAATTAAGAGTAAGACTGCAGACCATATGGGCCTCGGCCGAATCAGAGTCATTTAGGCCATCCTGTGTGGTACCTTAATTTGGTTTAAATTTTACAGCTCACAAAATGTATTTAATGATAACCGCAATTAATAATACAAAAAGCTGTCTTGAGGATGTAGATCACGTCCCCCGCATGAATGCGGGATTTCACATCTGAATTTTATCGAATTGAGGTGTTCAACAAAGCAAGGCGCAAGACGCTGCGAAAGCGGAGCGTACACGCAAGTACGTGAGTATTTCGCAGCGGATTGTAACGCAGCCATTGGGCGTTAGATGCATTCTCAAGACAGCTTTTTTTATTTGTTCATTTTTTCTAAAGTAGTCGCACACTGCGCCAGGTCCGGTCTGACATTGATATCGGAAACCTGGATATCTTGAATGATTCCCTTTTTATCAATAAATATCAAGGCCCGCTCGCTAACACCGCTGGAGCGCAAGACACCGTATTTCTCGGCCACCGCACCGTGGGGCCAGAAGTCGGAAAGAACCGGAAACCACAGGTGGCCCATTTGCTTCGTCCAGGCATAGAGCGTCGGGATGTTGTCCACCGTAATGCCGAGTAATACCGCGTCGTTTTCGTCAAACATTTGTTTGACAATGTTATACCCCGGCCACTGGTCGGAACAAACCGGTGTCCAGGCTGCCGGAACGAAAGAAATGACCACATGCTTTTTGCCCCGGTAGTGGCTCAGGGTAACGTCGTCCCCGGATACCGCCGGCAGGGTGAAATCGGGCGCCAGGTCACCGACTTTGACTTTTAGGGTACTGTCAATCGGCTTTAATTGGCCCGGATCATAGATATTCTCCTTAAATGCCTCTGAGGCAGCATCTGCATTCGGCATATTTAACAGAATGATCAGTCCAGCGGCAATGGCTACAATGATGGATTTTTTCAATGATAACCTCTCCTGATCATAACCCCGAATCCTTGAGCAGCTTATTCAAGAGCTGATCGGCATTTTTGCCTCCGCCCACCTGGGAGTAGAAGACCCGGTGGCTCCCGTCCTTATTTATGCGGATGCAAATAAAAAAAGGTGTTCGGACTTCCCCGATCTTTTGATGAATTGCAAAATTGCCATCCGCAAACAGGGGAAACGCAATATTGTATGTCTTTTTAAAATAGCCGACCTCGAATGCTGAGTTGCCGGCACCGATACCCAGCAATCTGACTCTGCCCTTCAGGCGCTCATCGCTTTCGATTTTGCGATACATCTCGTTCACAGTGGGAGCCTCCCTCTGACAGTAGGGTCAGTACATACTGAATATCTGAACGATGACAACCTCGGCTTTGATTTCTGGAATTGAAAAGGCCTCTTTGCCGGTAACGCCCAAATAGCTCTGGTGATCGACATTATTGGGCACCGCGAGGGAAAAATCGGGCAACACGCCACCCACAGCGGGTGGTTGGGAGCCGGCGTTCGAGAAACCGATATTCAGCAGCAGGGCGCCCATCGTTACGGCTACCGTTTTGAAAATTTTCCCCATTTCAAATATCCTCCCTGAATGTGTAGAAAAGCGGCTGAAAGGGGCGCCGGTTTTGTCGCCGACGCCGATACTGGAAACGATGGTATGACCTGCAATCTGCACGCATCATAAATCTTCATAAAATCATCTGCTTTCATGCAGATTCAAGCTTTGATATTTTTGCAGATAATCTCAGCCGCCTGCTCCACTGTTTGCTTGCCCATGTCGATGATCAGGTCGTAAAGGCGCGCATCGTTCCAATCCTCGTTAAAGAAATGTTTGATATAGGCGCTCGAATCTTTTTCTTCCCGTTCTATCAATTTCCTGGCGGCCAAACGGTTTAAGTCATACTCCTGCATGACTTTCTCAATTTTAAGGCTGTCCTCTTTGATCAGGCGAACATGCAGGGTGTCGGGTTTACCGCGTAAAATGCATTGCCCGCCCCAACCCAGTATAAGGACGTTGCCGGCATCATACAATTTCTCGACCAGCTTTTTAGTACTTTCATAGTAATTCGCATCATCTAAGCAGCCGCGTTCGCGATCGACCACTTTTTGAACCAGCGAGCAGGTATAACGATCCATCAAACGAATAATCCGCGATTGGGAGGTCTGTTTGAAGGTTTCGACCTCGGCTTCCGACAGGTTCAGCTCTTTGGCGATCTCAGCCGCCAATTTTTTCCCAATAACTTCATAGCCCAGCTTTTTGGCGGCAAGCGCTGCCACCGGCCCCGCATCACACCCAAATTCTTTGCTGATAGTGATAACCGCCATGGTTAAACTCCTTTGGCGCCAGAGGTAAAAAAACCTGATAAAAGGTCGGATAACATATTGATTATAGGAACCAACCCGTAGCTGTCAAGTTCGGTTTTGCAGCATCCGGAAGATGGGAAACTGCTTGCAAAGATTTTGTTGCTATGGTAATCGAAAACGTTTTAAAACAGCACTATGGTTTTTAACTATAAAAAGAATCGCGTGTGGGCCGAGAACCTTTCGGTCGTCATGCAAATCGGCCTGACGATGGCCGGTTGCATCCTTTTCTGCTTTTTTATCGGATTCTATCTGGACAAATGGTTGGGGACCCGAGGGGTATTTATTACCATCTTTATTATTTTAGGTGTTGTCGGCGGAGCCGTTACCGTCTATCGCCAGATCTTAAAAACCCTTAACGAACAACCACCCAACAAAAATGACACAATCAATGGAAGCCAGTAAACAGTTACAAAAAAAGATCATAGGGCAGGTGCTGTGGCTGTCCATCATTGTCGGATTGGTTTTCATTTTAGCGGGCCATAAGCCGGTGGGCAAAGGATTGATTCTCGGCGCTCTTTTCAGTGTGCTGAATCTCATCGTGATGGCCAAATCCATCGTGTTGAAATTTGGCCGGTCAAAACGCCAAATATTTTCGATTTCCTTGATTTCGATCATCGTTCGATATGCCTTATTGGCGATTCCCCTGATCGCAGCCCTAAAATTCGAACAGTTTCATTTGATCGCCGCCATCGTAGGCATATTTATGATACAGCTGGTTATTCTAGCTGAGCACCTGCTAACCCGAATTCCAACCCCGCGAAGAAAGCAAATTTAAACGGTAACTTTATGGGCGAACTTGGCAAATTGCATCAACTCATCATCCCGTTTTTCGGCCATGACATCACCATCAATCTGGAAGTTGTGGTCATGACCTGGATTGTTTTTGCGTTGTTGATCATCATGGGTCTGGCTGCCGGCCGCAAACGAAGCATATTGCCACGCCCGATCCAGGCGCTCGGGGAATTAATTGTAAGCCTGTTGTACGATCTGACCGAAGATGCGCTCGGTCAAGAACTGGCTAAAAAATATGCGCCTATGATCTGCGCGCTGTTTATGTTTTTACTGCTCTCCAACTGGCTGGGCATCATTCCCCACCTGGAGGAGCCGACCAAAGACTTGAATACCACCCTGGGGTTGGGAGTTATGGGTTTCATTATTGCCCATTATGCCGGGATTAAATCCAAAGGGTTTAAAGCCTATATCAAGGAATATTTCCAACCGATTTTCTTCATGATGCCCTTGAATCTCATCGGTGAACTGGCCAAAATCGTCTCCATTTCTTTTCGTTTGTTTGGCAATATCATGGGCGGATCGATTATTATTCTGGTTGTTTCTTATCTGACCTATAACCTTGTCCTGCCGCCTTTTTTGTATGCTTTTTTCGGCCTTTTTGTCGGAACCATTCAGGCTTTCGTTTTCACCATGCTCACGGTGGTTTATATCTCAGTTCAGGTGAAATGACAGATGGAATTTGAAGTCGAAACGGTTATTAAAATAGCGGCCTATAGCGGTGGTGGCATCGCCATGGGGCTCGGCGCGGTAGGCGCCGCCATTGGTGAGGGCTATACGGCTGCCAGAGCCAATCTGGCCGTCTCACGCAATCCCAAGATATCCGGCGAAATTTTTAAAACCATGCTGGTCGGACAGGCCGTTGCCGAATCGGCCTCGATATTTGCGCTGGTCATTGCGATTTTGCTGCTGTTTATGGAAGCTGCCAACCCGAGCCTGTTAAAAGCCGCCGCGTTTTTGGGTGCGGGTCTGTGCATGGGATTTGGAGCGGTCGGCTCGGGCGTCGGTTCGGGGTTTCCGGGCGGCGAATCCTGTTTTGGGATTTCGCGACAACCGGAAGCCAGCTCGAAGCTGACAACCAATATGCTCATTGGCTCGGCGGTGTGCCAAACACCGGCGATTTTTTCCATGGTGGTGGCCTTGATGCTGATCTTTATCGATTTCGGCAATGCGCCGCTGACCCCTACCTGGGCCGCTTACCTGGGAGCCGGTTTAAGCATGGGCCTGGCAGCCATCGGATCAGGCTACGGCGGTGGGTTGGCCGCCGGGGCCAGCTGTGAGGGCATCGCCCGCTCACCGCAGGCCGTCACGGGTGTCACCACGATCATGCTCGTCGGGCAGGCGGTTTCGCAAACGCCGTCGATATTCGGCCTGTTGGTCAGCTTTATTTTAATGTTCAAGTCGTTTCCCGAGTCCAGCATGCTGGCAACTCCGATGGCCCTCTTGGCGGCCGGGCTATGTATGGGATTTGGCGGAATCGGACCCGGTATCGGCAACGGAATGGCTGCCGAAGGCGCGGTCAGATGGGTGGCCAGAAATATGGAGCATGCCAATGATCTGATGCGCATCATGCTGGTCGGACAGGCCGTGTCCCAATCAACGGCCATTTATGCCATGGTGGTCAGCCTGGTGCTGATCTTTGTCGTTTAATCGGTATGGATTCCATTTTATGTATTTGGTTTTTGACAGGATTTACAGGATAGGGCTTAAAGCTTCCAGGCTTTCCAGATGAAAGCCTGGAAAATCCTGTAAATCCTGTCTAAATGAAAAAATTAAAATAAGAATCAAATTCATTTTAAATTTGCAAGGTATCTTACATAAGGAGGGAAAAATGGCAATCGAAGGAGCAGAAATTGTAAAAGCAGCGGCATTTATCGGTGCCGGATTGTCAATGGGACTGGGCGCCATCGGGCCTGGCGTCGGTGAAGGGATGGTTGCAGCCAAAGCCTGTGAAGCCATCGGTAAAAACCCGAAAGAAGCCGGTCTGCTGACGCGGACCATGCTCGTCGGCCAGGCTGTCTCCGAGTCAACCGGTATCTATTCATTGGTTGTCGCTCTTTTGCTTTTATTTGTGGTCTAAGACCTCAAGATTATTGTATCAACAGGTGCGGTCGAACCCTGTGTTGACCGCACAGCAGCCGTCGGGGTGGAAGGCAAACCATGCAGATTATCAGCAATGTTGCGCTTATCAGTATCAACGAGACCTTGATTGTTCAGGTGATCTCTTTTCTGATTTTTTTATTTATCATCAACCGGATTATGTTTCGTCCCCTGCGCAATGTGATGAATGACAGAAAGTCTCACATCAGCAAAATCCAGCAGGATATCGTCAACGCGCAAAGCAAATATGAAACCTTGACGGATCAGATTGAGAGGCACGAGATAAATGTCAGAAATGAAGCCTTTAAGCAAAAGCAGCAGCTGGAGGCTTCCGGCTTGCAAGAGGCCGCTGGCATCATGGCCGCCACCCGCAAAGAGATTGAGGCCTCAAGAGCCAGCGCCAAGAAGGCGGTCAATGACCAGATCGCAGCAGCCCGACAGCAGGTTCAAAAAGAAGCCGAAGGCCTGGCAAGCAAGATCATTGCAAAGGTTCTGTTTCGGAGTCAGACATCATGAGGCCTATTCGACAACTCGTTATTTGCAGCGGCTACTTGATATCCGTTACCGCGCTACTGGCGGTATCCTGCACCGATGCCCTGGCGGCCGAACCAACCCAAAACTGGCGTTCTGTATTCGATCTGGTGATGCGTTGGCTTAATTTTGCCATTATCACCCTTGTATTATTTAAGTTCGGCCGTAAGCCCATAAAGGATTTTCTGGCAAATCGCCGCGAGGAAATCGATTATCAAATCAAAAAATTCGAGCAGCAAAAACAGGCTGCCGAAGAAAAGGTTCTGGAAGCAACTGAAATGCTGAATGACAGTGTTGCTCGATTTGAAAAAATAAAGCAACGCATCGTTGAAGACGGCGAAAGGAAAAAACAAGAAATCATAGAAGACGCGCGCATGGAAAGCCAGATGCTGTTGGAGGCAACTCAGCGCAAGATCCAGAACCAGATCAATGAAGCCAAAAATATCATCCGATCCGAAATCATCGATTCAGCCATCGCGCTGGCAGAAAAAAGATTGCCTGATGAGATCACTGCAGCCGATGAACACAAACTCATCGATCACTATATGGAAATGACGGCCGGCAAATAATTCCAAAACGACATGGTCATGTTATTTTATTCAGGGGCCATTATCCCCGCCATACCGGGTTGCCCGCTATTTGTGCTGCAATGATAAATCTCGCACGCACCATTTCAAAGGTGCCTTGCAGCTCAAATAGCGGGCAACGATTTTACATAGCAGCGATTTATCTAAATACGGCCCTTCAGAAAACAACATGACGTCGTCTGAGATTTCACCTGGTAAAGGACAGAAGGTATTTACGATGGCCACAAAAGAAGAATCCATTGCTCAATTTGTAAAGCACCAGATCAGAAAATGGGAAATCCCTCCACCCAAAGCGGGCAAAAAACCAGAGGTACGCGTACCGGTGATTAGCGTGAGCATGGAACCGGGCAGTGGTGGCAGTCTCGTTGCCCAGGCGGTCGCCAAAAGGCTGGGTTTTGATTATTTTCACCGGGATATCATTGAGGGCATCGCCAAAAGTGCCAAGATAAGGGCCAGCGTTATCGATACGCTTGAAAAAGAACGGCTATCCGGCATCGAGGATTTTATTGCCTCCCTGTATAAAAACCAGTATCTCTATCCCGGAATTTATATGCAGCATCTGTTGGAAGTTATCAACACGATTGCACAACACGGCCGGGCTGTTATCGTTGGCAGAGGTGCCAATTTTATTTTGCCGCCGGAGCAAAGATTCAGTGTTCGCGTGATCGCCCCTTTACAGATCCGGATTCAAAATGTTGTTCGCGCCTATGGCGTCAAAGAAGAAGATGCCAGACGACGGGTTATCAGAAGAGAGGCAAGACGCGGAGCCTTTGTGAAAAGATCTTATGATGCCGATATCGCCGACCCAGAAAACTATGATCTGACCCTCAATACCGGCAGAATGCCCATCGAATCTGCTGCCGAAGCAGTCATAGCGGCGGTTAAACGTTTTTAAGAGCGAACAGGCTTTTTTCTCTTATTCCGGACCTTGCTCGATATCATTCCTGACTTCCGGGGCGTCTATATCCGGAATCAAGCATTCCTGACCAAAAGGCAGGCAGGCATCGGCCGGATAAACCCCCTTGAGCTCATCTGTAATCGTTCCTTCCCATAACCGGACGCCGACCAGGTAAGCAATGCGGCCAATCCGATGAGCGCCCACCGGAGCTGTCAGAAATATAAAGCAAATGGTTGCCAGCGCCCGGGTGGCTACTCCCAGATCTTCGAAATACAGCGCCAGGGCAAGCAGCATTGTACCAACGCCAATGGTGGCCGCTTTGGTGCTACAGGACATCCGCAAAAAAAGATCCGGCATGCGCAACATCCCCAGACCGGCAACCAGCATAAAAAAAGAGCCGATGACAAGCAGCCCGGATATCAGTATTTCATTCATGGCCGGCCCCTCCATTTTTCAATATAATACGAAAACGCAATTACGCTCAAAAAGGATACGATGGCCCAGGCGCTGGCCACATCCAGCAAAACGGCCTGGTTGGTGGTTATGGCCGACACAACAATGATACCGGCCGCTGTAATCGACATCAGCTCGAAGGCAATGATGCGATCCGGCAGCGTCGGCCCCAGAAGCAACCGAATGAATCCCAGCACAAGGGTCACACTCAGTAACGGGAAAACCATATAATAAATGGCCGCCTGCAATATCATTTAAACACCTCCATGACCCGCCGCTCCATGCGCTGTTTGATGTCCTGACGGAACTCCTCCACATCGTCAACGTGCATCGCGTGGACGTACAGTGTTTTTCGATCCGGAGAAACATCCAGGCTCAGGGTGCCCGGCGTCAGCGTGATCAGATTGGCCAGAACCGTGATTTCCAGATCGGATTCAGCGTCCAGGGGGATGGCGACAATCGCCGCCCGCATCTGGAAACCGGGTGTTAAGACTTCATAGGCCACCCGTAAATTGGCTACAAGCAGTTCCCAGACAAAGAAAAAGAAAAATCCGATAAAGCGCCAAAACCGGGCAATATAAACAATCAGCGTAACATCCGCAGGCGAGCTGATCAGCCACAGGGCCAGTGTGCTGATGACGAAGCCGACTGCAAAATTGGCAAAGGTAAAGGCTCCGGTCAGGGCCATCCAGACCAGCGGCAAAAAAATATTTCCCAGAAAGACGTTGATCTGTTTCACATCATTTCCCCCCCAAAACGGCATCAATGTAGCCCGCCGGACTCAGCAACTGCTCGGCGGCTGTGGTGGCCAGCTCGAAAAAAGGCTGTGACATCAGTCCGATCGTCAGGGTTAGCGCGCCCAGCAGGATCATCGGCAAATATAAGGCGGTTTTTTCAGCAAGGCTGAAGGTCTTCCAGGGTTGCTCTGCGCCGAGAGCCGTTGTCTCGGGCGCCTCGCCCCAGAAAGCCGCTGCCCAGATCTTGGCCATCGAAAACAGGGTTAACAGGCCCACCCCCAGGGCGGTGGCGGCAATGATATAACCGCTCATATCCAGACTGGCTTTTACCAGAATCAACTTGGCCCAGAAACCCGACAAAGGCGGAATGCCGGCCAGCGAAAAGGCGGAAATCATAAAAATCACCGTCAGCGCCGGCGCTGTCTGGTAAAGGCCTCCGAGTCGATCCAGCTGATAGGATCCCTGCAGCCTGCGGGCCACGCCGCTGACCAGAAACAAATTGGTTTTAACGATAATATGATGCATGATGTAAAAAATTGATCCGGCCAACGCCAACGGGGTAAACAGCCCCAATCCCAGAACCATGTAGCCGACCTGGCTGATGATGTGAAAGGAAAGGATCCGGCGAAACTCATTTTGGGCCATAGCGCCGAGTACCCCCGTTACCATGGTCAAACCGGCGATGACCAGTATAATGGTGTGCGTGTAAGCGATATCCATTGCAAACAAAAGCGAAAATACCCGGATGAGCGTGTACACCCCTACTTTGGTCAGCAAACCGGCAAATATGGCCGAAACCGCAACCGGGGGCGTATGGTAAGAAGCCGGCAGCCAGAAAAAAAGCGGGAACAGGGCCGACTTGATGCCGAAGGCCACCAAAAATAACATGGAAAGGGTGCTGATAACGCCGGCATGCTTGCCCTCGCTGATCTGAAGCGCTAAGTCCGCCATGTTAAGGGTGCCGAGCATCCCGTACAGAATACCCAGAGCCGTTAGAAACAGGGCCGAGGAGACTAAATTGAGCGTAACGTATTTGATGGCGCCTTCCAGCTGGTGTTTTTCGCCCCCCAGCGCCAGCAGGATAAACGACGACAACAACATGACTTCAAACCAGACGTAGAGATTAAACAGGTCGCCGGTTAAAAAAACACCACTGACACCCATCAGTAACAAATGGAAAAAGGCATAATAGCCAAATGACTCCCGGTCGCTGTCCATACTGGTCAAGGAATAGATGACGACGGTAAACCCCATCAGCGCACCCAGCACCGTCATGATGGCGCTCAGCAGATCGGCCACCAGCGTAATACCGAACGGTGCCGGCCAGTTCCCGACCTGAGTGGCAAGGATGCCGTCCTGCCGGACCGTCCACAGCAGCAAAAGCGCCACCAGCAGATGGGCGGCAGACCCCAGCGCACCCAGCAGGCGCTGAGCCGTCCGGCGCCGCCATAACAGCAGGCAAAAAGCGGCTGTGATCAATGGAATCAGAATCGGTAATATCAATAACAGCTTCATGTGTCCGTCGTTTTCATCTCATCAAGTGAAGTTGCGTCGGTTGACTTAAACGTGCGGCTGAACAGCACCAGCGCAAATGCCAGAACACCGAAGGAAATGACGATGGCGGTTAAAATTAACGCCTGGGGCAGCGGATCGGCGGTGGCTTCAGCAGAGCGCAATGCGTCCGGTGGTATCAGGGGCGCTTTGCCGCGGATTAAATCGGCTGCCACGAAAATCAGCAGATTGATGGCATTGGATAGCAGCACCAGACCAATGATCAGGCGTACCGGGGATCGTGACATCAGCAAATAAATGCCGCACCCGAACAATACCCCCACAACAATGGCCGCCAGAATTTCCACCTTAATCTCCTTCCGCCAGCGTTAAGATGATGGTCAACACCGCCCCGATCACCACCAGGTAAACCCCAAGGTCAAAAAAAATGGGTGTCCCCAGATGCCAGATCTCCTCTGCGGCGATGTGAATCTCACCCCAGCGGCCGGTCATAAACGGCTCGCCGGTGAAAAGCGAAACACATCCGCTGCCCAGCGCCAGCAGCAAGCCGACACCGATAAGCGTTCGCGGTGAGATGCGCAACAGTGCCAGCGTGCTGCGGACACCATAGGCATAGGCGTGCAGGATAAAAGTGGCCGATGCCACCAGACCGCCGATAAATCCACCCCCCGGTAGATTATGTCCGCGAAACAGAATAAATGCCGAAAACAACAGCAGCATCGGCATTAAAATCCGGGTTGCCGTAGATAGAATGACCGATTGCATGGGGATGTTCCCTATTATTTATTTTTGGTTTTAAGTAACGCTAATTTATAATCACAAATATCACGGTTATATTGCGACAATTGCCTAAAATTTAAAGTGCCTAAAATGCCTAAAGTTGAGGAATTCTATCATTTTATAAACAGATGCAGACGAATTATTTTTTTATTTTAGGCATTTTAGCTCATTTTAGCTCATTTTTATCTTCTGGCTGTCTTCCGGTTTCAGCTTCAGCAGCGTATAGACGCCTACACCGGCCAGCGCCAGAACCGTAATTTCTCCCAGGGTGTCCAGGGCACGAAAATCGACGATGATCACATTGACGATGTTTCGGCCGTGCGCCAGGACATAACTGTTTTCGGCGAAAAATCCGGAAAGGCGCGATCCTTCGCGCACACTGAGGGCCACCAGCACCAGAATCGTCATCAGCAGGCCGCTGGCAGCCGCCACCCCGGCATTGCGCAGCACCAGGGGGCGGCCAGATTCAACTTTCAGTTCCGGCAGTCGATAAATCACCCAGACAAAAAGAATCACCGTCATGGTCTCGATCAGAAACTGGGTCATCGCCAGGTCCGGTGCGCCGAAGTCGACGAATATCAGAGCAAGCCCGTAGCCGATCACGCCCATGGCAACGATGGCGCCGATCCGCGAGGGCACCCAGACGGTTACAAATGCCGCCGCCAGCATCAAAATCGCCACAATCAGCTCAAATGATTGAATATCGCCGATTTCAAGCGAAAAGTGAAGCCCACCCTTATGAACAAGCGTGTATCCGACCAGAGCCAGGGTGGTGAGCATAATGGCCAGAACATAGTGATGCAAATAGCCGCTTTGCAGCAGGCGGGTTTGCCAGGCGGCCAGTTTTTTGAGACCTTCCAGCGAGCTGAAATACCATGCCGCCGGTCCCCGGGCCGCCAGCCAGGCGCCCTGCCGTGCGAGCCGGCGAAATCCGGCATGCATCAGATACATCAGCGCGCCGCAGACAACCGTAACACCGCTCAAAGCCAGCATGGGCGTCAATCCATGCCACAGCGCCAGATGCATGTCTACCGGCCGGGCCATAACCGCTGATACCGCGCGGGCGACGGCCGAGTGGACGACCAGATTCGGGAAAAGGCCCAGAATCAGACCCAGCAGGGCGGGCAGCACCGGCCCCAGCCAGAGATTCAAAGAAAGCTTATGCGTTTCGGGATGCGGCTCAGCGGGTGCGCCGAAAAACGGGCGTAAAACGATAAGCGCAGCGGCGGCCAGCAGGGCCGCATTGGCCAAAACCGCGGCGGCACCGAACAACCAGCGAAATCCGGTCATGTTTAAAATGGATTCATAGATGAGCTCTTTGCCGACAAAACCCAGCAGGGGCGGCAGACCGGCCATCGAAACTGCCGATAGAACAGCCGCAACGGTTATCAGGGGCATCTGGCGCGATAAGCCCTTTAGCCGGCTTAAATCCCGGCTGCCGGCCTCATGATCGACCACGCCGGCGGATAGAAAAAGCGAGCCTTTATACAGCGCATGCACCACCAGAAATACCATGGCTGCCTGGATGGCCAGCGGGGTTCCCACCCCGGTTAAAAATACCAGGCTCCCCAGACCGTTTACGGTTGAATAGGCCAGCAAAAGCTTGAAGTCCGTTTGTACCAGCGCCATGAAGGCGCCGGTAACAATTGTGACGGCGCCAAAAAAAGTGAGCGTCAGCTGCCAGATCTCGGTGCCTCCCAGCACCGGGCTTAAACGCAGCAACAGATAGACACCGGCTTTGACCATGGTTACCGAATGCAGAAACGCACTGACCGGTGCCGGTCCCTCCATGGCCGACGGCAACCAGAAATGAAACGGGAACTGGGCCGATTTGGTAAAAGCGCCCAGCAATACCAGAATTAATATCGGAACATAGAGCGCATTGCCCCGGATCATGTCCGCACGGTTCAACAGCTCGCTGATTTCCATGCTTCCGGTCACCCAGCCCATCAGAAGCATGCCTGCCAGCAGCACCAGGCCCCCTGTGCCGGTGACCAGAAGCGCCTGCAGGGCAGCCGTGCGCGCGGATTCCCGCTGGTGTTCAAAACCGATCAGAAAATAAGAGCTGATACTGGTCAGCTCCCAGAAGACAAAAAGGCTGATGAGGTTGCCGGCTAAAACGAGGCCCAGCATTGATCCCATAAAAAACAACATGAAGGCATAAAAACGGCCGAGATGGGTATGACCTGAAAGATAACCGCCGGAGTAGATCACAATCAAAGTGCCCATGCCGCATATCAGCAGCGCAAAAACCAGGCTGAGACCGTCCAGATAAAACGACAGGCTGGCGCCCAGGCTGGGGACCCAGGCATGTGGCTCGATGATAATCTGCCCGGCATTAATCTGCGGTATTGTTGAGGCAAAGAAAATCGTCAGTGCCAGCGGTAAAATGCTCAGCAGCCAGCCCGCCCGATTCGGCAGCAACCGCTGCAGCCACGGCGCCACCATTGCCAAAATGAAGACCGAAACCACTGCTGCCAGTATCATCTATTCCACTCCTGCCCGAAGCTCCTGCCAGTAATCGATGTCAAATTTACCTGTTATCCAGTCAGGAAAAACAAAGAAAAGGATTAGGATGAAAATAAAAAAACCAATTCTAATTATGTTGTCACGCCAACTATTTCATATCCTTAAAGCAAATAAAATAAAAATAATCAACTGTTCACCGCAGTCAAAATTTTGGACCTCTTCTTGTTATCATCTTGACCTGGAGTCTTTTTGTCTATATCTCCGGGTAAGGTTCCGGGTTCACCCGCCTTCGCTGAGGCTGCGGCGCGGCAGGCAAGGTTCAAAGGTTAGCGCTTTGCTGGGAAGCTGGCAGGCTATAAGGCTGGAAAGCTCAAATACATGAGTGCAATCAGAATGCCGAGTTTCAGGCTTCCAAGCTTTCGAGCATCCCAGCCTTCCAGCAGCCAGTGATTGAAACCCGTATGCTGGTCCTCTGTCTTCTGACCTCTGATAAAAAAGGAGAAACCGATGCCTCACATTATCGTCAAACTCTATCCCGGTAGAACAACTGAGCAGAAAAAACAACTGGCCCGTGAAATCGTCAAGAGCGTCACGCAGATTGCCGTGTGTGAAGAAAAATCGGTATCCATCGCATTTGAAGAGGTAGAGCCCGATGATTGGGCTGAAAGCGTGTACCGGCGCGACATCCTCGATAAAAAAGAAAATCTGGTGATCCCGCCGGGATATAATCCCTTTCAGAGAAAAGACAGCCCCGGGGATGCCGGCAAGAAAACAGGCTTTAGAATTCGATCCTATCAGGCTGCCGATCAGCCGGCGGTCATCGATTTATGGCATCGCTGTCACCTGGTGGTCCCGCAAAATGACCCCCGAAAAGATATCAAGATGAAAAGCCGGGTCCAGGCCGATCTGTTTTTTGTGGGCACCATCGGCAGCCGTATCGTCGCCACGCTGATGGCCGGCTATGACGGGCACCGCGGCTGGATCTATTATCTGGCTGTGAATCCGGATGATCAGCGCCGGGGAGTGGGTCGGCACATGATGGAACACGCCGAGGCCGCCCTGAAAAAACGGGGATGCCCCAAAATCAACCTGCAGGTTCGCACATCCAACCCGGCTGTGATCTCTTTTTATGAGCATCTGGGGTATACCAAGGATCATGTCATCGGGCTTGGTAAGAGGCTTTGACTCCCGGCCCTGAGCGCTTTTTATAGTTTTATCTGCCGATTTGACAGCTCTGCGGTTCTAATTATACGCTAAACATCTCATAAATTTTTATAAAAAATTTAGGAAATAGTTATTAATACTAATAGATTACTATCTATTTTACTTTTCTTTCTTGACCATCGATACCTTATTTTTTATATCTATCCTCCAGTGGTACGGATCAATTGTTTTTGGCGACACGGATTATTTTCAATATGGAGGATCAACAAAAAAATAGGGGAGAAGAAAGGAGGATGTAATGAAAAAGATCGTTATCTTTAGTTTGGCTGTTTTAATGCTATTTTCACTGGGTACGATTGCCGGTGCCAAGACGCTGAAATTAGGTCTGGATGCCGGCCCGGTATCCCAGGACCCGCAGGTCCAGCTGTCCGGGGGGATGCTGCAGTATTCACACTGGGTGTTCGATCCGCTCGTCCGCTATGCGCAAAACATGGAGTTTCAGCCCCGCCTGGCCGAGCGCTGGGAACGTTTGGATGACCTGACCATGCGCTTTTATCTGCGCAAAGGCGTCAAATTCCACAGCGGCAACCCCTTTACCGCCAAGGACGTCAAATTCACGTTTGAGCGCTTTTACGAGAGCGCGGATTTCAAGGGACTATTCGAACCGTTCGAAAGCTGCACGGTGGTCGATGATCACACCGTGGATATCAAAACCAAAAAGCCCTACGCCCTGCTGATCAACATGGCCACCTATATCTTCCCGCTGGACAGCCAGTTTTACAGCGGCACGGATGCCGCCGGTCAGCCCAAGGATGCGGTCGTTAAAGTCGGCCCTTCGTTTGCGCTGCAAAACAGCTCCGGTACCGGACCGTTCAAGGTCGTCGAGTGGGAACAGGGCGCCCGTTATGTTTTTGAAAGATTCGCCGATTACTGGGACAAGGATTCCCCCGGCAATGTGACCAAAATTGTCCTGACCCCGATCAAAGAAGATGCCACCCGGGTGGCGGCCCTGCTCTCCGGTGATGTCGATTTTATTACACCGGTTCCGCCCCAGGATTTTCAGCGCATCGAAAAAGACCCCAAAGTACAGCTGGTGACCTATCCCGGCGGCCGCATTATCACGGTTCAAATGAACCAGAAGCGACGCCCCGAATTCAAGGATCTGCGCGTGCGCCAGGCCGTTGTGCATGCGATCAATAATGTGGGTATTGCCCAAAAAATTATGAAGGGCACGGCAACCCCGGCAGATCAACAAAGCCCCAAGGGGTATCTGGGGCACAATCCGGCATTGAAATCCCGCTTTGATCTGAAAAAAGCCCAGGATCTGATGAAACAGGCCGGCCTGGAAAAGGGTTTTGAAGTGACCATGATCGCGCCCAACAATCGCTACGTAAACGATGAAAAAATTGCCGAAGCGGTGGTCTCCATGCTGGCCAAAATAAACATCAAGGTCAATTTGAAGACCATGCCCAAGGCCCAGTACTGGGATGAGTTTGATGCCCAGGTGGCCGACATGCAAATGATCGGCTGGCATTCGGATACGGAAGATTCCGGCAATTTCAGCGAATTTCTGGCAATGTGCCCCAACAAGGAAACCGGATACGGCCAGTACAACAGCGGTAATTATTGCAAACCGAAAATCGACGAGCTG
>Ga0209536_100001899_pt1 | contig 34221 bp, 41 predicted proteins | sample DeeMarSeWOR28_12_FD_187461 | JGI IMG/M metagenome (GOLD analysis project Ga0209536, IMG submission 187461) | Marine sediment microbial communities from White Oak River estuary, North Carolina - WOR-2-8_12 (SPAdes) (version 2) | ecosystem: Environmental > Aquatic > Marine > Intertidal zone >...
AAAAAAACCACCAAGAAAAAGGAGGAAAATAAATGAGTAAACACTTAAAAAGATTAAACGCTCCAAAGACACTAAAAATTCATAGAAAAGAAAAAACTTGGACAATAAAATCATCACCAGGTCCACATCCATTAGGAAAATCAATACCTCTAGGTCTTGTCCTTAGAAATTACTTAAACCTTGCTGATAACTTGAAAGAAACAAAAAAAATAATATCAGAGGGTGAAATATTAGTAGATGGAATTGTTAGAAAAAACCATAAGTTCCCCTGTGGATTTATGGATGTAGTTTCAATTCCAAAACTTAAGAAAGATTATAGATTACTTTTTAACACAAGGGGTAAATTAATACTAATCCCAATTACATCAAATGAAGCCTCATGGAAACTATGTAGAATAGAAAACAAATCAATTGTAAAAGGTAAGAAAATACAAATTAATCTACATGATGGTAAAAACAAACTTTTAAATAAAGATGAATATAAAACTGGAGATGTTTTAAAAATTTTATTTAAAGAAGGGAAAATTGATGACATTTATAAATTTGAAAAAGGGACAATATCTATGATTATCGGTGGTAGCCATATAGGAGAGGTAGCAAATATTGAAGATATTGAAATAATCCCTTCTTCAAAACCTAATCTAACCAAAATGAAAGGCAAAAATGATTTTTCAACACTTCAAAAATATGTATTCCCAATAGGCAAGACAAAACCTGCAATAGAAATACCGGAGGTAAAGATACAATGAGTGCTGAAAAAACAAAGGTGACAAAGAAAAAACAACAAAAGAGGAAAACAAAAACAGATTCTGAAAAAAAAGATATACTTTTTTCCCCAAAAATTGAAAAGGTAACTATAAACATCGGGGTAGGGGAAGCAGGAGAACGATTAAAAAAAGCAGAAACTGTTCTACAAAACATAACAGGCCACAAACCAATAGAGACACTTTCAAAGACCACAAACAAAGATTGGGGCATAAGAGAACAAATGCCTATCGGATGCAAGGTTACCCTTAGAGGTAAAGATGCTCATGAATTTTTAAAAGAGGCATTAAACACAAGAGAAAATAAAATGGCGGATTACTCATTTGATGATCAAGGTAATTTATCCTTTGGTATACCTGATCATACATTATTTAAATCACAAAAATACGATCCAAATATAGGCATATTTGGAATGGATATATCAATAACCATGGAAAAACCAGGTTATAGAATTAAAAGAAGGCGTATAGCCAGAAGAAAGATACCGCATCGATATATGGTTCAAAAAGATGAAACCATCAAATTCTTCTCAGAAAAATTCAATGTGGAGGTTATTTCATGAAGATAAAAGTCAAACAAAAAAGCTATGGTAGACAAAAAGGGTGTGAACGATGCGGAAGAAAAAGAGGGCTTATCAGAGCATATGGTCTGCACATGTGTAGACAATGCTTTCGTGAAAAAGCTGAAGAAATGGGATTTAAGAAATTCTCTTAGGAGGACATGATTAAATGTTAAACGATCCACTAGCAGATGCATTATCCACGATGAGAAACGCAGAAATAAAAGGAAAAGGTTCATGCAAGATACAACCATCCTCAAAACTTATAGGTGGAGTTTTAGATCTTTTAAAAAAGAAAGGCTATATTGGGGATTTTGAATATATAAATGATGGAAAGGCAGGTGTTTTTGAGGTAAAACTAACTGGAAATATAAACAATTGTGGTGTAATCAAACCAAGGTACCCAATAAAAAAAGATGAATTTGATGAATGGGAATCAAGGTATCTTCCCGCTCAGCATTTTGGATTATTAATTTTAACAACCACAAAGGGAATTGTTTCTCAGAGCGAAGCAAGAAAAAATGGAATCGGAGGAAAACTACTAGCTTATGTTTATTAAAAACAGGGTGATTGATTTATGGTAAAAACAGCAGCGATAAAAGAAGAGATAAAAATCCCTGATGGTGTTACAGTAACTCTAGATAATAATATTTTAACAGTTAATGGAGAAAAAGGTGAACTAAAAAGGACTTTTTCTCATCCAAAAATAAATATTATGATCAATGGCAAAGCAATAGAAGTAAATGGAAAAAATGTTAGACGAAAGGAATTGGCACTAATTGGTACAATTATTGCACATACAAAGAACATGATTAAGGGTGTTACAGAAGGATTTGAATATAAAATGAAAACTGTTTTTTCTCATTTTCCAATAAAAACATCTGTTGAGGGAAATGAATTTATAATTCAAAATTTTCTTGGAGAAAGGTCTGCAAGAAAAGCAGAAATTCTAGAAGGGGTTAGCATAGAAATCAAAGGTGAGGACATAACTGTACAGGGTATAGATAAAGAAAAGGTCGGACAAACAGTTGCAAATATCGAAAGAGCTACTGCAGTAAAAAGACGGGATACACGTGTATTTCAAGATGGTGTTTATAGAATCAGCAGAGGAGGCAAATAAAAATGGCAAAAAAAGATGTTATCGATGCTTTTACAAAGATTAAAGGTGTAGGTAAAGCAAAAGCTGAAGCTCTTTACAAAAAAGGATTTGATTCGCTAGATAAACTCAAAGAAGCTGACGTTAAGGATTTAACAAAAGTTGATGGAATTACTGAAATTATTGCGAAAAATATAAAGAATCAATTTAAAGAAAAAAAACAGGTAACTAAACCAAAAGAACCTAAAAAAGAAAAAGTTGAGAAAATTAAAACTGAAAAACCTGCTGAAATAAAACAGAAACCTAAAAAGAAAGCTGAAAAAAAGGTAAAGGATGAGAAAATATCTGAAGATATAAAAAAAGATGAAGAAGAAATTGAAACTGAAGAACAAGAGGAGAAATATAAAGTCAAAAAGAAACCTGAGCATGACAAGAAAATTAAAAAAAGATTAGGTTTAAGAAAGCAAATCAAAAAGAGAACTCCTAATTTTTTAAGAGAAGAGTGGTTCAGATACAAGAAATTATCAAAAAATTGGCGTAAACCTGATGGTATATCATCAAAGATGAGAATTAATTTAAAATACAGACCTAGTAAGGTTAGTGTGGGATTTAGAGGACCAAAAGAAGTACGAGGTCTTCATTCATCTGGATTTGAGGAAATAATGGTTTATAATGTAAATGACCTTAAGGGAATAAACCCGAAAAAACAAGCTGCTAGAATTGGTAGTTCTGTTGGTACAAAAAAGCGTATGGACATAGAAAAGAAAGCTAATGAACTTGAAGTAAGAATACTTAACCTATAGAGGGTGGAAGATGACAGATTTAAGAAATCAACGAAGAATGGCTGCATCAATACTTAAATGCGGTGTAAATAGAGTGTGGATGGATCAAGACAGACTTGATGAGATTGCAAAAGCTGTAACAAAAGAAGACATTAGAATTCTTATCAATGGGAAAGCTATAACTGTAAAACAGATAAAAGGAATTTCAAACGGAAGAAAAAAATTTAATCAGAAGCAAAAGCAGAAAGGGCGCAAACGTGGTCATGGTTCTAGAAAAGGCGCAAAATATGCTCGTCTACCAAAAAAAGAACGATGGATGCGTACTATTAGATCTTTAAGAAATTATCTAAAAACTTTAAAAGATGAAAACAAAATAGATAAAACAACTTATCGTAAATATTACATGAAAGCAAAGGGTGGAGAGTTCAGAAGCAAGCATCATCTTCAGACTCATTTAATTTCTGATGGAATAATTAAGGAGGATAAACAATGACCCAAGGTCCACGTTACCATGTAAAACCAAGAAGACGACGTGAAGGAATTACTGATTATAGGAAAAGATTAAGGTTACTTAGATCAGGTAAAGTAAGATTAGTAATAAGAAAATCAATTAAAAATACACAGGTTCAATTAATTAAATATAAGCAGGAAGGAGATAATGTTCTTGCCTCAGCCAATTCAAATGAGTTAAAGAATAAATACAATTGGAATTTTTCAACTGCAACAACCCCCGCTGCATATCTAACTGGATTTCTTGCAGGTACAAGAGCAAAAAACAAGGGTATTAAAGAATGTGTTCTTGACACTGGAAGACATCCTCCAGTAACTGGTTCAAAAATTTTTGCATCTGTAAAAGGACTAGTTGATGCAGGTGTTGAATGTATACATAGTGAAGAGAAAGTACCAGCTGAGGATAGGATTATGGGTAAACATATGGAAAAGGATATGACTCCTGCTATAAATGAATTAAAAAATAAAATTTCTGGAGGGAAATAATGGCCGGGAGAAGACAAGAATCAAATAATTCGCAAAAAACTTCAATAAACTGGGATCCAAAAACTAAGCTTGGGAAAATGGTTTTAGGTAAACAAGTCACAACAATGAGTGATGCAATAAAAACAGGTCTTCCTATTAGAGAGGCTGAAATTGTGGATATTTTACTTCCAGAAATTGATGATGAAGTAATAGATGTAAATATGGTTCAAAGAATGACTGATTCAGGGAGAAGAGTAAAGTTTGTTATAACTGTTGCTGTTGGTAATAAAGATGGTTTTATCGGGTTTGGTCAGGCCAAAGGTAAAGAAGTCGGTACAAGTATTAGAAAAGCAATTGATAGTGCTAAATTAAACATTATTGAGATTAAAAGAGGATGTGGTTCTTGGGAGTGTGGATGTGGAAAGCCACATACTGTTCCATTTAATGTAAAAGGAAAAAGTGGATCTGTAGAAATTACTTTAAAACCTGCTCCAAGAGGAATTGGTCTTGCAACTGGAAATGTGGCAAAAAAGATTCTAACTCTTGCAGGGGTAAAGGATTGTTGGGCTTTTACTAAAGGTAAAACAAAAACAACTGTTAATTACTCTAAGGCAGTATTTAATGCACTTGAGAAAAACGCAGAAATGCGTGTTATGCCTGAAGCAATTAAATTCGTTGGTATCAAATCTGGAAGTATAGAGCCAACAGTCGAGAAACAACCCTTAGAATCTCCTCAAAAGGAGGCTGCATAAAATGACATATGCAGCAATTAGAGTCAGGGGAGTAATAAATATTAAACCTGACATTAAAAAGACATTACAACTTTTAAATTTAACAAGAGTTAATCATTGTGTTCTTCTTGAAGAAAAACCAAGTATAAAAGGTATGCTTCATGTTGCAAAAGACTATATAACGTGGGGAGAAGTGGAAAAAGATATTTTAGTAAAGCTTATTGAAAAAAGGGGAAAACTTGAAGGTGAAAAGGAAATAACGGAAACATATCTGAAATCTGCTACTTCATATAATAATTTAGATAAACTTACTCAAGCTATAATTGATAATAAATTTAAATACAAAGATATTCCTGATGTAAAATCAGTCTTCAGACTGAATCCTCCAAAAAAGGGTTATGAGGGTATTAAAAGATCCTATGCAAAAAAGGGTGCACTTGGTTATCGTGGTAAAGATATAAATAAACTTATTGAAAGAATGATATAAAAATCATTGAATTTTCCAAAAACCTTTTATATAAGACGTGTTTTATTTAATCAAGGAAGAGGGGTATATATGGAAGAAACCTTGTATAATATAGAGATTCATAAGGAGTCTAATGGTTATCTTGGTAGATTATTTTCAGACGTTGATGGTGTAAAAGAGTTTAAAAATGAATTCTTAGATCAACTTCTAAGAGATATTACACTAGATATGCAACTTGCTCTTGAGGAATTCTCAAATAGATCTGTTGAATTTTCAGAAACTCAAGAGGGGCCCAGACATTAAAAATCGATGGTAACCTTTTTAAATACTTCTAATATTTGGTGCTCTTACTGTTTATAAGATATGGTGAATTAATTTGACATATACAAGATTTGAAAAAGCACGTATTGTAGGAGCAAGAGCTTTACAGATCTCAATGGGAGCTCCGACTCTAATAAAATTACCAAAGGATGTTATCTCACCTATTGACATTGCAATGTTAGAGTTTAAGGAGGATGCAATACCTATTACTGTTAAAAGAGTACAGGATTAAGTAATTAAGTGATTCATTATGGCAGAAGAAAATAAAGAAAAAGAAGAGAAAAAAGAAGACAATGGTATGACTATATCTGAAGAAACCTATATGACATCTGGTGCACACATTGGAACAAGACAAAAAACTGCAGATATCAAAGATTTTATTTACAAAGTAAGAAATGATGGCTTATATATAATTGACGTTAAAAAAACTGATGAAAGAATAAAGGTTGCTGGAAAATTCATATCTAAATATGATCCAAAAAATATTTTAATAGTATCTGTAAGACAATATGGTCAAAAACCGATAAAGAAGCTTTCTGAACATACTGGTATATCGGTTTTGGACGGGCGTTTTAGGCCTGGAACTCTTACTAATCCAAATGCTAAAGGTTTTCTTGAACCTGAGCTTTTAATACTTACCGATCCACTTGCAGATGCTCAAGCATTACATGAGGCAGAAAATATAGGTATCCCAGTTATAGGTTTATGTGATACAAATAATGAAACAAAGTTTCTTGATTTAGTTATTCCCACAAACAATAAAGGTAGAAGAGCACTTGCCCTTGTTTATTGGCTCTTAACTAGAGCAATACTTAAAGAACAAGGGAAAATAAAAAAATATGAAGATTTCAATCCTCCAGTCGAAGATTTCGAAGCTGAAATTTAAGTAGTTTTTTAATTATATATGCAATATCTAAGGTTCAAGGAGATAAATTGCTAGAAAAGGTTAATGATAAAATTATTCTTGTAGGTACTGCACACATTTCCAAAGAAAGTGTGGAAGAGGTAAAGCAAGCTATTGAAAAATATAAACCAGATATTGTCGCAGTAGAGCTTTGTAAGAGAAGATACGAAGCTATTACAAAAAAGGACAAATGGGAAAATACCCCTGTTACAAATCTTTTGAAGTCTAATAATGCATATCTTATGCTTGCTCAAACTTTTTTATCATCAATTCAAAGAAGACTTGGAAAGGAGTATGGTGTTGAACCAGGCTCAGAAATGATTGCAGCAATGGATGTTGCAAAGGAAAAAGGAATCAATGTTGCATTAGTTGATAGAGATATAACAATAACCCTTAAAAGAGCATGGCGGAAAATGGGATTTAGAGAGAAATTCAGACTTACCTGGGAGTTTCTCAAGGCTATAATGGGATATGATGAAGAAGAGACAGAAGAGCTTGATCTTAAAAAACTTATGGATCAAGATGTAATTTCTGCTCTAATGGAAGAATTTGGTGAAATTGCACCAAGTGTTGCAACAGTTTTAATTCATGAAAGAGATGAATATATTGCAAAAAAAATTCTTGATGAAAGTAAGAAAGGAAAGGTAGTTGCTGTTGTTGGTGCAGGTCATCTCAATGGTATAAAAAAACATTTAGAAAAAAAGAAGTTAGATATAAATTTGAAAAAATTTGAGGAAGTACCTAAAAAAAGATTTAAAATTACCAAAGTTGCTGCTTATTCTATTCCAATCTTATTTGTTGCATTAATACTCTGGTTGGTCTTTACCAGAGGAGCAGATGCGTGGGATCAAATAAAAAATGTTTTTATCTGGTGGTTTTTAATTAATGGTAGCCTGTCTGCACTTGGTGCTGCAATTGCACGTGGTCATCCATTATCTATTGGCACGGCGTTTGTTGCTGCACCACTTACATCTCTTAATCCTGCAATAGCTGCAGGTTGGGTTGCAGGTTATGTTGAAGCAAAGCTTAGAACACCTGTTGTTAAGGATTTCAAAGATATAAGTAAAATTGAAAGTTTTAAGGATTTCTGGAATAACAGAGTAATAAGACTTCTTATGGTTGTTGCACTGGCAAATTTAGGAAGTATGATTGGTACTCTTATTGCCTTTCCATATATAGCAAGTCTTGTATTTGGATGATAAATTATTTTACCAATAACATACATAAATTATTAATTAAGTTGGTGAGGAAAATATAATGGCTGAGGAGAAAAGAAGGATTTATACTTCATTTCATGACATCCCTCCAAGAGAGTATATGTATTTTCCAAAAGGCACTCTTGAGACAGGTAAACCTGGAAAATTCAGCGGAATTGAAATTCGTCACCTGATAATTTCTGTATGTGTTTTGACTGTTGCTTTCACCTTTGCCTTATCAGGAAACAACTTAATCACAGGTTTAAGGTATGGTTTTAATCTTAGTGAGATTCCTCAATATATTGTTATTTCGTTTTTTGGCATCTTAACAGCTTTCTTCTTTCATGAAATTGCCCATAAATTTATGGCACAAAAACATAATTTATGGGCAGAATACAGAATGTTTCCTCAAGGTTTGATTTTAGCTTTAGTTCTTGGTCTTTTATCACCATTCATATTTGCTGCTGCAGGAGCGGTAATGTTTATGGGAGGATCAAAATCTCATGAGACTGGAAAGATTGCATTGGCAGGACCATTTGCAAATATAATTGTTGCAATTATTACTTTCCCAATTTATTTTTTTGTTGTCTCTGAGTATCAAATGATTGGACAGATATTTGGTTTTGTTTGTCTAATAAATGCATTTCTTGCCACATTTAACCTACTTCCATTTGGACCCCTTGACGGAGTAAAAATATTAAGATGGAATCCAACTGTATGGATACTGCTACTAATAATTGCAGCGATATTTTTGTTTACAACTATGTTTATAATACCTGTACAAATTCGATAAGAAAAAAAAAAATTGTTTTGTGGTTTCTAATCACCAATTTTCCTTATTTGTTTTTCTTGTGCTCGTTTAATTCTTTCTATTGTTCTTTGTCTTTTAATTCTATCAAATTCAATTTTTTTATCAACAATTTTTTCTTTTTTAATAATTTCTTTAGGTTTTATCTCTTCAACCTTTTTAGGTTCATCAATAGGTTTTTTCTCTGGAATTTTTTCTTTTTTAGCTTTAATTTTTTCTTCTTTTACCTTTAATCTTTGTTTTTTTGATTCTTTTCTTGCTAAATTTATTTTATTAATTCCATCTGTTAATTTCTTAAAATTAATTTTTATTTTAATTTTTTTTCTTGGAATTTTTATTTTTTTCTTTGGAACCTTTTTCTTTTTTAATAAAGAATCACAATAATATCTATACCACAACATTGCCGAACTATATTCATCCCTCATCATTTTTAAAGTATCATTGTATTTATCTTTATCCTTAATCTTTAATTTTTCAAGATATTCTTTTTCTTCAGGTATATTCCAAGGTTTATCTGGCTTAATAGATATTTTTTCTCTACGTTTTCTTATGAAAAATAGAAAAATTCCAGCAATTACTAATATTGTTATTATTATTGAAACAAAATTGTAGGTATCACTGCCAGCAGCATATATTCCTACTGTTGACAATGTTATTGTATTATTAAATACACTATTTGGATCATTTACAGAATATGCTTCAACAAATATAGAAGTGGTAGCACCAATTGATAAAAACCTTTTTGGAGCAGCAACACCAACTAATGCTTGAGATATCTCTCCAGGCTTCAGTGTTATTACTGGTGGAGGGGTAACAACAAAATTTTTATCAGAGGTTGTAACTCTAAAGTTAAAAGTATCTATATGACTTCCTTTGTTTTCTATAGTAATTGGAATAGATTTTACCTCGTATGGTTGAATTTCTTGTGGTGAAGGTGGTGTTATCTTTGCTTGATGATATTTATTTACTCTAATAAGAATTTCTACAGTACTATCAACCCATTTATCATAAGGAGGAAATTGTAAATTTGTCAAGAAAAACATACGTCTACTTACTCTATTCCACATAAAGGTGTTAAGTGGATTAGACCAAAATTGATATGAATCTGGATCCATAGCATTCATTTTTTCTTGATATCCTGATAAATTTTTTCTAACCCATTTGGGAGATCCGCTCAATATTCGAAAATAATCTAAAACCTCTTCTCTAATTATATTAACCTTTAAAACTATATCCTGGGAAGGATATGTAGGATCTAAAGATGGTTTAAGCATTATTGTTACATTTGTTCTGAAGGGATCCTCAGCACCTGGCCAATCTAAATTTTCCTTATTTGTATCCATTATTAACACTTCTGGATCAAATTGAACATTCCAAACATCTCCAGGTGCATCCTCAGGTGGTACAAATTCAAAGCTATAAACAGTTCTTGGATTAAACCAAGCAAAGCTCCAACTTCCAGCTACTTTTACCAATGGTTCCCATTCAAGTGTATCAGAGTTTCTTCCCCCAATACTAAATTTAGTTATGTTTAGATATCTAAGATCGACAGCATCCGGATAAGCTTGAATTGCCACCGGTGGTCTAAGTTGTTTATAAAAATATCTTCCTAGCATGAGAGGTTCTATAAATCCTAAATTAAAACGTAATTTTAAAAGTCTCCATATCAAACCTGTTCTATTATTAGAGTCACCATTATCAGTTGTTCTGGTTTGGGATAAAACATTTAATGTAATAGAGGGAAGCAATAAAATGAAGATTATAATAAAAACAAAAAGCTTTTTTGTAAACATCATTTTTCACCTCCTTCTTTTATTTTACTCTTCTTTTTTAAGATTGGAAATAATATAAAAATAAATGCAAATAACATTATACTAAATTCAAAACCAGGTGTAAAAAATCCCTTACTTTGTACAATAAAATAAAGATAATGTGGTTCCCCTCGATAATCAGGATTTTCAATACTTATTGGAGTCATTGAAACTTTAATTATTGCTCTATCTTCATGATATCCAAAATCAACTGGAGGTTTAACTCTTAAAGATATTGATTTATCTGAGAAGTTACCAATAAGTTCAGATCCTAAAATTGTACTATAGACTATCTCTGAGGTCCATCCATCAGGAATATCAACAACTTCGGAAATTACTTTAGTGGCACCATTCCCCCAATTTTGAATTTTAAAATTAAAATCAGCTGTTTCATCAGGGCTGATATTTCTTACATTTCCATCGATATAGTTAAAGCTTAATTGAGAATAATAACCAACAACAAATGGAATATCCTGTGTAAAATTTCCAGGTTTTATTAGTGTAGCAATTTGGCCAAGTCTTCTAGAGTTCATTCTTACAGCTACATTTTCTTGAGATCTAACAGGTAAATATTGATTTATAGTAATTGAAATAGTTGCATTTACTGATACAATTGTATTTTCCTTTGGTAATGGTATCAATAATATCGGAGGAGTTACAGATGCTTGACATCCATCAGGAACCTCGGTTATAGACATATCGACAATAAATTCAGTTCCTGAAATTTTAGCAAGTACAATATCAACAGAAGGACCAAGCAGCTGTAGTTTTACATTTAAAGGTATAGTTTTGGCTTTTTCAAAAGGAATGATTGGTTCTTGTAATAATGATCTATCATAATCGATAACAATATATGGAGTACATTCATAAATTTGATCAAGTGGACCTGATTTTACAACAGAGGAGATAGAAAAAAAGGTAGAACCAAAAAATATTAGAAAAATTATAACTATTTTTATTTTTTGGAATTTTTTAATCATTTTTTTATCGCCATTTTTAATTTGTAATATTAATATTTATTTTTATTATATATATATAAATTTTATGGTATATTCATGTTCATTTTGATAATAAATTGAAAAAATATATTAGAATATTGATATAAAAAAGTTACTTTAAAAAATATTATAATAAAAAAAGAGAGAAAAATTTATTTTTTCCTCTTCATGATAAAGAAGTAATATAGCAGCACAACTATTACCACAACAGTAACAATCAATGGAATCTCAAAACCTGCACCAGGAGACATACCAATATTTTGAACAGTAAAGGTAATTGGTTCTGGTTGGCCTACTAGATCAGGTCTTCCAAGATAATAAGGTGTAAACATTACTTTGAAATTTTTAATTTCATTATGAAAACCAAATCCAATCGGTGGTTTTATTTTTAAATGAACGGTTTCTTTTATTCCCTCTCCACCATAAACTGTAGAAGATAATTGAACACTAGAAGCAATACTTACACTCCATTGATCCTCAGGAATATCTACTACCTCTATTCCAACATAAGTTGGTCCATTACCAATATTTTCAATATCAATTTGAAAATCAGCGATACCAAGTGGTCCAACTTCAAGATAATTACCATCTGGAAGTTCATAGGAAACAACTGACCAATAACCAATAATGAATGATATATCAAATTCAACAGAGACTTGCCCTATATTAAATAATAATCCACGTTGCAATTTTGAAGTTGCACTTATTCTTACAACGCCTTGTGTAAATGCTGGAGCATTCTCTGTAACAGTAACTGTTAGAGTTGATTGATAGGGTGTTTCTGAATTTAATACTAACTGAGCAAGAGGATTTGCTATACTTGCTGTACACCAATCCGGAGTTTGAACAACTTTCAATTCTATCTGTACATCAGTATTACTTAATAAGCTACGACCTTCTACTATTCCTGCCAAGGGACCTGTAAGTTTGAACGTTGTTTCTAGAGGAATGTCAAGTACTCCACTATTTGGTATAATATTTTCTTCTTGAATTGGATATCTAAGATTTATTAAAGGATCCACAGTTAATAAACCAGCTGAGGCACTAGGAATAAAAGCAACAAATAAACTTAAAAGTAATGTTCCAAAAATAATTCCAGTTTTAACTGTTCTTAAGTTTTTCCTCATTTTTTAATCACCAGTTTTTTAATTTTTTCAATATATATTTACATTTACCCGTATTTAAAGATTGTTGTACATTTCTAATAGATATGTTAAACAACCCTTATAATATTTATATATATAACCTTCTTTATATAAATATATTGTGCTGCAAATGATGTCACTATTTAAGAAGTGTGAAATATTTTTACAAAAATGCAACTTATAAATTCACTATTTGAATATTATGAATAAAAAGAAGACAAAGTGTTTTGTTATTATTCAATAACATCAATGTCTGATTTATCTTCCTCTTCCTCAGTTTTTTCCTCTTTCTTTTTTGTAGTTACAACTCGTTCAGGAAAATGTGACAGAATTATTATGTCACCGACAGCATTTACCCACCTATAAGGAACAGCAACATCAACGGTACCTTCAACAATAGAAGGGTTTGTATTTGTGACAAGTAAGCTACTAACACGTTTTTCGTCCATATCTAAAAAAACGTTTCTTACATGTCCAATAAATGTTCCATTACGAGTATAAACTGGTAATTTCAAAAAGGATGTAACCTCATCTGATTTTGCATCTTTTTCCATCATGTAATCAAAATACAATTACCTATATTAAAATGTGATGGTAAATAAAGCGAAATCTTTTTTCTATCTGCTAGTATCATATTTACAAAATGAAAGAAAAATTGAGCAGGTCTAAACAAACTAAAATACTAGAAGAACTTGAAAATTATTATAATAAAGACTTTACTTTTTCTAGTGGAAAAATACTTGGTTCAATGTGTACTCAATCTCATTTTATTGCAAAAAAAGCATATTTAAAATTTTTAGAAACAAATCTTGGTGATCCAGAACTTTTTCCAGGAACTAGAGAAATGGAAAAAAAACTATTATCATTTTTTATAGAATTGTTAAATGCTCCAAAATCATCTAATGGCTTAATTACCAGTGGCGGAACTGAAAGTAATATAACTGCAATATGGATTGCGAAAAAATTAACTGGAAAAAACGAAATAATAGTACCTGAAAGTGCTCATTTTTCATTTGAAAAAATTGGATCACTTATGGATATTAAACTTGTTTATGCACCTTTAAATAAGAATTATGTTTTAGAAATCTCAGAGCTTAGAAAAATAATTTCAAAAAATACTGCTGCAATTATTGGAATAGCAGGTTCAACAGAGTTAGGGACAATTGATCCAGTTGAAAAACTAAGTGAACTTTGCATTGAAAAAAAAATATTTTTACACATAGATGCAGCATTTGGAGGTTTTGTTATACCATTTTTAAAAGCTATGGTAAATGATATACCTGATTTTGACTTTAAACTAAAAGGAGTCAGTAGTATTTCAATAGATGCACATAAAATGGGATATTCTGCAATTCCTTTGGGAGCAATTATTCTTAGAAAAAAAGAGTGGTTGGATAAAATAAGTGTTTCTACGCCGTATATTTCTATTAATAAACAAGCAGGTCTCTTAGCAACAAGATCTGGTGGACCTGTAGCAGCAGCTTATGCTGTATCAAAATATCTAGGTAAAGAAGGCTATAAAAATTTGATTAGAAAATGTATGAGTATTACAAAATATACAGAGAGAAGAGTTCAAAATATTGGATTAAATTTAATTATTGAACCGACAATGAACGTCCTAGGAATTAAACTAAAAAATCCATCAAAAGTTGTAAAGAAGTTATCTGATTTTGGCTGGAAAGTAAATAAAATGGAAAGATTATCAGCCATAAGAATTGTTTTAATGCCTCAGATTACAAAAAAAATAATTGATGATTTTATCCCAGATTTGGAAAAAATATGTAAGGAGATTGGAGAAATATGAGTTTAAGTTTATTAAGGCAATCATTATTAGATGCACCAATTATAAAAAAGGGAGATTATCCATATGTTGTTCATCCAATAACAGATGGAGTACCTGAAATAAAATCAGAACTTTTAAAAGAAATTATTGAAGAAATGGAAAAACGTATTAAAAAATGTGGTTCCTTTGATAAAATAGTAACAATCGAAGCGATGGGAATTCCTCTTGCTTCAACTCTATCACTAAAAATAAAAGTTCCTTTTGTAATTATTAGAAAAAGATCATATGGTTTAACTGGAGAAATTAACGTTGAACAAACAACAGGTTATTCCAAATCTAAACTATACATAAATGGACTGAAAAAAGGCGATAAGATAGTTATTGTTGATGATGTTTTAAGTACGGGTGGGACTCTATCAGCAATAATTTCAACACTTAAAAATCTTGAAGTGATAATTAAAGGAATTTTCATAGTGGTAAATAAAGGAAATGCTTCAAAGAAAATCATTGATAAATTTAAGACAAAAATTGATATTCTTGCAAATATTGATATTGTTGAAGGTAAAGTTGTTATAAAAGAGATTTAGAGAAAGTATTTCATATTAGAAATATATTGTAGGATTGATTAATATGGTAGGAAGTATCCCTCAACATGCTCATTGTCATATGTGTGGTAAATCAATACCAACTTCTGAGACACTTTGTTCTGAAGATTGTAGACAAAAATACCAAACTATACTTAGAAGAAGGAAATTAATGGTTTATTTTATGTATGGAATGCTTGCAGCTTTAATTATTATAATTGTTGTTGGTAGAAACTATTTTTAAAATAAATGAGAAGGTTTAAATTAAACTTCTAAGATTTTCGGATTTATATGGATGTGATATCTGCTTTAATTATTCTAGGAGTAATAATGGTTCTAGGTTTTATAGGAAATTATATTTTTAATAGAACCCAGATTCCAAGCATTGTTTGGCTTTTACTTTTTGGACTAATTGTTGGGGCATTTTTTAAATTTGAATCTTTTCAGGTAACATATCCTGAGCTTCTTATGACAATCTCAAGTTTTTTTGGAGCAATTGCAATAGTAATTATACTCTTTGACGGGGGAATTAATACTGATATTTATCAACTTTTTAAGGGGGCCCCAAGAGGGCTCTTATTAACAGCAAGTGGTTTTTTCTTAAGTTTTTTTGCAACAATTTTAATTGTTGCTGGTCTTGATGCTTCAGGCATAATACAAATTCCAGGGGATAGTTTTGTTGTTGGAGCGGTTCTTGGAGCAATAATTGGTGGAACGAGTAGCCCTATCGTAATACCGCTTGTTTATAGTCTTAAGAATCTTAAGGAAAAAACAAAAATGGTTTTATCAATTGAAAGTATACTAACAGATCCTCTTTGTATAGTTGTTATATTTGCTATCTATTATATGGTATTTGTCGTTGGTGAAATAAACATTGGTCTTGGAATTGGAAATCTAGTAAAGACATTTTCTGTTGGAATTGTTTTAGGTTTTATTTTTGGTTTTATTTGGCTTTTTGTTATGAATAAATTGAGAAAGGAACAATTCTCATATGTTCTAACATTAGCAGTTGTATTTCTTGTTTATTCTGTAACCGCCTTAATTGTTGGTACAGGTGAAGGTGGTGAGGGGGCTGGAGCAATATCTTGTCTTATATTTGGACTAGTTCTTGGTAATGGAAAAAAGGTATTGAAAATGGTTAATTACGAGGGTGAAGGATTTGAAATGGATATTGAGACTAAACAGTTTCATTCACTTGTTTCCTTTGTTATCAGAACCTTCTTTTTTGTTTATTTAGGAATGATTGTTTCTTTTCAAAATATAAACTATATATTATTTGGGATAATCATTTTAATATTACTACTTGTAGTTAGATATTTTGTTGTATATTTATCAACATTTAAAGGCAATTTTGATTTAGATGATAAGCGGACAATGCTTGTCATGATGCCTCGTGGTCTTGCTGCAGCAATTCTTGCTATAAAATTTGGCGATGAATTTGTCAATAGATTTATTCCAGGAAATATTGGATTTTTCAAAGATGTTGCATTTGTCGTAATTTTAGGAACTGCAATAATTACTACTATTGGTGTATCATTAATCTGTCATTATGAAATGAAAAAAACAAAAAAACCTGAGGCTTCATAAATAAAAAAAGAGAATATTTTATTTTTTATTCTGCCAGTTCCTCTTGAAGATCTATTACCATCTCAGTTAAAACATCTTCAAAAACTTGATGTCTGTATTCCTTTATTGAGCCATTTGCCATGTGGGCTCTTGCAACAAAGTCTCGTCCATCCTTAATTATTTCAATATGGCATACCGTCTCCATAGATTCCCGCCTAATCTGCAATCGGGAATTCATCAACTCTATTTATATTTTTTGTGGATAAAGTTTAATGGCAACATAAACAATACAGCAACTGCGAGGTAATATTTTGGAAAATATGAGAAGACCCGCTGTTGCAGGTCAATTTTATGAAGGAAATGAGAAATCTTTAAATGAGAGAATAAAAGAATGTTTTTTAGATGAAAGAGGGCCGAAAACTCTTCCTAAGATAACAAAATCAAATATTAACAATTTCGGAGTCGTTGTACCTCATGCAGGATACATTTATTCTGGTGCAATTGCTGCTCATTCATATAATTTTCTTGTAAGAAATGGTTTTGCAAAAACATTTATTATAATTGGTCCAAATCATACAGGTATGGGTTCAAAAGTTTCAGTAATGACAGAGGGATCTTGGCTCACTCCTCTTGGAAAAGTTCCAATTAACGAAAAACTTGCTAAACAGATAAATATTGAACCTATAACAATTGATGAAAACGCACATACATATGAGCATAGCATTGAAGTTCAATTGCCATTTTTACAATTTTCAGCAGGAAAAGAGAAATTTGATTTTATACCAATATGCATGGCGATGCAGGATTATGAAACCTCAAGTGCTGTTGGGAAAATCATTACAAATGCAATAAAAAAATCTAATGAAAAAATTGCAATAATAGCCAGTACAGATTTTTCACATGCAGGTTTTAACTATATGAGTATGCCACCTGAGGGAATAAGAGTTGACGAATATGCAAAAAATCAAGATAAACTAGCAATAGATCAGATTTTAAAAATGGACCCAATGGGTCTAATTGATACTGTTCAAAATAATGATATTACAATGTGTGGTTATGGACCTGTTGCAGCAACACTACAGGCTTTAAAAACTCTTGGAGCAAAAAAAGTAGATTTATTAAAATATGGTACATCTTATGAAGTACATCCAGCAACATCATGTGTAGGATATGGAGCAATAGCTGTATATTAGGAGTCAGAAATAATGAATAAAGTACCGGTTAAAGATATTCAGCTCAAAAAAGGAACAAGTACAAATGAACTAATTAAACAATTGTTCAATTCAGGTGGATTTACAGCAAAAAAAGTAGCTGTTGGTACAGATATCATCGAAGATATGATAAAGGATAATAATTGTCTAAAAATTCTTTCATTTCCTGCTTGTATTTGTGCTACTGGAACAAGAGGTGTAATAAAGGAATTAATCAAGAAAAAATATTTTGATGTGATAATTACTACAGCAGGAACTCTTGACCATGATCTTGCAAGATTATGGAAAAACTATTATCATGGATCTTTTCTTGCAGATGACACAAAACTACATAAACAAGGTGTTAACAGACTTGGGAATATCTTTATTCCAAATGAATCCTATGGTATAATTCTAGAAAAGAAGATGCAACCAATCCTTTCAAAATTATATAAAATCAAGAAAAAATGGTCAACAAAGGAAATTGTTTGGGAGTTTGGAAAACATCTTGAAAAAGAAAAGAATTGTAAGGATTCAATAATTTATTGGGCTTATAAAAAAAATATTCCAATTTTCATACCAGGAATAACAGATGGTGCATTTGGTTCCCAAATTTGGATGTATTATCAAGGACATAGAGATTTTACAATCGATATTTTAAAAGATGAACAAGATTTATCAGATATTATATTTAATGCAAAAAAGACTGGAGCATTAATTATTGGTGGAGGAATTTCCAAGCATCATGTCATATGGTGGTCACAATTTTGTAATGGATTGGATTACGCAGTTTACATTACAACTGCTTCTGAATACGATGGAAGTCTAAGTGGTGCTAAAACCAGAGAAGCAATATCATGGGGTAAAATAAAAGAAAAAGCACATAATGTTACAATAGATGGTGATGCAACAGTAATTCTTCCTCTTATGATAAATGCCTTGTTTGAAAGGTTTTAAGGAAAAATTATTATTGCCAAAAAAGTGCTTTCATTGCAACTTTTATATAGTTCGGTAGCTCTTCTTGTTGTTCTCCTTTTAAAAGTTTTAATGTTGATTCAACAAAAACATTTACTATTTCATTAAAAAACCATCTTCCATAATCTGCATCTGCTCTTGCAGGACTACCGATATAACCATCTTTTAAACCAATTTCTTTGAAATTTTTTCCTAAAACTCTTGGTGACATAACATCTCTATAAATGCTTTGTAATTTTTTATAAGACTCATCCACTAGATATGGATATTGGTATTTCATAAGAGAGGTTTCCCTGAATCCTCCATGAACCTCTTTTGATGTATCAAAACCTAATTTAGGTTCCCTTTTTTCAATATCTCTTTTAAAATATATTGGTCCCCAGGGTTCACAAGTTTTTAAATCAAATTCAGATTCAAGTTTTTTCATAGCAGAATATATTCCTCTAAGATGACCAACAGCCAGATGAAAAGTGCATACAACCATATATTTAAATTTATGATTACCAAGAGCTGATCCAACACTATATACCACATCTCTTACAACCTTTCCACTAACAGAAATACTCCCTGGAAATTCCGTGTTAAATTTACAATAACCGATTGGTATAGGAGGTATTAATACAAATGTTAAATCTGGATTTTTTTTATTTAAAATTTTCACAGCATTATTCACAACATCTTTGATAGTTAGTAAATCTGTTCCAACAGGTAAATGAGGTCCATGCTGCTCTAGAGGACTAATAGGTAAAAAGAAAATTGTTTTATTTTTATCAAGATTTTCGATTTGTTTCCAATTAAGCTCTTCTAATTTGATAATCTTTGATTTATTTAATTTATTTGCATTATTCTTCATGTAATTACCTCACATCCTTCTTCTGTTATAATAACAGTATGCTCTTTTTGAGTTACAATTCCTTTATTTGCATCAACTAGTTGTGGATAGTGCTTAATCATACCTAGAAAGCTTAATTTTTTTAATAATATATCACTATTAGAAAATTGTTTTTGAAACCATCTTTCAGCAAATGGTAGAGTTTTAAAAGTATTCCTTGTTTTGTTAAACATATTTTTTGCTTTATTGTCCCTTATAATTCTTGGATTAAAAGTGTTTTTACAAAGGTATATATTACTTCCATTTCCTGTTATAACTTGACCTGCTCCATTTGTTGCGAAAGGCTCAATTGCTAAAACATCGTCAACTTTAATCTTGTTTTTATAAACTTTATCTCCAACATTTGGAATAGTTTTTCCTGCATGAAGAACATATCTTTGCATACTATGTCCTGTTAGATTATTTATTGGTTTAAAACCATATGAATTAATTGTATCTTCAACACATTTTCCAATTTCAAATAATCTTGTTTTGGATTTTAGTAAGGAAATTGCATTATCTAATGCTTCGCTAGATGCCTTAATCATGTCATCATATTTGTTTGATCCGATCTCAACAGTTATTGCTGTATCTGCAATAAATCCTTCAAAATGAGCACCAATATCTAATTTTACAACATCTCCTTTTTTTAAACACAATTCCTTTTCATCATGTCGTGGGCTAAAATGAGCTGCAATCTCATTTATCGAAATGTTAACGGGAAAAGCAAGACCTGCTCCCCTATCAATAATCTTTGATTCAATCTTCTCTGCGATATCTAGAAATTTTGCTTCGGGTTTCAATAAAGAAACGCCAAACTCTCTTGCTTCTGCAGCAATTTTTCCTGCAAAAATGTAATTCTGATAAATAACATCATTCATATCAAATCGCATCCAAGATATCCTTTTCAGATACCACACCTAATCTTACAATTTTAATATTTTCTCCACTTGCATCAACTATTGTTGAAGGTTTTCCACAAATTTTTCCAATATCAAGATATTCACTAATATCATCTTTCTTAAATTGCATAAGAATGTCTTTTATAATAAATGGGGTTTTCTTACCGTGAATATTTGCACTTGTTGCTGTAAGAGGACCAAATCTTGATAACAATTCTAAAGCAACTTTATTATCTGGTATTCTCACTGCAACTTTATTAAGTCCTGCTGTAACAACATCAGAAATAACATTTCTCTTCTTTAAGATAATTGTTAAACCACCAGGTAAAAAGGCTTCAGCTAAACCACGTGATTTTTCATTTAGAAATGCAATCTTATCAATTTCATCAATATTTGATACAGCAACTGATAAAGGATTATCAAAAGAGCGATTCTTAATTATAAAGACCTTTCTAACTGCATCGTCATTATAAATATCTGCACCAAGACCATATAAAGTATCGGTCGGATAAACTATTATGTTTCCATTTTTTAGTGCATCTATTGCTCTATAAAAGTCAAGCTTGACCATATCTACTCTTCTTTTTTTATAAAATCACCAAGAGTTAAACCTCGAGAATGGGAACCACTTGGTATTTTTGAAATATCAGAAACCTTTTCGAAAAGAGTTATTTCCAACTCCTTTTCAAGCTTTTCAATCATTTTATCTGAAGGTCTTAAATCTCCATTTTCAATTTTTGAAATTGTAACAGTTCTTTCACCTATCTTAAAACCTAGTTCCTCTCTACTAAGACCCTTTTTTTCTCTTGCTTTTTTTATAAGCTCATTCCAATCCAATACAAGTTCTTTTTCCATATCTCGATAAACATCTTTAACTTTAGGTCTTTTAATTCTATCAAGCATCGGTTTCTTAACACTTATTGGTGTTTTATCATGAGTGTCAATTCTTTGTCCATGTCGCATACATTTTGGACAAAGCATCATTTTTACTCCATCAATATTGGCAGGTCTACAATCACATTCTATACCACAAAGTTCACATTCCATGTAATTTAATCCCTCCAAATAAAATAAATAGTTTAAATTAAACCAGCTTTTTGTAAAGCCATTAAATCCTCAGTACTAAGCTTCTCACCACGTTTGAATCTTTCAAAGATTTCATTTGCCTCTTTCTGTGCAATTGTGACCTCGGCAGCCTTCTTTGTTTTACGTTTGATTTCATGACTTGCTGATATCTGTCGTTCAAAATCATGAATTTTATCTACACATTCAATAAAGCCTTTATGAACATTATCAGCCTCAATTTTTGTCATTACAATTGATTCTTGGATAGCATTTACCCTTTTAATTAGGTTATCAAGCTGCTGAATTAGTTTGATCATATTTTCATGTTCTTCCTGAGCCCTTGTTGCAAGTTTCTCAACTTGATCATGTTGCTTTTCTGCTTTTTGTTTGATTATTTTCTCCTCTTCTATTGCTTTCTTGAGTTTTGGGTCCTTGTTTAAACGATCCTCCTGCTCCTTTATTTTACTATGAATTCCAGATATTACCTCAATTATTTTTTTCTCCTTATGTGATGACATAGGCTGTGTCATTTGTTCAATTTCTAAGGTTCTAAGTTGCTTTCTTAGTTCGTTTAAATTGGTACCCGAAGCTAAAGATCTTTCTCTTTCCAATTTTTCTATTTTCTTTTTAATTTCAGTATAATTCTTATTTAACTTATTTCTTTGATCTTTTGCATGTTTAACTCTTTCATTTAGTTCATCTCTTCGCTGTTTATGTTCTGTTATTTTATTTCTCATTTCACGAATGGATGAATTTAGTGAATCACGCTCATCTGCAAGTTTTTTTGACTTAAGATGTAGTTGATTTCTTTTTTCCTTTAATTCATTTGCATTTATCTGAAATTCATCCTTTTCTTTTATTAAATCCTCGATAGATTCAGTCATTTATTACCTCGATTGAAAGCAGCCTATTGTATAAGGTAAAATAATAGGAGGTTTTTAAGCATTTTGAGGGATTTTTAACGAATAATTATGATATTCCAGGTTTTTTGCGCTTTTGATACATAATCAAAGAATCCAGGATAACAGCAATTATACCTGTAATAAATATCATATCAAAAACAACTGCTCCTCCTAAAACTGCAGATCTAGGAGAATTAATTTCAAAATTAAGCAATTCCCAAATGTGTAAAAAATCAGCACCAATTAAAACACCAATTGTTCCAGAGATATATGCTATAGGTGCAGCTTTATTGAAATTTTTCCATGATAAAAATATTGATGCAAAACTTGCAAAAAAACCTGGTAATAACCAATAAGGAAATAATGCAATTATTCCTTTTTCAGGAACTGGTTGTGTGACAAAATAAGATATTATTGTTACTATGGATATACCAATCAATATTTTCCATAATGGTAATTTTTTCTTAATAGTTAAATAAATACTCAATAAAATTGGTATTACTGCACCACCCATATTTATTGCTACATTCCATTTTTCATATGAAAATAGATAAATATTTGAAATATTAAATCCAGAAATAATAATTTCAAATCCAAAAAGAAATGAAATAAAAACAATAATTATTGCTTCAATAGTTGTAAAACCCATATACCTAAAAGCATTTGTGAAGATTAAATAAATAAAATAAAAAATTAAAATTGGTATTGTTATATAGACTATCCATAAACCAATATCTGTTAGAGTGAGTAGAGAAATCATATCGCAAATTTTGATATAGATACCCTTTATAAACTTTCTTTATATTCCCGATTGCATCTGTGATTAAATATGGATTCATTTCTTAAAAAAGAATGCGATTTAAATTTTTTTCATTCAAATAATTATTTTAGAAAAAAATGCTCAAAATGCGGAGCATATTTTTGGACATTAGAAAAAAATGCTGATATATGTGGCGACAAACCTTGTGCTAAATTTACTTTTATAGATAATCCATTTGGTAAAAAACCATTTACCTTATCAGAAGTTAGAAAAAGTTTTTTATCTTTTTTTGAAAAAAATGGTCATTCTAGGCTTAATTATCCAATTACTGGCGAACGCTGTCCTGTCATTGCAAGATGGAGGTCAGATATTTATCTGACAATTGCATCCATTGCTGATTTTCAGCCACATGTAACATCTGGTGAAGTACCACCCCCAGCAAATCCTCTTGTCATATCACAGCCGTGTATTAGACTCAATGATTTAGAAGAAGTTGGTGTAAGTGGTCGTCATTTAACTATATTTGAGATGATGGGGCATCATGCTTTTAATAAAAACATAGATGAAATTTATTTTAAAGAAGAAACCGTAAGATTATGTGATAAATTTTTTGTAGAAAATATTGGAATTCCAAGAATGGAGATTAATTATAAAGAACAGCTATGGGATGGAGGAGGTAATGCAGGTCCATGTCTAGAGGTAATTGCAGGGGGACTAGAAATTGCCACTCTTGTTTTTATGAACCTTAAACAAGATGATAATGGAGATTTTGAAATAAATGGTATAAAATATTCTCAGAATCCATTAAACATTGTAGATACAGGTTATGGGTTAGAAAGAATAGCATGGTGTACTTCTGGAACTAAAACTATATATGAAACTGTTTTTCCTGAGATGGTTAGATATCTAAAAGATAATAGAGAAAAAAAAAGTGATGATTCAAGTTTATATTCTCTTGCTGATCATACAAAATGTCTAGCATTTATGCTCGGTGATGGAATTGTTCCATCAAATGTAAAAGCTGGATATTTGGCTAGATTAATAATCAGAAGATCTCTTAGATTTCTAAAAAATATTGGAATAAAAACTTCCTTAAAAGATCTTGTTTTGATGCAAGTTGATTATCTTGCTAAAGATTTTCCTTCATTATCAGAAAGTAAGAAACAAATCAGTGAAATATTAGATATCGAATCTAAAAGATATTCAGAAACATTATCAAAAGGAGAGGGGCTTGTAAAGAGAATTTTAAAGGAGAAAAAAAATATCCATGAAAATGAGCTAATAACTTTATATGACACACATGGAATGCAACCTGATATTGTAAAAAATATAGCTAAAAAACAGGGTATTGATGTAATTATTCCTTCTAATTTTGAATCTATGGTTGCAGAGTTACATTCACATGAAAAAAAAGAAGAAAAAAAAGAAAAGGAATCAGACATTCCAGATACAGAACCGCTTTATAGAAAAAATCATTATATAAAAGAATTTGATGCAGAGGTTCTATGGATAAGCGGGTCAAAAATAATTCTTGACAAAACTGCATTTTATCCTGAAGGTGGAGGACAACCAGGAGATATTGGATATCTTTTATTTAATGGCAATAAAATTTCTGTCACATCAGTTAATAAAACTGGAAATGCAATAATTCATACAATTGATGGAAAATTAGAAGTTGGCGATAAGGTGCATGGTGAAATTGATTGGAACCATCGTTACACCTTAATGAAGCATCATACAGGAACTCATTTAGTAAATGGGGCATTAAGAACAAAATTAGGTGAACATATATGGCAAGCGGGTTCTCAACTTGAAATCAATAATGCACGTTTTGATTTTTCACATTATAAGCCTATTTCTGAAGCTGAAAAAAAAGAAATTGAGATATTAGCAAATAAATTCATTAAGCAAGCAGTTCCAGTAGAAAAAAAGGCAATGGATAGAAATAGTGCAGAAAAAACATTTGGATTTCGTCTTTATCAAGGAGGCGTTCCCCCTGGTAATTCAATTCTTGTTTTAAATATACCTGGAGTAGATGTTGAGGCTTGCGGTGGTACTCATCTGAATAATACAAGTGAAGTTGAGAAAATCAGAATTATTAAAACAGAAAGAATTCAAGATGGAGTAAATAGGATTATTTTTGCAGCTGGTGAAATGGCTGATGCACACATAGAAGAAGAGAAACAACTTTATAAAAAAGTCAAAAATCAATTAGAAAGTTACTATGAAATCTTAGAGGATAATAATATCTCAAAACAACTTGATGAAACCGGAAAAGTATTTACAGTACCAATTTCTCAAATTGAAAAAACAATAAAGAGATTTTTAAATGAAACAAGAATTAATGGAAAAAGAAAAGTTAAAAATATACAAGAAGCAAGCTTTGATCTCTTTAATGAATGGAAAAAAACACGCAAAAATAATAAGAAAGTATCCTCAGATGAAATTGAAATATTGATAAATCAAGCTGAAATTATACCCGGAACACAAATTAAAATTGTTACTGGAATTTCTACTTCAGAAGGTACAACCCTTGCTGGAACAATTACTAAAAATGATAATTTTGTTGTACATATTTTTGATGGAAAAAAACTTGTTTCTATTGCATCAGACAATGTTGAAATTGATCTAAGAGAAATTGCACCTGAAATAGGAAAAATTCTTGGTGGAAGTGGTGGTGGCACACCAAAAATGACCCAATGTGGTGGTCCTAATAAAAATAAAATAAATGAAGCGTTAAATCTAGCAAAACTTCTTACAAAAAAAATATTACAAAAAGATTAATATTTTAAATTTTCCAAATAATATTTACTGCAGTTACTACAAATATTGTACCAACACATAGTGCAATAACAAACCAAGGTGGAATTCTCAGTGAAGTCTTTTCTTCAGCATCAAAGTATCTAATAAGTCCCGCAGCAGAATGAAATCCTTCAGATTTTTTCTGTTTTGCCATATTCTATCACTTACTCAATTTTTTTATACTACTACATATCATTTTAATATTTTAGTTTTACTGTTAGCTTTTTAGCAAAAATCTAAATATTGAGTTTATATACGTAATCTTTGAGGGTGTAATCATATGAAGGAAGTAGAGGCGCTAATTAATAAAGCATTTAAATACAAGGATAGCGGGCTTACTGAACATGAAATTGCTGAAGAACTTAATGTTTCAAAAGAAACAGCTGTTTGGTTACTTGGAAAAGGAAAACAGAAGAAACCAACTGGTGATGTTAAAATCGGATGGCGGTCTATTGGGGTTTATCCTTCTAGAATAGGATTTATTTCAGATGCTATGTGTGATATTATTCTTGAAGAATGTGAAGATGTAGATACTGTTGTTGGAATTGCAGTCAATGGTATTCCATTTGCTACATTTATTGCTGATAAATTAGGTCTTGAGATGGCTATTTTTAGACCTCATCATCAAAAAATAGGTGCCTTTTCTTCAAATTATGCTACTGTAAAAAATAAAAAAGCAATTTTGATAGATGATGTAGTTGGAACTGGAGTTACATTTAAAAGTGCAATAAAAGCAACAACCTCAGAAAAAGGAAAACCTGTTTTATGTTTAGCTGTTTTAAATAAAAGAACTCAAAACAGTATTGATGGCATTCCGCTTCGTGCATTAGTTAGAGCAAGAGTATTATAAACTGCTTTTTATAGGAGAATAAAATGCATTGGGCTGATGTTTTAGCTGATGAATTACTAAAAGAAGATAAAAAGCATGTTCTTGCAACTGGTATTACTCCATCAGGACCTATTCATATCGGAAATATGCGGGAGATTTTAACAACAGATTCAGTTTATAGATGTCTTCTATCCAAAGGAGGAGATGCTGAACTTATTTATGTTGCAGATGATTTTGATCATCTGAGAAAGGTTTATCCATATTTACCAAAAACATATGAAAAATATGTAGGTATGCCAATATCAGAAATACCATGTCCTTGTGGTAAACATAAAAGTTACGCAGATCATTATTTAATTTCGTTCTTAAATGCCTTAAAAGAAATTGGTGTAAAACCAAAAATCTATAGAGCAAATGAGATGTATAAAAGTGGAAAATACAATGATTCAATACAAATAGCATTACAAAATACAGAGAAAATAAAAGAAATTATTCAAAAAATATCAAAAAGAGAACTTCCAAAGGGATGGATTCCTTTTAATATTAAATGTGAAAAATGTAATAGACTTACAAATACAAAACCAATATTATATGAATATCCAATAATAGAATACAAATGTGATTGTGGTCATTCTGGGGAAATTGATATAAAAAAAGGAGGAGTTGGGAAACTTCCCTGGCGTGTTGATTGGCCAGCACGTTGGAAAATGCTTAATGTCACATTTGAACCTTTTGGAAAAGATCTAGGAACAGTTGGAGGAGCTAGAGATACTGGTAAAGCAATAGTAGATGAAATATATGATTATCCTGCACCAAAATATGCTGTTTATGAGTTTATTATGCTCAAAGGAATGGGTGCTATGCATAGCTCAAAAGGTACAGCTTTAAGTGCTGAAGAACTTTTAAATATGACACCACCTGAGGTTTTAAGATTTTTAATTGTGAATAATCAACCAGACAAACATCTTGTTTTTGATTCTGGTATTGGTCTACTAAATCTTGTTGACGAATATGATAAATTTGAAAGAGTCTATTTTGAAAAAGAAGAAGCAATTAAAGGTATGAAGGAATTAAAAAAGACATATGAACTTTCTCAACCTTATGATATTGCAAAAACAATTCCTTTTCAACTACCATATAGACATCTAGTTACCCTTGTTCAAATAGGAGAAGATTGGAAGGAAGTTAAAAAAATTCTACTTAGGACTCAACAAATACCTAAAAATTTGAGTGTCGATGATGAAAATCATTTAAAACAAAGAGCTGAACATGCTAGATATTGGTTAGATAATTTTGCACCAGATATGGTTAAATTTGAAGTTAAGCAAAAAATACCAAAAGTGAATTTAACAAAAGAGCAAATAAAATTTTTAAACTCTCTTTTAAAAAACTTATCTTCAATTACTTGGGAACCAGAAAATATCCATAATGCAATTTATGATTCATCCGAAGAAGATAAAATTCCAATAAAAACAGCTTTTAATACAATTTATCAAATAATTCTTGGTCAGGAAAAAGGACCTCGAGCCGGTTACTTTTTATCAAATCTTGATAAAAAATTTGTTATAGAAAGAGTTGAGCAAGCAATTAAATAGTACATTTACTCTTTTCGACCCTATTTATGAAGGTGTATCTTGAAGTTTATGGTTGTACAGCAAACAAAAGTGATGCTAGTTTAGTAAAAGGAATTTTAAAAGATAACAATTTTAAGATAGTTGATGAGATAAATAATGCAGATATTTTGGTCTTACTTACTTGTACTGTTATTGGAACAACCGAACAGCGTATGCTATCTAGACTAAAAGTTTTAAAAAATTCAGAAAAAACAATTATTGTCGGAGGATGTATGGCCTCTGTTCAATCTGATCTTATTAAATCAATTTTACCAAATGCAAGATTGCTTCCACCTCAGTTTTCATATCACATTTTAGATTTATTGAAAAATGAAAAAACTGATTTTAAATTATTAAACAAAACAACATTATCAAAGTATTATGATGGGATCAGCGCTCCTATATCAATTGCAGAAGGTTGTAATTTTTCATGCTCTTACTGTATTACATCATTAGCTCGTGGTAAACTTAAAAGTTATCCATCAAATGAAATAATTGAAGATATAAATTCTGCAATTAGGCAGGGTTGTAAGGAAATACAGCTAACATCCCAAGATACAAGCTCTTATGGTTTGGATAGTGGAAATAATTTAGGTGAACTCTTAAGAGAGGTATGTAAAATAAATAATCAATTTAGAGTTAGAGTTGGGATGATGAATCCGTATACCTGTTTAATAAATATTGATTCGATCATAAAGGGTTATGATTCATCTAAAATTTACAAATTTTTGCATTTACCTGTTCAATCAGGAGACAATATAATTTTAGAAAAAATGAATAGGAAATATTCTGTTGATGACTTTTTAAAAATTGTAAAAAAATTTAGACTTGCTTATCCTGATATAACAATTTCTACAGATATAATTGTTGGTTTTCCTACAGAAACAGTTAATCAATTTGAAAATACTATTAAACTCTTAAAAAATATAAAACCTGATATTACTAACATAACTCGTTATTCAGCTCGTCCAAATACAAAAGCAAAGAGTATGAAAGGACGGATTGATACAAATATTGTAAAGACACGTTCAAAATATTTATCAGAACTATGTAGCAAAATATCAAAACAAAATAATTTAAAGCATATTGGAAAAAAATATAATGTTTTAATTACTGAAAGAGGGAAAGAAGATTCTTTTGTGGGAAGATCTGAAAATTATAAACCTATTGTTTTAAAGGAAAAAGTTGAGATTGGAGACATTAAATCTGTTATTATAAAAAACGCATCGAGCACATTTCTTGTCGGAAGTATTATATAGAATATTGATAATACGAAAAAACGTGGAAGGGATGATCAAAGTTGCTATAAACGGTTTTGGAAGAATAGGAAGAAATACTCTACGTGCAGCTTTAGGTCATTCTCAATATGGTAGTAAGTTTGAAGTTATAGCAGTTAACGATCTGGGTAATACCCAAACACTTGCTCATCTTTTCAAATATGATTCAATCTATGGTAAATTTAATGGCAGTATAGAGGCAAAAGAAGATGGAATCATTGTAAATGGCAAATTTATAAAGTTTTTTTCTCAGGTTAACCCTTCGAAATTACCTTGGAGAGAACTTAATATCGACGTTATAATAGAATCCACGGGTTTATTTAGGACCCGCGAGGGTGCTTCACAACATCTCGAAGCTGGAGCAAAAAAGGTCATTATTTCAGCACCTGCAAAAGATCCAGATTTAACAATAGTTTTAGGGGTAAACGAGCATCTATATAATTCAGAAAAACATCATATAATTTCAAATGCATCTTGTACAACAAACAGTTTAGCTCCTCCTGTAAAAGTTTTAAACGATAATTTCGGGATAGAACAAGGATTCATGACCACAATTCACTCGTATACCGGAGATCAGCGTATTCTTGATTTTCCGCATAAAGATTTAAGAAGAGCAAGAGCTGCTGCTGTTTCGATCATCCCAACCACTACGGGAGCAGCAAAAGCTGTAACCCTTGTTATTCCTGAACTTAAAGGAAGAATTGATGGTATTGCAGTGAGAGTCCCAACACCAGATGGCTCATTAACAGATTTTACTTGTATATTAAAAAGAAATGTGACAAAGGATGAAGTAAATAACGCATTGAAAAATGCATCGTTAAATAATTTAAGAGGAATTATGGAATATTCTGAAGAACCTCTTGTATCAACAGATATAATCGGCAATCCTCATTCAGCAATAATTGATGGACTTAGTACAAAGGTTATGGGGGAAAACAGTAATTTTCTAAAAATATTATCATGGTATGATAATGAGTGGGGATATTCCTGCAGATTAATAGATCTTATTAATTATATTTGTTTAAATCATACAAGTTCTACAAGTGAAGTAGAGATAACAAGAACTTTATAAATTAATTTTTTTGAAATAAAAAATTTTTATTTTTAAATATCTTTAAATAAATTATTTTGATAACGATTTTTGGAGGATTTATTTATGAATATGTATAACACATTAGATAATTTTAATTTTGAGAATAAAACAGTTCTGTTGAGAGTAGATTTTAATATGCCTCTTGATAAAAATACATTGGATATAATTGATACAACCAGAATAAAAAGAGCGTTACCAACAATCAGAGAACTTATTGAAAAAGGTGCAAAAACAGTTATTTTAGCTCATCAAGGAAGACAGGGAAGCTGGGATTTTATAAATCTTGAGAAACATGCAAATGCTCTTCAAAATTTGCTAGGGAGAGAGATAAAATTTGTTGAAGATGTTTTTGGGGAAAAAGCAAAGAACGCAATAAAAAATCTGAAAAGCGGAGAAGTACTCTTACTTGATAATGTCAGAAAATTTAATGGTGAAACAGAAAAAAAATCTGCAAGTGAGCATGCCAAATCCGATCTTGTTCAAAATCTGTATCCTTTAGCAGATATTTATGTAAATGATGCCTTTGCAGCAGCTCATAGAGCGCAATGTTCATTAGTCGGATTTACTGAAGTAATGCCCTCTTGTGCAGGTCGTCTTATGGAAAAAGAACTTAACACTTTAAGTGAAATATTTGAAAAACCGGAAAAACCATCAGTTTTTTTATTTGGGGGTGCTAAATTTTCAGATGTAATTGTCACAATTGAAAGATTACTTGATAATAAAACAGCAGATAAGATAATTTTAACAGGGCTTCCTGCAAATGCCTTTTTAAAAGCTGAAGGAGTAAATCTTGGTGATAAAAACGAAGAAATGCTAAAAAAAGAGGGAACTTCAGAAAATTACAAAGAAATTAAAAAACTTATTTCGAAATATAAGGATAAGATTTATCTACCTCTTGATTTTGCTCAACAGGAAAATACAAATAGATCAGAGATAGATATATCCCAGTTACCATCAAATTATAATCTATTTGATATAGGTGAAAAATCAATAGAGAGATTTAAAAATATTATATCAAATGCAAAAACTGTTTTTTTATCAGGACCATGTGGTGTATTTGAAAATCCTGCTTTTATGAAGGGGACAAAAGAAATTTTTACTTTTGTTGCAAATTCTGATGTTTTCTCCATTGTTGGAGGAGGACATACGGTCGCAGCAGTAGAAAAATTAGGTATTGATAAAAATATTTCTCATATCAGTACAGGTGGAGGATCTCTTGAGAAATTCATGATGGGTGAGAAACTACCTGTTATTGAAGCATTAATTAATGCAAAAAACAAAACTTTTTAGTTAAAAATATAAATGGAAATAATCAAATAATCATTTTATTTAAATATTTGGTATTAGGGCTGGTAGATCAGTGGAAGATTGCCACCTTCGCAAGGTGGAGGCCGTGGGTTCAAATCCCACCCAGTCCATAAAAAAGATTTCAAATGAGTCTATAGGAGAATATTTATCTTTTTTAGAGCTAAAAGGAGTAACAAAAGGGCACTTAAAAGAGGTTGAGAGATACCTAAAAAACTACAAAAAGTATATACTTTCAGCCATAAACAAACATAAAAGTATTGAGTATTTTAAAGAGTTACAAAGGAATAATTCTGTTGGATATTATAAAAGACAAATGTTTCAACTAAGACGTTTTTTAAAATTCTTGAAAATCGATTGGGCTGATGAAATTAATTTACCAGCTGACCCATATTATGAACCAATAAGATTAACAACAGATAAAATAAATGAAACTCTCGAGTATTTCAAAGAAGATGAAAGTCTAATTCGCTTAAAAGCGGTCATACTTCTAGGTTGTACGAGTGGAATGCGGGCTGAAGAACTTTACAAATTATCACAGGAGGATATTATTTTAGATGAGAATAAGGTTATAATACGACATGACCCAAAGAGTAACCATACAACAAAAAATAAAAAGAGTAGGATATCCTTTTATTCAAACGAAGCAAAACAAGCAATTATAGAATACCTAGATTATTTTAATAATCATAAGACTCTTACTACTATTTTTGCCCAAAAAACATTATCAAGAAAATTTCTTAAAGCACCAATTCGTGTAAAACATCTCCGGAAATTTTTCAGTCAGCAATGGGACAGAAGAGACAACACCTGTTATTACAAGGAGTATTATGAGGAATATTAGTAACAGGAACAAGTCCTCACTTTTCGCTATTTTTATCATATAATAAAATAAGTTTCTTGACCCATATATGACTTTTGTTAGGATTGCCTAAAACATGTTGAGAAACAAACGGGGCTAAGGGGTCTGGGGATTACTATTAGTTCAGCTGGTCCAATGTAAGAGGGTGTTTAAAATAAGGAAAATAATGAAAGTTAAAATAAATTATTTCTATTGGACCTTGTAAGTCAGGTCTTCCTAAAAAATGAGGTGTAAACTTAGTATAAATTGTTTCTATTCCAGAAAAGTTACTTGGTGCTAAAATCTTCAAGTACATAGTCTTATTTTCTCCAACATCTAATATCAAGTTTTCAGGGTCTAAATAAATGATAAAATCTGGTGGAATTAAAAAAATTTCGCTTTTAATATAGGTTATTCCATTACCTAAATTATATGCAATAATGGGTAATTGTTTTTCAATTAATGGTGGTGTTTCAATAATATTTCCTTCAGGTAGCTTAAATGAAACAAGTCCCCAATAATCAGGAATTAATGTAAGATTTACAGTTATTTTTGCGGGGCTTAGGAATGTAATGAATCTTAATGGACCCTTCACTTGTCGGTCCATTGTTGCTTGAATTGTTATATTAAACCTCTTAAAAGCTGGTGCTTTTTCATCTATAGTTACAAAAATATGGTTAATATTTGACTCTTTTAAATATTGCTTATCAGGAAAAGCTAAACGTGTTACATTTGTAGAAAAAGATGCCTTGCAGAATTCAGGCATATCAATAATTTCAATATATATGTCGACTACACCATTCTTTAATAAATAATTTGTGATTTGACCGAATATACACCAGGTAACCCAATAAGAAATGTTTAATTGTATTGCACGCCCCCCCTCGTTTGGCATAAGTGGTTCAAGGGATTCGTTTTCATCCCATGTAATACCAATATGACTTTTCAATCCGAAGAAAATTTCTCCAGGTTTTTCATTGTTATTTATTATATTTGTTGAACTTACTTGAATTGGATTAATGCTTATTCCAAGAAAAATGATTATTATCCCTATTACGAGGATTTTCTTAAATAGCAACTTTACCTCCCTCTAGTAAAATAATCAGGTATTGGATATTTAAACATTCGGTAGTAGGGGTAGCGAGGCAAAATTTTACTTATTTAGAGAATAAAAGGATATTAAAATTAGTATAAAGAGTTGTAAAATACCCTAACTACCCCAGCTATTTGGCAGAAAGCATTTATGGGAAAAGTATATACTTTTTAGCTATATGACAAAGATTCGCACGACTATAACGATTGACGC
>Ga0209536_100001900_pt1 | contig 34205 bp, 32 predicted proteins | sample DeeMarSeWOR28_12_FD_187461 | JGI IMG/M metagenome (GOLD analysis project Ga0209536, IMG submission 187461) | Marine sediment microbial communities from White Oak River estuary, North Carolina - WOR-2-8_12 (SPAdes) (version 2) | ecosystem: Environmental > Aquatic > Marine > Intertidal zone >...
GCCGCGATCTTGAACCAAAATCCTATTTTTGAGATGCCTTCTAATTATTTTTTCCATTTTGCCTTTATTCGCAGCCCGTATAATTGGTTGCCGGTGTCGGGTGTCAGCTTCCCGGGTAGCGCATGCAAACTGGCGGCTGGTTGTGCGCAATGCGGATTAAACATCGAGTCTATTTTCTGAGACCTGAACACTGAAACCTATAATTATGACTTTTTGCTGTCCAGCACTCTGCGAACCGTGGCAGCCAGGTCGCGCACGGTGAGTGGCTTCATCAGAAAACCCTGAATCCCGATCTCATTTGCTTTTTTTTCCGAGATTTGCCGGCTGTAGCCGGTGCAAATAATGATCGGAATATTCGAGCGAATTTTCATGATTTCTTTGGCCATCATATCGCCGGTCATATTGGGCATGGTCATGTCGGAGATAACCAGATCAAATTGATCCGGCCCGGCTTTAAAGGTTTTCAAGGCATCGATCGGGTTTGTTTCGGTTACCACCTGATACCCCAGTTTCGCCAGCATTCGTTCGGCCAGATCGATTAAGGTCTGCTCGTCATCGACAAACAGAATTCGCTCGGCACCACCGGGTAATGAATTGAACGCGACGGCAGAAGATTGTATCTCCTTGGCCGTTCTGGGAAAAATAATTTCAAAAGTTGTTCCCCGATTTGGGGAACTGACAACCCGGATTCCGCCGTTATGACCCTTGACAATACCATGGACCACCGCAAGACCCATTCCCGTGCCTTTGTCTTTTGTTTTGGTGGTGAAATATGGATCAAAAATGCGCTCTAAGGTTGCCGCATCCATCCCGTGACCGGTGTCCCGAATCATGAGCCTTATATACCGGCCGGGGTTCAATCCCGAATACCGGGCCGCTTTCACAGCATCGAAATCTTCATTGCTTGCCGTGATTTCCAGCACCCCGCCGGTATTTTCCATGGCATGGGCCGAATTGGTGCACAGGTTCATCAGCACCTGATGTATTTGTGTGGGATCGGCGTAGACAGCTCCCAAATCCGGGGGAACATTCTGGTGTATCTGAATTGTTGTCGGCAGGGAAGCCCGCAAAAGTTTCAGCACCTCTCCAATAATCGGTGTTACGGACATTATTTTTTTGTCCTGTTCGCTTTTGCGGCTGAAAGCCAGGATCTGTTTAACCAAATCCTTGGCGCGGTGCCCGGCTTTGAGCACCTGCTGCATGTTGTGCCGAACCATCGAACCTTCATCCGTGTCGTAAACGGCCATTTCGGTATAACCGATGATGGCACCCAGTATATTGTTAAAATCATGGGCAATTCCTCCAGCGAGGGTGCCGATGGCCTCCATTTTTTGAGCTTGCCTCAGCTGTGCCTCGAGCCTTTGAGAATTTCGTTCGGCCAATTTGGCGGAGGTGATATTTTCGGCCATTATCAACGCATATAACGGACTCTGCAGTTCATCTTTGGTGATGGCGACGGTCAAATTCACCCAGATTTTTTTGCCTGATTTTTTCAGGTAACACTTTTCGATCCGATAGCTTTCGATTTCGCCCCGCAGACACTTTTCGTAAAAAGGCATCTGTCTTTCGAGGTCTTTGGGAGGTGTGAGATCCTGGAATTTCATTTTTTCCAGTTCTGATTCAGTGTAGCCCAGCATTTGGAAAAAGGCTGGGTTCACCTGCACAAAGCCACCATCCATGCTACATAATGCCATTCCAATCGGTGCGTTCTCAAAGGCAATTCTGAATTTTTCTTCACTTTTTTTTAATTCCCGTTCAGCGCGTTTTCGCTCGGTGATATCGGTCACAATGCCGAGAAATGTCCGTCCATCCTCGAAATCTAATAATTTTGAGGTAATAATTGCCTCGATTTTATCGCCGGCCTTGCTGATCAGGGTATATTCATAGGGTTCGATCTCCTCTCCGGCCATATGACGTCTGAAATTTGAAGACACCAATTCCCTCGATTCCGGTGAAATCAGGCTCATGAAATCGAAATCGGGTGAGAGGAATTCTTCCCTGGAGTATCCCATTATGTCTTCACATTTTTTATTGGCATAAACGATCCTGCCATTTTTATTGATAAAAACCATGTTCGGCGATTGATCGGTAAAGGTCCTGAACCGCGGTTCAAATTCTGCCAGGGTGAATTCGGTTTTTCGACGCTCACTCACGTTATCTGATCCTTTTTGTGCTGCCTATATTGATTATTTTACTGTTTTTTTAGTTATTTATATACTAGTTTGCCTGCAAATGTCAATTTCATTGCTCCGGATTTCCCTTATAATGTGCCTTAAAAATGCAAGGGTAATTTTTGCGATGCTATTTTGCATGGCAGTCCATTGGATCTCGGGCGTTGTCGCCCAAATAATCATACAATGCAGCGGCACGGTGATTTCGCCGGGCCCTGGAATATCATATCGAAGAATTTGATATCTTAAAAAAATTGACTCTAAATGCCATTTTTATATTGATATTTTTTTTTTAATGAAGCATTAAGAGGTTTTCGTGGATAATTCGTCAGATTTGACGACTCGATATCTATAACATCAGGGGAATTGACGCCAGGCTGTCAACATTTTAATGTTTTTGGGGAGTTGAGAATGAAAAAGGTAGGTATCGCTGTATGCTGTGTGATGATGGCTTTGATTCTTGGGAGCATAACGCTTGTTTCCGGACAGGGATCAGATGAGGAGATGTGTATTCCGATGGGGATAATTGAACTTGGACCCCCTGAATCGATTGAACCTGTGCGGTCTGCGGTGGAGTTTCCACACTCCGGGCACTTCAATTTTGTCGAATGCAGAACCTGTCACCATAAATGGGCGGGTGACGAACAGATAAAGACCTGTATGAGCTCAGGCTGCCATGACGTGGCGGTCTCTCCGGCCAAGTCTGAAAAGGGGCGGGTTGATGAGGATCAAATGATGCGGTATTATAAGACCGCCTATCACCAGATGTGTATCGGCTGCCACAAGGAAATGAAGCTCAAAAACAAAGAATTGGAAATGTCCTATATAAAATTGAACAAGGAATTGCCGAATACCGGCCCGACCGGCTGTATCCAGTGTCATCCCAAAGAATAACCCCATAAGGCCGCAGGATTTTTCTAAAAAGCTGTGTCTCGATTTGGGCTTCAAGCATTTCCATCAATTCATTCTTTTTCGCCGCAGGCGGGTAAACTGATATAGGTTTGCGGTGTAGGTTTCTTTTTTTAGATGCCCCTGCCGGGTGAAGACTGATATATTCAGTTCCTGATTTTCCAGAGCCAGAAAAAAACCGGTGATATTTTTGTTTTCCAGACAGCTTTGATCCCCGAAATCCGCTGGCTCATGGTTTCCAGTACCACCGGCAAATATTGCCCTCAACAGTTGACGGAGCTCAGGCTGCCTCAATATTTCGCCACATTCGGCGCCCAACCCCTCAAGATTTCCCAGAATGTAGTTTTCGACCATTTTCTTTAGAACCCTGGAAAGAACCTCCGGTTTAGCGAAGCAACCGATGCCAACAACTCCCTGATCGTTCATTGCATATATCCCTATTTTTACTGGTGGTTTTAGTTAAAACGTCCGACTGTCGGAACGTTTTCTTGACCCCCATTGCCTAGTGTTTTGTCCCAGAAATAACTTGTAACAGACAATTGCCGGGCATATAGCCGGCATCCCGTCACTCCCGCGAAAGCGGGAGTCCAGAACCATTGATTTTACTGGATTCCCGCTTGCGCGGGAATTACAAACGCTAATCATAATATTTATATTCTAATGGTATTATTACCCATATGTTGTAAATTGTTTGCGGGACACCACACTAGTTATCACAGTTGCCGTTGAAAAATTCAGCAGCCTCTTCAACCGAGTCGAAAATAATCCAGTCCCGCCAGATGGTAAGACCATCCTGTTTTCGGGTCAGCTCGATGGTGGTATTTCCATGGTATTCCAGACAATCGTAATAATCTGTATAGGAAACATGCTTTGTCATTAAAGGGCCTCCTTTCTATTTAGCGTGTTTTTATCTTTATTCTGGGCCTCACTTTAGCATGCTCCAGTGACAGATCCGGTCACAATCTCTAAAAATAAATTCGTTTTTGTATCGCGCATGAAAAAAGGACTTTCCCATGCGATGCGGAACTGATAAATCCTTGAGAAAAACGCCAAGAGATTTTTTTGGGGAGGAGGGCAGCCGATATGGCGCGCGGTGATCAACTGGCCAGGCAGTGGAAAATTATCCAGATTTTGATTTCTTCACGCCGAGGCAGATCCGCACCGGATCTGGCAAAGGCGCTTGACTGTCATTCGCGAACGGTTTACCGGGACCTGGAAGCACTCCAGGTTGCCGGTTTTCCGATTTATACGGAAAGAACCGATGGTAAGAGCCTGTGGGCACTGTTGGATACTGCCAAACACAGTATTCCGATCCCCTTCAGCCTGTCTGAGCTGATGGCGTTGTATTTCAGCCGGGGGATGATGAAAGCTTTAAAGAATACCGTATTTTATGATTCTCTGGAAACACTGTTCGACAAGGTAAAGGCCACGCTATCTGCCGAGTATCTTCAATATCTTGATCAAATCGAATACACTCTTGAGGTGGGATCTAAGCCTAGTAAGCAATACGGCGAACTCAAAAACCTGATCAGTCAGGTTACTGAGGCTGCAGTTCATAAAAAATACATTGAAATCGTATACTACACCATGAGCCGCAAAAAAAAGACCCGGCGCAAGGTGGCTCCCTATAAGATCTGGTATTTTGACGGGGCCTTCTATCTGGTGGGCAACTGTGGTTTGCGAGGCGATGTTCGAATCTTTGCGCTTGATCGCATTAAAAACTTGAAACAGACCGACGAAGACTTCGAGACGCCGGCAGACTTTGATATTGATGAATTCATGAAATCGAGTTTCGGATTGTTTCACGGCGATCCTGTCAAGGTCAAAATATGGTTTGCCGCTGATATCGCCGGTTATATCGGTGAAAAACAATGGCACCAAACCCAGCGCATATGGCCCCAGGCAGACGGCTCTATTGTTTTTGAGGCTGAGGTTGCCGGAACCAAAGAGATTAAGTTTTGGATAATGAACTGGGGTGCAAAAGCCGTCGTTTTATCGCCTGAATCTTTGCGCGAAGAAGTCCGGATGGAAGCCGAGGGTTTGCTGGAAAATTACAGAAAGAATATGCCCCTGTGAAAAAAGGATGAACAGATTTTCTGAGACCCTATGATAATTCTGAAACAGCCTCCTTCATCAGCCTTCCAATGACCATTTTTTGGGGGCATTTTTTTTCAGCCAGGGAATAGTCTATATTCGGTATCTGCCTGCGAATCTCTGCCGGGATTTGCTTAAACTGGGCAACGGCTCGGTCGCGGTTGCCATAGCTGCGATAATACATGAGACAGCGCATCACATCGCCGATGGGAAACCGGCCTTCTATTTTCGATTCGCAAATTCGGCTACAGCCCGTGCAATAATTCGAACGGGTTTCCATGGCATACTGCTGCAGCAAATTTCTGGCATCGGCGGACAACCCTGTTTTGTTCATGGCCGCGGCCACGTTGGCCATCAAAATCGCCATATTGGGCATCTCGGAGCAGATGCTGGCGATATGCGGATTTTCCCAGACCGCCATCAGCTTGGCCTGGGCATTCGTGAAACCCGCAGCCATAAAGCGACCGGCAAGCTCGAGTTCGGTTTCACTATCGGTCATGACCTGGCCTCCGCCCTGGGTTTTCATGGCGGTCAGCCCGATCCCGGCTTCTGCGCAGGCATTCACCGCCTGTTTTATGCCCTCTCTATGCATGAGGCGGTAATTATAGGCCACCATTATACCGTCTATCCAGCCAAGCCTGGCAGCCCCCAGCAGGCAGGCTTCCATATTGCTGTGAGTGCTGAAGCCGATAAATCGAATTCTTCCCTCCCTTTTGGCTTGTTCCGCCCACGCTCTGGTGCCCGCATTGATCTCCTCGATGCTGCCGATGCCGTGAACAAAGAAAAGATCGACATAGTCGGTTTCCATTTTTTCAAGAGAGTTATGAAGGCTTTTTGTCATGCCCTCCGGGCTCCTGGCATGAGATTTTGTGACCAAAAAGATTTTCTGGCGATCCTCCGGATATTTAGCCAGGTATTTGCCAAATGCTTTTTCACTGTTTCCGCCCATATATGATGCAGCCGTGTCCCAGTAAGTCACGCCCCATTGAATTGCCTGTCTCAAAACCAGCAAATTGATGGAGCTGTTCAAGCTGCCGCCAAAAGAGAGAATCGGCACATCGACGCCGGTTTTTCCAAAAGGGCGGCGGGGAATGTTTGCCGGTTCATCTGAAGCTTTGGAAGTTTTGCTGACCGCGGCCAGCATCGACGTCACGCTCACCGCACCGGCGGTTTTTAAAAATTCCCGCCGGGACCAGGCAGCTTTTTTTCCCGTCATTGTGTTGTACTCCGTTTCAGCTTACCGGGAGCAACCTGTGCTCCGGGGTTCGAGATTCATTCTCTGCTGTGACCCGGATGGCCCTTTTTCCGCCAACCGGGCACTCATGCTCGCATACCCCGCAGCCGATACAATGCTGCGGTTCAACATAGGGTTGTTGAAGCCGGATCATTATATCAACCGTTGCTCCCGATGCTGGCGGCGAATCAAATGGAAGTTCGCCGGAAATTTCCAGACTGGCGGCGCTATTTCCGACAATCCGACGGTGTATGCCGCTGCCAAATTCACCAATGATACAAAAATAATCGCCGGTAGCAAACCGATCTGGCAGCAAGCTTTGGTGTTTCAATTGAATGGCGGTGGAATCGGCGCTTTCTACAATAAGTGGCTTTGGGGTAAAAACCGCATTGAAATGTTCACGGGTATGGATGGCCTTGGGGCTGACCGGACAATTCTCCTGGCAGACAATACAGGGTCTGTCCATGGACCAGGGCAGGCATCGCCCCCGGTCGATAAAAGCCGTTCCGATTCTAATGGGCCCCTTTTCGGCGTACCCGCTTTTTCCCAGGCGTTCCTCCAGGTTGATGGGTCGAATAGCGGCGGTCGGGCATAGATTGCCGCAGGCAATGCAGTTGAACTGGCAGCCGCTGGTGCCGATACGAAAATTCAATATCGGAGTCCAGAGCCCCTCCAGCCCGGCTTCCAGAGCGGCGGGATGAATAACATTGGTCGGGCAAATCCGCATGCACTGACCGCACTTGATGCAACGGGCGAGAAAATCCCGTTCGGGCAAGCTTCCCGGGGGCCTGACAAGCTCTGATTTCCAATTGGGGCCGATGTTCCCATTAACTCGAAGTGTCGAAACTGCGGCTGTTGCGGCAATCGCCGAAGCCATGAACTGCCTGCGGGTTAAATCCGGAGCGACGATTTCTCCGGCCGCCGAGGGTTTGGTCTGATACGCCATCAATCCGTGATGGCAATCATCCAGGCAATTTAGGCACAGCACGCACTCGCTGATGCGGATTTGTGAAACCGGCTGGCAGGCCCCCTCGCAATTTTTTTGACAAAGATGACAATCCATACATTCTTCCCTGGATTTGCCGATGCGCCACAGTGCGTAGCGGCTGAGCACGCCAAAAAGTGCCCCCAAGGGGCAGATAAAGCGACAGTAAAAACGTGGGATGGCCAGGTTCAATAAAACAGCGGCAATGAAAATTGTGCCGATCAGCCAGGTGCCCTCATAATAGCGGGGCGCCAGCGATAGGTTTAGTGCCGTGCGGTCAACGAGCGGCAGCAGGATAAGGTTCAATGAACGGTGAAACAGTGGAATTGGATCCAGCAGACCAATTTGAAGGGAGGCCGACGGGGCCGGCGTTTCATTCAAAACTAAGCTCAAGGCAAGCCAGATTCCTGTTATCGCCATAAACAGGGATAGTGCGGTTTTCCACGACAGGGAATGGCGCAATGTTTGCACGATCATGATACCAAGTATCAGCAAGACCGAAATTCCAAAAAGCCACGAACGTGTCAGCGGCAACAGCGCCAGTTCGAATGCTATTTCCAGAACAGCGGCGGACAGTAGAAAAACCAGAATCCAATATTTTATGGATTGCCCCGAACGATAACGATTGGCCCGTACTTTGTGAGCAGTCTTTGTATTGTGTTTCGCCAAATACCCGATAAATTGATGGATGGATCCAAAGGGGCATACCCATCCGCAGAAGAATCTGCCCAGAAGGATCGTCAGCACCACCGTAGCCAGCCCCCACAGAAGCCCGGCGTAGAGCGTCTGTGTGCTCAGAAGCGTTGCTAATCCGACCAGGGGATCCAGTTGAATAATCCAGTTCACCGGCCAGCCGCGAAGCTGCCACCACTGCCGGCCAAGTGTGGTGGCCACGCAAAACCATAAAAATACGATTAAGAAAAAAACCTGGCAAATGCGGCGGGTGGTGATAATTTTCATAAATTCAACGAAATCCCTGTTTAACCATTACTATTCCCAGGTCATCTGCACACGAACCCTTGAATCCTATTTTATGACCATCCATTTACAAACACCGGGTTCAGTGATTGATAATCCGCCGTGCCCACTCCCATGGCTTCGGCTTTGGCGATGTATGGCAAATCATCGGCTGACTTTCCAATCAAACCGGCACCACAGGCATCGGCCGCCACCTGGTCGGTAGCGACAATCATGGTGTTGGTGGTTTTGAGATCCGAAAGGGATCCGCCTGTAGGGCCGTTGGTCACCATCGCCGTTGTTCCGTCAAGAATCACCAGGGAAGGCTTTACCATCATGGCCAGCTCTTTGATGATGTTGTGAATATCCTGATGGAAAATATTGCGGCGTCCTCCCAGCAGTCCATACCAGTTTTTCATTATCATGGATGCCCCGCTGCGATGGTGATCTTTGACCGGTGCGACACCAATGACTTTATCAACCGATTTGAGTGGCTCATACAGTACCGGCCAGCTCCGGATCAAATTTCCGCCCGGGACCGTGGCCGGCTTGAAAAAACCGGCTTCCGGCAGCAGCACTTTTGCACCGGCCGAGCGGGCAGCCTGGGCAATACCGCTTAACTCGAAACAGCTGGCGGGATCGTTGATCGGGTTGTCCGTTACCCAAACGGCAGAGGCGCCCGCCCGGTAACAGAGTCCGGTGAGTTCCGACACCAGCTGAGGATGGCTGGTTGCCGACAATATAGCCGGGGTGGCAAAGGCTGCGTTAACCTTGAGCAATACCCGATCTCCATTTTTAATAAACATTTCGGGGCCGCCAAGGGCCTTTAAAGCGGTGTTTAGCATTTCGGATCGATGCTCTCCCCTTACAATGGCCATTTTTTTGTTTAACCCGGGGATCGAAAAATCTGGCAAATGGACATCCGGCAGCCGTTCTTCTGATGGTGCGGGGCCTTTGGAATCATGAAACAGATAACCGGCGGCGCAGGCCGCTGCAGCACAGGCGGCGGCCTTGACTGAACGGTTCAAAAATTGCCGCCGGCTAAATTTTTCTTTATCGCGATCAGGATTCACCTTCTGCCTCTTTGAGTTTTTGATACAACGCGAGTGCCAAATCCTCGGCCATCTGCCTGTCTTCCAAATCACGGACACCTGCAAAATAAGAACCACAGGAAAAAATGATCTCATACGTATCCAGGATTTCCACCATCTTGGCCCCTTGGATCGGCAACATAATTTCAATATTTCGCCCGCCAAAGCTGGTAAGAAATACCTGATAGGCTGCTGCCAGCTCCTGAGCCTGTGCCGGAGTTTTTCGATGGGAAAAAAAAGCCATGGCTTGCGCATCGCCCAGTTGGTACGTGGCGCTAAACACCTGATTGAGGCGCTCAAACCCGAAGGCATCGGCAGGGATCAACGATATGCTGCTTTCGATCAGATCTTTTCTGGGAAAAAGATCTTTTTCGGCGATCGCTTCAAATTCCACCGGTGTGCTGCCGATAAAAGCATCGGCGAACTGCATCATGGGTTGAAGCATTTTTTCTGATGCCTCTGAGGCGATTATCTCCAGATAATATTTTCCGTGGACGAAAAAAATGGCGTTTTGCGTTCTGTAGGCATTGGTTGTAAGGTCGAGCGGCTGCGCATCATCACGCCGTTGCGCGCTGTAAACCGCAAATGAATTTTGGCCGGCGCCCATATCGTAGATAAAAATTTCTAGCCAAAGATCGGGTCGGTTCGGGTGCTTAAACCTCTGGGTCAGAAGGCCCACAAAGCCTGCAGACAGGTACAATTCGGCCTTGCCGTCAATTTTATCAGAAAGCGTCTGAGCCTCAAATTGCTCGGGTCGCGATAATTCCTCCAGCCCGGGCGGTGCCGGCAGGAGCATTTTTTCTGATGTTCCAGGGCTTGCAGCACCTTGCTCTAACGGGCTCAAACCGCTTTCTGTCCTGAAAACCGCCGGATTATAGGTGCGCTGGGCAAGAAAAATGCCTACTGCAATGGCAATGAGTGCAGCCAGTATGGCCAGGCTCAGATAAGTTTCTGGCCCCTTGACAGTGCTATGTTTCCGCATCATACAATCCTCATATGAATTCGAAAAATGGCCGCAGGCCTGCCTTGATAATTCAAATTAGGGTAAAACTCATTTTGTGTCAAAAGTTTTCTGACCCACCGGGACCGGGAAACTTGACCGCGCGGGTAAAGGTATTATTGTAGAAGCTGGACGGCAGACAACATATCCTGTCGTAATCTTCAATGTCACGCGCTTTTTCGCTGGAAACCGAACCTGTTTTCGGTTAAAAGGAGGCTTCCATGGATGTAAAGTCTTACTGTGATACTTTAGAACAACAGCTTGTCGCCTGGAAGGCGAAAATCTATGATGTCATTCACCTGGTTGACAAACTGCCTGATGGGCAAAAGGAAAAGATTTTTCCTTCAATTCGGAGTTTGCACGCCATTGTAGAACAGATTGATGCCCAGCTGGAACTGCTCATGAGCGCCTGCCCGGCCGATTGGTCCCCCAATCGGCAAACCATCGATCAGAAAATGGCCGAATTGCAGCAGACTCTGAAAGCACTCTCGGAAAAGGTGGGAGGGCCGCTGATTCCGGATTCATTGTCCTGGGTTTCGGAATGACATCAACGCCAATACCGCAGCGACAATCTATGCTCTGCCCCAACTGCAGAAAGCTCATCAGCCTTTCCGAGCCCAAGTGCCCATTCTGCGGCACTGCCCGGCCGGGATCATTGTGGAAAAATAATTTCTGGACGCGGAGCTTTTATAATCCTGGTCAGTTTATTAAGGCGATTATTGCGGTTAACGCCGGCATGTTTCTGCTATCCCTGTTGCTTTACCCGGCGGCGAGCAGTTTAAACATCAACCCACTGACTTTTTTATCTCCTTCAAACGCCAGCCTTGTTCTGTTAGGTGCGACCGGTGTCGTTCCCATTGACCATTTCCCGCAGTTGCTTGACCAGATTCTCGGAACCGGTGCGCTTGCCATAGACCGAATTCCAAGGTGGTGGACCCTCATTTCGGCCGGCTACCTGCACGGTGGCATATTGCATATTGTTTTTAATATGGCCGCTTTTCGGCAGCTTGCCATGCTGGTGGGACGGGAATTCGGGGTTTATCGAATGTTTGTCATTTACACCCTGGCCGGTGTATCGGGCTTTATTGTTTCGTATCTTGTAGGCGTGCCACTCACGATCGGTGCCTCTGCCGGCGTCTGTGGTCTGCTGGGGGCCTCGCTCTATTACGGTAAAAGCAGAGGCGGCGTCTACGGAAGAGCAATATACAAGCAAATCGGCGGCTGGATAGTGTTTATTTTTATTTTCGGTCTGCTGGTCCCGGGAATCAACAACTGGGGCCACGGTGGGGGGATTCTAGCGGGGGTGTTTTTAGGTTTCGTGCTGGGCTACCACGAGAAAAAAAAGGAGGTTTTGTTCCATAAAGTTTTTGGCGGTCTGTGCGCGGCTCTGACCGTCCTGGTTTTGGGCATGTTTGCGGCTACAGCGATATTTTATCGTCTTGCAGGATAAGCGGATGCACATCGGCTGTGGATCGTTCATGCCCAAGAAGAGCGAAAACATCCTGACCCGCCAGTTAGCTCCAGAACTTAAAGAAATGATGCACCGGACCGTGCCCGTGACCGATGGTATACCCCGCTCCGGCCTGAATGGCATTCGTAATATAGGTTTTCGCTTTGCCAACGGCATCCTCTATACCATACCCTTTGGCCATATAGCTTGCAATCGCCGATGAGAGTGTGCAGCCGGTTCCATGGTTATTGCGGGTGACAATCCGTCTGCTCTTGAGGATCACAAACCGATCCTCCCGAGAAAGATAGAGAAGATCGGTGCTGTCGTTTTCTGTCAGATGCCCGCCCTTGATGAGGACACTTCGGCAGCCGAAATGGGCTAAGATTTTGGCTGCGTCCTGCATATCCTCCAGGTTGCTTAACTTGCAATCCAGAAAGACCTGAGCCTCGGGGATATTGGGCGTGACCACATCCGCCAATGGCAACAAGTGCGTTTTGATGGCATCGATGGCGTCTTCTTTTAGAAGTTTGTCGCCGCTCTGGGCAACCATCACCGGATCAAGAATGATATTTTCCGCTCCGTATTTTTTCAGCTGTTGGGCGACAACTTCAATTAACTCCGCCGAGTATAACATGCCGATTTTTACTGCGTCTGCACCGATATCCGTAAATACGGCTGACATTTGATCTGCTGCAAACGAAGGCGGCACAGCATGAATACCGCTTACGCCCTGTGTATTTTGAGCGGTTAACGCTGTTATGACCGACATGCCGTAGCAGCCGATAGCCGACATGGTTTTCAGATCGGCCTGAATGCCTGCACCGCCGCTGCTGTCGGAACCCGCGATGGTCAATACTCTGTGATAGTCTCGCAATGGTTCCGGTTTCCGGGGTTTTTCAGTCATTGTCTTATTCCTTAAAGTGATTCCACCCTGAAGCGGAAACGTTTAGACGCCTTCCATCCGGCCGGATAAGTTCAAGCCGGCCGGAGTCGCTGATTTCACCGATCGGGAAAAGCGGCTTTTGGAATGTTTTGCAAAAATCGGCGGCCACCTTATCTGCCGTATCCGGTGCGACGGTGCACAGCAGGGTGTAATCCTCACCACCGGAGACCGCAAAGTCCACCGGATCAAAATTGAATCGAGCGCAAAAGCTTTCCAAATTTTTTGAAACCGGAATCTTATCGGCGCAGATCCGGGCACCCACATGGCTCGCCTCGACAATATGCCCGAGGTCGGCACCAAGTCCGTCGCTGGTATCAATTGCTGCATGCAGACCGGCTTGCTGGGCCAGAAACCGTCCTTCACGCAGTTGGGGTTGCGGCAAAAGATGAGCCTGAAGCAGCTGTTTTAAATCTTCTGAATCGGCGGCAATCCCGTTTATTATCAGATGCAGGCCTGCTTTGCTGTCTCCCAGAAAGCCGGTTGAAAATATGATATCCCCGGCTTGAGCGGCATCACGGCTCAGAAGTTCATTTTGCGCAACGGTTCCGTAAACGGCCACGTTAATGATTAAATCGGTCCTGGATCCGGTGGTATCGCCGCCTAAAATATTGACCTCAAACCGGGCGGCCAGCTTTTTCATGCCGGCATAGATATCCTCCAGGTACGCCAAAGGGCAGTTGTCCGGGATCGCGATACTCACGAAAGCCTCCCGCGCAGTTCCCCCCATAGCTGCGATATCGCTCAGGTTTACAGCCAGCGATTTATAGCCCAGATCGAACCCGGATATCGAATCTCTGAGAAAATGAATTCCTTCGACGAGCAGATCCGTGGTTACCAGGGAAACCAGTTCCGGATCTGTTTGAAATGCTGCCGCGTCGTCGCCGATACCCTTGATGACCGACTCCGGCCGCACCAGGCATCCGCTGCTGATTTTTCGGATAAACCCAAACTCTCCGATATGCTTTAGTGTCATTTTTTTCTCTTGCTCAAAGCCTGTTTCAATCGCCGTAAATTCTGCATTTCTGTTTCAATGCCTCGGGAGTCATGGCATAGAGGGCATCTATCATCTGGATCATAAAGCTGCCCGGTGCGGATGCATTTTCAGCGGCAACCTCTCCTGCCGCACCTAAAAAAGCCAGCGCACCTGCTGCTGCCCTTAGCGGATCATCGTCTACTGCCAAAAAAGCGGCTATAATCGCTGTCGCAGCGCATCCCGTTCCGGAAACATAACCCATAAGGGGATGGCCGTTGCACACCCGGATGACACGCGTACCGTCGGTCAGCAGGTCCTCAGGGCCGGTGATGGCCAGTGTCGTTTTTAGTGCTTGCGCCAGGTTTTTGGCCGCTGGGGCCGCTTCATCCACCGAATGGACCGATTCCACGCCTCTGGTTTGAGACCCTGCCTGATGCAAGGAAATTATTTCGGAGGCGTTTCCCCGGATTACGCGCATAGGTGCTGCGGAAATTATTTTTTTTGCTGTTTTTGTGCGCAGCCGGCTCGCTCCGGCGCCGACCGGATCCAAAACGATGGGGATGCCCTGTTGCAATGCTCTTTTGCCGGCTTTAAGCATCGATTCAATCCAAGCCTCGCTCAGGGTGCCGATATTCAGGACCAGTCCATCGGCGGCGGCAACCATCTCTTCAACTTCGCTGCTGGCATGCGCCATCACGGGTGATGCGCCCATCGCCAGGAGCACATTGGCGGTAAAATTCATAACAACAAGATTGGTAATGCTGTGAATCAGAGGCTTTTTTTCTCTCACGGCCGCAAGATTCGAGGCTGCATGTTCTGCAAAGTGTTGCACCATTTCAATTCCCGTTGAGATTTTATTTGCCGAAACCAAAAAAAACCGCAGCGCAATGTTGCTTCGGCGTATCCGTGCGTTGGCCCCCCGCTGGGCTGCAACGGGGCTGGACAAAGGGGATCGGCGGCTTGCTGCAGTGGGCCAGATAGGACCGTACGGTGTTGATCATGAAAAAAAGCCATTTCCAGCGGGAAACGGCTTTAGGGATGCAATATAAAGAAGCTAACACAGGTTTTCTCCCTTCGCTGGAATTACCCAGATCAGGTTCAAAGGGTGTATTCTCAGGCTGAAAAAGCCACCCCCATTTCAACGAATACGTGCAGTCAAATCTTAAAAAATTGAAAATTGGATGTCAAGGGCAAATAGCACTGCTTTCGACTTGACAAATTCTCAAGCCTACCTGTATAAAAACAGGGTATTATATGTGAATACACCTCTCTAGCGGGGCAAAGAAAAATAATCAAGACAGAACAATTGCCCGGGCCAGGTACCAACGGCGGGAGAATGTGCCCGACGTTTTTCATAAAATCATATCCAGACGATGATCTCCCGCATCGATGCCGTGCATAAAGCCGGATGCTCCATTATTTTAAAGCCGCTGCATGTTTAATAAGACGGTGCCGAAACCATCTTGACATACCGGTCCCGTTTCCATAGTCGATCCGAAAACGTGGGCGCTTGGGCGTGATGGCCGTGCCGGCAGCCCGGAAATCATCAGAACAGGCCTTGGATTCGGCCGCAACCCATGGAGATAAATATGAAAAAAGACGATCTTACGCAGGTAAAATATGTCGGCAATTCACGTTTGAAATCGCTCAATGAGGCGGGGATCAGAACCATTGCGCAGCTCCATGCAGTACCCCTTGATAAACTGGCCGCAATCAAAACCATTGGCCGACATTATGCCGCATTGATCAAAGATGCGGCGGCCGCAATCTATGCGGAAAAACCGGTAAAAACAGCCGCAAAGGGCTCATCTGTCGAGGAAAAGAAAGCCGGGAAACTCGACCGGTCCTTGCGAAAACAAATCAAGACCCTTAACCGGCGGTTAAAGCAGGCCAATGAAGATCTTAAACCCCTGGATAAAAAGAAGTATCAGTCATTGTATATCGATTTCAAAACCAAGGCCAATAAGCTCAAAAATCGTCTGAAAGCATTGGATCAAAATCAGAAGAATTTTACTCCAAAGTTTGTCGAGAAGATGACCAGACGAGCCGCTGCGTTGAATGCCGCTTTAAAAACTGTCGGTAAAAGCCCCAAGAAGAAAAAATATCAAAAAATATCAAAGCAAGTTCAGGCCTTCTCCAAGAAGCTCGGAGATTTCGGTTCCTGAACAGGCACAGCGTGACGCGTTCTTCCCGGATGGCTTTAATTTCGAGCCTGCCCCGACATCCCTTTCGGATCCGGATCGTGGCGGGCGACTGCAACCGGCAAGGGATGTTGATGTCTTTTATGAAAAAATTACTGTTGCTCGGAGATATTCACGCAAATTATCCGGCTTTAAAAGCGATACACAAATATATCCGAGCGGATCGTTTCGATCGAATCGTTAACACAGGCGATTTTACTGTCTACAGCACCTTCCCCAATGAAACGATTCGCTGGTTTCGTCAAAGAAAAAAATGCATCAGCATATTGGGCAATACCGATCGGCGAATTTTAAGAATTTTAAGCGGCAAGAAACTGAAACGGCCGAAAAAAGAAGAAAAACGGGTTATGTATTTTTGGACAGCGGATAACTTGCTGCCAGAGAACATAGCTTATCTAAAATCGTTGCCGGAAAAAACACATTTCAAAACGGCAAACACACGCATCGGTCTATTTCATGGAACCATGGATGACCCCGATGAAGAACTGTTTCCCTCTGCACCGCAAGGTCGTTTTCAGCAATTGGCGAAGAACTCACCTTATCGTATTCACATTATGGGTCATTGCCATGTGCCTTATCACAAAGTGGTCAACGGGATCCATTTCATCAATACCGGCAGTGTGGGGCGGATGTTTGACGGCGATCCGCGGGCGTCCTTTGCTGTTCTCAAGATTTCTTCAAAGGGCATTGCGGTGACGCATTTTCGAATTCCTTACCCGGTGGAAGCGGTGGTCGCCGGTCTGAAAAAAAACCGATTGCCAGATATTTATGGGAAAATGGTTAGAATCGGAAAAAAATTAAATTGATCGGGCGTTGCCCTGCCCACCGGTCGGCTGTTTTGCAAGCGTGGGGTTGAACCCGCCGCCGCCGACCGGGTTGCGGGCGGGCATTCTGTTTTGGGGCAAAAAAAACACTGGCTGGAAAAAGACGGGAATTGATTTATGAAAACAGGCGAAACAAGCAAAATGAAACCAAAAGAGGGGCAAGAACTGTCGCGTGGCTCAACGGCTCAGATCCGGGTTTTGGCAAAACAGTTGGCCACGCAAGACCCGTGGTGCACATCAGATGAGCAGGTCCAGAAGATGCTGCATACGCTTAATCCGAAAAATAGAGAAGATATTCTCAAAAAGATTCTTGAAAAATTTTACAATTCAGAGGAGTTGATACCCTACCAGGCGGAGCTGATCAAATTGCAGCGTCATCTGGAGCGGACCGGCAAAAAAATGGTGATCCTTTTCGACGGCCGGGACGCCTCCGGGAAAGGCGGGACCATCCGCCGCGTGACCCGCTATATGAATGAAAAAAGGTACCGTGTGGTGGCCCTGGGCAAACCCAGTGAAGACCAGCGAACGGAATTGCATATCAAGCGCTACATCGAGCATTTCCCGCGTGCCGGTGAAATCGTTCTTTTCGACCGGAGCTGGTACAATCGGGCCCTGGTTGAGCCGGTGATGGGATTTTGCACGCGCAATCAGTATAATCGATTCATGAAAAAAGTAAACACGTACGAACGGAATTTTCTTGAAGATGCCGGCAAAACAATCTTGCTCAAGCTTTATTTTTCGGTAAGCAAGCAGGAGCAGGCCCGCCGCTTTGAGAGACGGAAAAACGATCCCCTGCGGCAGTGGAAGCTTTCGGAGGTGGATCTGCAGGCCCAGGAATTGTGGGATGAATTTACCGAAAAAAAGTTCATGCTGCTAAAGAAGACACACACCAGACAATCGCCGTGGTACGTCATTCGATCGGACAATAAGCACCTGGCCCGCAGGGAAACCATGAAGGTCATCCTCAAGACAACGCGCTACAGGGGCAGAAACAGTAAGCTCGATTTCAAGCTGAATCCGGAAATCGTTATTCCGGGAGACAGGGAATTGGAGATTATGAAGGGGCAGCGTAAAAAATACGGCAAATCCCTGGTATGACCACCTGCAGTATTCAGCGTCGTTTGTAATATTTCAAATAATGTTTTATTATACCGGCTCTTGGAGGCGAAAGCCGCCTCCTGAGTCCCGAGTCTCGGCAAACTGGATTTCCGGAAAAGCCGATAGGCCAGTGAATATTGGGCGGTGTATACCCTGCTTGCCCGCCGACCAGAGGGGGGAGAAGATGGCAAAAGCAAACAAAATAACACCTAAATCTAAAGAGCAGAAAACCACAGAAGCGGCCCGCGTTTTGGAAAAGGTCAACAACGGCAATGGATCAGCCAAAAAGAAGATAAACAAGGATAAAAAAGAGCCAAAAAAGCTCAAGAAAAAACTATCTGAGCATACGGCCTTTAAAAACAAAGATAAACAACAAAAAAAAAGTCGCCGCCCGGTGTGGGTAAAAAAATTCACCCTCCAATACGAAGAAGAACTTCACAAATTGCAGATTGAACTATCTAAATTGCACAAGCACATCAAAAACCAGGGAATGCGGGTATTGATGTTGTTCGAAGGGCGGGACGCCGCCGGAAAAGGCGGTACCATAAAGAGAATCACCGAGCATCTGAATCCACGGGGTACCCGGGTCGTTGCCCTCCTGGCGCCCAGTGATACGGAGCGGACCCAATGGTATTTTCAAAGATATATTTCTCATCTCCCCGCAGCCGGTGAGGTTGTGGTCTTCGATCGCAGCTGGTACAATCGCGCTATGGTCGAACCGGTCATGGGTTTTTGCACGGATGAGCAGAACAAACGCTTTTTGAAGGATGTACCCATGCTCGAGGAGATGCTCGTCAAGGACGGCATCGTTTTGTTCAAATTTTTCTTTTCTGTTTCCAAAGAAGAGCAGCTGCGGCGCTTCAATTCGAGGGAAACGGATCCCTTAAAGCAATTTAAAATTTCACCGGTTGACCGCATGGCCCAGGAATTGTGGGATGATTATACCGTCAGAAAATTTCAGATGCTCAACGAGACCAACCGCACCCTGGCTCCCTGGACGATTATTCGATCCGATAATAAAAAACTGGCGAGGCTCAATTGCATCAAGCATATTTTATCGACTATCGAATATCAGGATAAGATTGCTAAAAAAGAACTCCAGACCGATCCCGAAATTATAGTGACCGGCATTGAAGAGATTAGATTCCTTGAAACGCATCTATTGAAACCCTGTGAATTGCCTGGATAGTTGATCTCGTTTTCCATACCCTGCCGCGCAGCATAAACGGATAGCTTTTTTCTAAAGTTGAATGCTGAAATCATTTTCATTCCACCACATTGCAAGAATTTCCGGGGCAATAATCAATGACAAGCGTTTCACCGATCACCGGCCCATTACTTAGAGAGAGGGGGAAAAGCCATGCCATTAAAACAGAAAATCAGAGAGTGTATGATTTCGATTGAAAACTATGCAACGATCTCCCCGGATGCCACATTAAGGGAGGCGGCATTGTCGTTGCGGAAATCCTTCAGTGAATTAAAAGACGGTATGCGCACCACAGCAGGCCCACGCTGTGTCCTGGTTACCGATGAAGATGATAACCTGCTGGGAATTCTGGATTTCAGATGCTTCCTCAAAAATTATTTTCCACAGATCGGGGGATTGCCGGAAAGCATGATCGTAAAGGACGTCATGCTGAAAGAAAAGGGAGTCATCGACGCCGATGCCAGCATGGAGGATGGTTTCAGGGCGATTGTCCAAAAGAAATTAAGCATTCTGCCGGTTTGTGAGGGGGGAAAGGCAGTCGGCCTTATCCGGGATACGGATATTTTTCTGATATTGACCGAAAATTTAAAGGAATGATTGGAAAAGCTTGACCGTCGAAGTCAGCGATCGGAGCATTTTTATCAAAAGCGGTATAAAAAGGGCAACCCTGTTACATGCACCGGATTGCCCTTGATATTCATATGTATCTGTAGAGTTACTTTTTTGCCTTTTTTTCTTTTTTCTTTTTTTCTTTTTTTTCCTTCTTTTTTTCCTTCTTTTTCGCCTTGTCTTTCTTCTTTTTCTTGGCCTTGTCTTTTTTTTCTTCCTCTTCTTTTCTAGCCACGATGTCCTCCTTTCTTGGGTTTGAGGGATCCTGTGTCCACACTATATGTGTCTGAATCCATAGGGCTTTGCAGCAAATTCACGGAAAATGCACTCTAATGGAAGGCACGTCCGTTTCCCATCAAAGGCTTTGCTTCTTGGGGTATTCGAAAAATTTTACTTTGCCGCAATTTTCTCGGATTTGAGACCAGGATTTAATATCGAGCCGCGCACAAAACAATCCACAGGTAGGGATGTTGCCAATCGGCTGGTCGCCGACATAATTGGCCAATTCGGTAAGCGCCGGATTGTGGCCCACCAGCATCAATGTATCTACCTTTTCGTCCGTATCTTGGATAACTTTTATCAGATTATCCTCACCGAATTCATAAATGGTTTCGCTGTAACGGATCTTTTCCAGCGGGTAATCAATCTTTTGGGCAATAGTCCTTGCTGTTGTGGCCGCCCTGTTTGCCGGACTGGATAAAATCAGATCGGGGGCCACCTTTAGCTCTTTAAGAACCGCCCCCATAATTGGCGCATCCCTGCGGCCGCGCTTGTTTAACGGTCTTTCGAAGTCATCCAAAGCAGGATATTTCCAGCTGGATTTGGCGTGTCTGAGCAAGTAGAGGGTTTTCATGCGTTGTTGCCCGCATATAACGAGTGAGTCACCCCGATTGAACACCTGACGCTCAATCGGGGCATTCTGTTTCTAAGACATATTACTTCATGGCGGTCGGCTCATGCAACACTTTTTTTGTGTTTGCCGCCCACCCGCATTTTTTGCATATGAATTTTGGATTCTTGACGATGCCCGCAAATTTGTCGAAGTCGTTACTGATATCCTTCTTCTTCCATTTGCAAAGTTCTTTTGTCTTTTTTGCCATTTCGTTTCTCCCGGGTATCTAAACGCATCTTCCATTTCATGCGGTTTGAGAGTTGGCATGCAGGGACCGAAAAATATATCACGCGGCCCCCCATGAGGTTCTATCCGATAGCGACAACGTAATAACGAAACAAAGGCTTGTAAACCTAAATTGTTGATTTCCGCCTTGCTCCAGAAATTAAAAGGTCTGCCATTTCGTATAGGGATTTTTAATTAAATTGGAATTAAAATAGCGTGAATCCCCGGTAACTTCCTCTCCCAGCCAATCCGGCCTGGGAAAGTACTGGTTTTCGTTTTCCAGTTCCAATTCCGCCACGATGAGTCCCCGGTTTTCTCCGAAAAATTCATCCACTTCCCAGACAATCCCTCCCTTTTCCAGCTCATAACGGTCTTTTTCGATCAGCGGTTTTTCACACAACTCCAATAATGCTATGGCATCCTGCAGGGGAATTTCATATTCGAATTCCATCCGCCTGGCACCTGTTGCGATACCCTTGATGGTCAGATAGCCTTTATCTTCCTTTGTGCGCACGCGCACGGTTCTTTCTTTGACGGTGCTCAAGAAACCCTGGCAATACCGGGTGCGTTTTCCCTTGCGCCAGGCATCTCCTTTGACCAAAAATTTTCTTTCGATTTCTATTGCCATCGCTATCCTCATCTGCGGGTTCTATTTCCAGCAGCGCTTTTAAGACAAGGCTTCAGGTTTTTGCGCCGGGTGCAGCTTCCCGGAAAGCATCGCCGCCTGTATCTTGTGCCAGAGGTTTTGATATGACCTCGAAGCCAAAGACTCCGGGGCAAAGGCCGCGACCGGTTCGCGGTAAATGCCCATCTTTTCGACCTGCGCCAGGTATGGGATAAAACTCTGTAAAACACCGTTAAAGACTTTCGGCACTACAGCCATAATCTGTTTGTGCATTTTTTTATGGCGATCGACCATTGAAAAAAAAGTGTATATTTTGCCGGTATCGTAGTTGTGTTTCGTGCAAAATGCGATCAGCTGCTGGTAAGTTCGCACCGACAATGTTGTTGGAATCAGCGGTACAAGGGCAAAATCGACGGCATTTAAGATATTTTCAGCCAAAAGACTGATAGTGACGGGGCAATCCAGAAAGATAAAGTCATACTCATTTTTAAAGGGCGCTAAAATTTCAGTCAACCTCTTTTTCGAACGCTTCAGGTTATTAAACGAGACATCCAATTTGCGGAGGGAAAAATCCGCCGGCAGAATATCCAGGTTCTCATAATCCGTTCCTTTGATGCTTTCATATACCGGCCTGCCGCCCCGGATGAATCCTTTGGCTCCTGATTTCAGTTTAGGTTTTACCCGAAAATAGTAGGTTGCCGAGGCCTGGGGGTCCAGGTCGCATATCAGGGTTTTGGCGCCCGTTCGTGCTGCCAGATACGACAGGTTCACTGCTGCTGCGGTTTTGCCCACACCGCCCTTGTTGCTGTAAAGGGCCAGCGTTGTCATGACGCCACCTTTTGTATCCTTGAATCGAAAAGTTTTTTGAACAATTGACGGTTGGGGGGTGCTGTAAAATCAGTGAAGGCTTTCGCAAAGGCATCTTTGACCTTTTTGCGCTTTAAGGCCAACATGCCGATGAGGCTGCCGATCGCGACCTGGGCCATTTTTGTTTCGTAACGGGCAGCCGGCAATTCTCTGGAAATATTCAGAAGATATTCTTCCTGAACGCAGAGATCATTGAAATCCCCGAGGTTATCCTGCAGTTTCTTTAACTGCCCAATGAGGGTATCGACTTTCTTGCGGGGAAACAAACTGGAAAAAAATTCCAGTAAGTATCTCAATTTCTTGCACTCAATGCGCAGGGCATGCAGCATCTCATCTTCGGTATTCTCCAGTACGCGGCTGCCGGTTTTCACAATACTCCGATATCTCTTGAATATGCGTTTGCGGGCCAGGACAATTACCGGCAGTCCGGCATTAACTGCCGAGGAATCTGCCCGCTGCGCCAGGTTCAAGAATTTTTCCCAGTCCTGTAAAATTCGGGCATATTTTTTTGTTTTCAGACTGCGAAGCACTTTCTGGAAAGCCCTGGATCGTTTTTTTCTCAAATGGGCAAACAAGGGGTCGATGTCGTTGCGCAGGTTTTCAGGAAGCATCTCCTTGTAAGTATTTTCATTGAGCAAATAGACGTCCAGATCCCTCAGTTCGTTGGACAGGCCGCCGAGAAGGGCAAAATCCTTCTTGAACCGATTGGTGGTCCGCACCGGGAATATCGCTTTGATCTGGCCCAGGGCGGAGCGGGTTCTGCGAATAGCGACCCGGAAATCATGCAAAAATTCCGTATCCAGATCTTGTGCCAGATGAGCTGCGTTAACCTGCATGACCTCCAATAAAAAGCGCATAATGACTTTTGCAGCTTCATCTGATCGCATTGCCGGGTCAAGTTGAATACCCACCTTTGCAGAGTAACTGCCCGGCGTTTTATTCGCGACCGCCATTGCACTGAAAAACAGATCTTCACTTTTGCAAACGCGAAGGCCTGCGGTTTCCAATGCTTTGGCAAGGGCTGTTGCCACCTTGGGGTATCCCCTAACCGGTTTCAGCCATAAATGGGTTTGCAGGGCCGCTGCATCCTTTTTGCGGGTCGGGCGAATTTCTTCGTAAACCAGCCGAACCACGGTTTTTTCGTCCCGGTTCAAAATGTGATAGGGTCTGGTCCGGCAATGAATCTCGGCAAGCCGCATAAGGGCCCGCATTTTTAAAATCGGGACCAGCCGCTCTTTTAGCGAGCTTTCGGGAAAATTCCACGCAAAGGAGGGCGGTGCGTTGAGTTCAAGATGATCGATAATTTCATGATGTGCCAGCTTGCGCAAATAAAATGTATTCTCACTCTGATACAGAACCAGGGAGTTGTTGAACAGCCGCCAGTCAAAAGTATCATAGAATCGCAATTTCTCGGAGCGAGATGGTGCATCTTTGATCCTGAACTGATCGGTCAATTGGCTGATAAACCGGCACTGCGGGTCGTCCTCAGGCAAATTGTATTTCAAATTTTCGTGCATGAGCCAACGCTGCAATATGTCCTTTCATTTGAAAAGGTTGATGAATACCTCCTGGGCTGCTTTGCGGTCTTCACCTTTTTTGGGCCGACGTCTCTTGTAGCTTCCGTCGGGCATCATATCCCAGGCCGAATAGTTGTCGTTCTCGTAAACCTGGATGGTTTGCTCCAGCTCCCCTTTCAATTGCCGGTCGCCAACGGGCATTACAGTTTCCACGCGGCGGTCGAGGTTGCGGCGCATCCAGTCGGCTGAACCAATAAAAAATTCGGGATCGCCGCCGTTTTCGAAACGATAGATGCGGGCGTGCTCCAGAAAGCGGCCCAGTGTACTGAAAACCCTGATGTTTTCTGAGAGCCCGGGGACACCGGCGCGCAGGCAGCACAGCCCGCGAATATTCAAGCTGATCGGCACACCGCTCTGACCGGCGCGGTAAAGCTCCCGGATGATGCGCATATCCTGCAGCTGATTCATTTTGGCGTGAATGCCCGCAGGTCGGCCCGCCTGGCTGTTGTCGGCTTCACGGCGGATGAGCTCGGTGACACGCTCGCGCAGATTGTGGGGGGCAACCAGCAATTTGCCGTAACCGGTAGAAGGCGTGGCGCTGGTCAGTTCGTTGAACATTGCTGCCACATTTGCGCCCAATTCCTGATCGCAGCTGAGAATACCCATGTCTTCATAGATCCGGGCAGTGACCGGATGGTAGTTACCTGTCCCTACATGCACATAGCGCCGGACGCCACCTTTCTCTTCTCGCACGACGAGCGCCAGTTTGACGTGTGTTTTCAGGCGCTCAACCCCATAGGCCACGTGCGCCCCCACCTGCTCGAGGCGTTTTCCCCACTCGATATTCGGGGCCTCATCAAAGCGTGCGGTGATCTCCACCAGCACCGCAACCTGCTTGCCCTGGCGCGCGGCTTCCATCAATGTTTGAATGATTGCCGACTGGCTGCTCGTGCGATAGATGGTCAACTTAATGGCCAGTACCTGCGGGTCAGTTGCTGCCGACTGCAGAAAATGCAAAATTGAGGTGTCGAAGCTGTGGTAGGGATGATGGAGCAGGATGTCGCCCCGGCAGATTTCCGAGAACATGTCAGCTGAGCTGCGCAGATCCAGGTGACGAAGACGTGGATGGGTAATGGGCAGATGAGGGTAATCCCTCAGCTCCGGGTAACCCTCCACCTCGAATTTCATCAGATCTGCCAGGCTCAGCAGACCTTCTGTAAGCTCGATGTCCTTCGAGTCGGCATTGAGCTGTTCGGCCAGCCAGTTCTGCAGTTTTTTGGGCATGTCGGCGCTGATCTGAAGGCGCACCACACCGGCGAATCTGCGTGCAGTCAACTCCTCGCTTACCATGCCGATCAGGCGTCCCGGGGTGAAATCTTCTTCGGGGTCTTCCAGGGGTGTTCGCTCCCAGGGGTCGTCCTTGGCAACCCGGGCGACGCGGAAGAAATAACAATTGAGACCGGCTGCCCGGGGAAACAGCAGCCTGAGGTTGTTTGCGATGACCTGCTCCAGGGGAACGAAGCCGGCGCCGCCGTCAAGCGGCACCCAGCGTGGGCGGTTCATCGGCACTTTGATGCGCACAAAGCGGCTGCGTTTTTTTTTTGTTTCGGTCACCGTCACCGCGAGGTTCAGCCCGAGAGCACTGATAAAAGGAAAGGGGTGCGAAACATCCACAGCCAGAGGTGTCAGGATGGGCTCAACAGATTCAAGGAAATACTGCTGCATTTGTACCTGCTGCGGATCATTGAGCTGGGCGTAATCAAGGATGGGGATGCCGACCTCGGCCAGGGCAGGTCGAAGCTTTTCACGCACCAGGCGCGCGACATGATGAGCCTGTTTTTGCAGCTCTTTGCGGCAGGCGATGAGTTCCTCTTCGGGGGTGAGACCATCCGGAGACGGTTTGTTCTTTTTTTTCTCAAGCTTGCGTTTGAGGCCTCCCATGCGCTTCATGGCAAACTCATCGTAAAGCATACCCATGATACCGGCAAATTTAACTCTTTCAAGCAAAGGAACCTCGGTATCCTCTACGAGCTCGGCCACGCGTCGGGCAAAGCTGAGCCAGCTCAGCTCGCGGTTGATAAGCGCATCGGGGGAGTCAATATCGATCTTTTTTACGGCCTCTTCTTTTGATGCGGTGGCTGTTTTTCCCATGTCACTTCCTTTGACTGATATACAATGATGGTCTTCTTGAAAGCTTGCCCGGGCAATGTTCAACAGAAAACAGCGCGCGTGTTTGAGCGGGTGTCGCCAAAAATAGGTTATTCACTCAATTTAGGGGTAGCGGCAGGGTATGCAGCCTCATATTCCCCCGGGCGGACGCTACATTCATAAATCACCGCTACCCGGCATGTCAACCTATTTTGTAATCGAAAAACGGATAACATCTTAATATTGCATAAATTTTCTCACTGTCGCAAGAAACCGGCCCGAGAAGCAACCCTTTTCGGCTCACCGCTGATTGTTAAGTTGGCGAACTGCCGTGTCGCTTGGCGCGCCTGGGCAGCTTCTCCTTTTTATTGCGCGTGATATCGAGTGCTTCGATGATTTTTTTGCGGGTGTCTTTGGGGGCGATAATCTCGTCAACCACCTGAGCGCTCCAACTGAATGCCGCTTCGAAAACATCTACCTTTTCGCGCGAGCGGTTCAGATAGGCTTCGTAAGCGTCGTCTTCGATGCCCCTTCCGTAGACTTTCCGGTAGTCCAGCCCGGAAGCTTCCACGGCAAATCGGGCAATAGGCCAGGCGTAGGTGATGTCTGCACCCAGCCCTTTGAGGCCGCTGAGGATCATACTGCCCGAGTCTGTGTAAGCTTCACGCAGAACCACACCGATTTTGGGTACCGTGGCGGTAGCGTAGGCATCAACAATCTTGCCGATGTGTCGCAAAAGCCCCCGGGCCTCCTCGGCTTCGCCCGGCACCATCGGGGGCGTATCCACAAGGTTGATCAAGGGGGTATTGTAAGCGTCCAGGGCTTGCAGAAATCTGAAATATTTATCGCAGGCGTTGACCTCATAAATGCTGCCCGCAACCTCGGGGTTGTTGGCCGCAATGCCCACAACTTCACCGTTGAATCTGGCGTAGCAGCAGATAAGCTGTTTGGCGTATTGATCTTTGATCTCGAAAAAATCTCCGCCATCGGTCAATTCCCTTATGACCGTGTGCATGTCGTAGGTCTGATCGAACTGATCAGGAACGATATTTTCCAGGTTTGTAACTTCCCGGTCTGGATCGTCGATCTGTTCCCAGTTCGGTGGCTTTTCGCGATAGTTTTGCGGCAGATAGCGAATCAGTTCGCGGCATGCCAGGATGCTTTGTTCGTCATCGTCTCCCACCAGGTCACAGGTTCCGCTAAGCTGCATATGATAGTCTGCGCCGCCGACGTTGCGGTCGATCTGCTCGGAAGTGGCCGCCGCGGTCTGGCGTGGGCCTCCCAGCCAGAGGTTGCCGGAGACACGGCTGATAAACAGAAAATCGCAAAGTGTCGGCAAATAGGCGCCGCCGGCAATGCAGGGGCCCATCAGTACGGTGATCTGGGGCATACAGCCTGAAAACATCGACTCCAGGCGAAACATCCAGTCGATGCCGGCAATGGGCATGTCACGGTACCCCAGCCGGCCGCCGGAAGAGTCCAGCAGATTGACGATGGGTATGCCCCACTGATGGGCCAGCTCCAGGCTGCGGGCGTATTTTTTAATGTGCTGCATGCCGGTTGATCCGCCCAGCACGGTGAAGTCGGAAGCATAGAGCATGATGATCCGGCCGTGCACCCGGGCTGTTCCCACAACGGCACCGTCGCAGGGCGCATCCGTGTGGCGGCCGTCAATGCGGGCACCGGTGGTGTTGACACTGGAGCCCAGTTCACTGAATGTGCCCGGATCGATTAGAATGTCGATCCGTTCCCGGGCTGTCAGCTTGCCTCGGCTGTGCTGGCGATCGATGTGCTTTTGACCGCCACCCAGTTTGTTTTTCTCCTGGATATCATAATATTGTTTTATGGCGTCTTGCATGCGTTTTCCCATAATCGGCTCCTTGATTGTATCTCATTTTTCGAAATTGGTGCTTTTGAGGCTTCATTCAGTTCAGCTTGCGCGATACCTCTGATATCGGTATTTGTAACGCTATGCCGGCTTAATGTAACGCCTTTTGTCCGGCATCTCTTCATGCTTATTCAGGCAAGCGCGGATGGCTTTGATGATCCGGGAACGTGACTCCCGGGGATCGATGACCTCATGAACGGTGTACCAATGCGTGAAGATCTTGCCCATGGTCATTACACTGAACATCTCGCGCAGGATACTGACATAGAATTCAAACAGTTCGTCGTAGTTGCCTTCCTCCTTGGCTTTGGCCAGCTCCTTGTTAAACACTGCGTGGACCATCATTTCCGGGCCGGTTGGAGCGAATTCTACCGTCGGCCAGCCGAAGATGAAATCCGGGCCCATCTTGCTGCAGCCCATGACGATATTCGATCCACCGTAAGAGCGCCGCAGAACCAGGGTCACTTTCGGATTGGTCAGATTCGAGTACCCGTGCAGGTTTTTGGCGCCGTGTCGGATGACCCCCATCCGCTCCCAGCGATCGCCGGGCGGAAAAGCCGTGGTATCGGACATGGTAAGCAGAGGAATGTTGAAACAGTCCAGGAACATGATAAAGCGATCATATTTGTCCGATGAGTCCGGCTCCATGATGCCGCTCAGCTCATCCGGATTATTGGCGGCGATGCCCGTTACGATGCCGTCGAAGCGGGCGAAGCCGACGACCATATTGGGGGCGAAATCCTCCTGGAGTTCGAAAAAGGCGCCATCGTCAACGATCAGGTCGATAATCTCGTGAACATCATAGGTAAACCGCACCTGGTCGGGCATGACATCCAGCAGGGCTTCTTCCTGTCGATCCGGGCTGTCGGCAGGCTGAACATCAGCCGGTCTTTCCCAACAGTTCTGAGGAACGAACGCAAATAATTGCTTGCACAGCTCGATGGCCTTCTCGTCGCTTTCCGCCGTCAAATGGCATTGACCGGAACGGGTTGTGTGAAACTCTGCGGTTCCGGCGTCTTCAGAGGCGATCGGGCCACCCAGCCACAAAAAACCGGTTTTTTCGTTCATGATTAAAAAATCAGCCAGTACGGGAACCTTGGCCACCGGTCCGGTGCAGGGCCCCAACACCATAGCGATTTGGGGAATGACGCCGGAATAGAGACAATAATTGCGCAGCAGCCGGGCGAGTCCGTGCTGGCCGACATAGCCCGCTTTCATGCTGATTCGGGAGCCTGCAGAGTCAAATATGCCGATCAGGGGTACCTGTTCCTGTCCGGCCATCTGAACCAGCTCGGCGATTTTCCAGATTCCCTGGTCTCCGAAAGAACCGGACATCACTGTGAAGTCCATGGAATACACCATGGCCTGCCTGCCGCTGATCTTGATCGTTCCCATGACCACCCCGTCGCCAGGACTGGGCCTGGCAGCCGGGTCGGGGATCGACTGGGTCATCCGAGTCAACGAACCGATCTCTTCGAAGGTGCCCGGGTCGGCCAACCGTTCGATCCGTTGCCGTGCTGTTAGTTTGCCCAGCGCATGCTGTAACTCAATCCGCTCCTGGCCGCCGCCTGCCAGGCTTTCGTGCCGATGTTGATCCAATTTAGCAAGATACCCATTCATCCATTCGCCCATTTTCTCGTCTCCCTGTAATTACTGAAATGCTCGGTTACATGATGTCGCTATTTCATATTCTAATCTGGTTATTCTCCCCGCCAGTTGAATCCTGAAAGCTCATTTTAAGGATGGTTCCAATTTTTATTACCTTCAATCTTATTTTGCAAACATGCCCGGCTTGCGTCCCGGCCCCGGAGGCCCGGCAAAGGCCTGGGCGATCGACATCCACTCCCTGGCCGTTTTGCCGATAATTTCAAGATGGGTATCGGCAACATGACGTCTCTGGGTTACAATCAAACAAAAATCCAGTGCAGATCCCTTAACGATATTTTCTGCCTCCTCCGGGCCCCAGTGCCACTGATCGCCGGATGGTGCGTCAAGCGTAACCCGCACCGGTACGTCAGGGACTTTCATCTGGCGGTTGACATAACTCCAACCAAATGTGGTTACCCCGATGTGGGCGACATGGCGCAACCGGTCGGTGGGTTTGCGCTCGATGCCCAGGGCATCGGCGATGTCCTGCCCGTGAGCCCAGGTTTCCATGAGGCGCGCCGTCGCATGGGATAAAGCGCTCATGTCGGGTCCGTACCAGGGCAGCCTGGCTTTAGGATCCATGGGTTTGAGGGCATCAACGAGCGCTGTGCGCTCGTCGCGCCACCATTTCAGAAGCTCGACAGGGGCCATATCCTTGCCTACATTTTCAAGGTGTTTCATATAGCCGCCGAGATCCTGCATGATTTCGGCCAGGAATTTTTTAAAAGCCTCCGGTTCAGTTGCGGAAAATTTGGCCCGGTCATCAAAATACGCCAGGTGCCTGATCTGATCTTTCACAGTCCAATTTTCGGCCGGGGTCATAGTGCCCCAGCCGGTTTCATCGAGATCAGCCACAAGATCATCCAATTCCTGGTGCTCCTTTGTCAGATCAGCGCATATTTTTTTCATGAATATTCCTCCAAATGCCTTGCGAAACAGGTTCCAGGTTCAGCCTGCGGCGAGCTCAACCGAGTCGGGTTCCCCGTTCAGCGTTTCATTTTTATTTGTATCATCGAAAAAGCGCCTCTCAGCCGACAGCGCATTCCGGGAGCCAAAGACGCAATTTATAAATCTATAGTTTCACAGTGACGCGCTCTGGAAGCCTGTTTACCAGAATGTCTGCCGCCTCTTCAACCATTTCTGCAAGAATTTTTGATGCCGGTTTGATTTCTTTAATGAGTCCGGAAACCTGACCGGCGAATGGACCGATAAACTCTCTTTTGTTCGCTTTCGTAAACATTTCAACAATTCCGGATGCCAGCAGGACCTGGGTGGGGAAAGGCAACGTTTCGAGGCCTGAGGTTTCCCACAGGTCGTGAAATTGGTTGTAGGTTGCCCGTGATGTTTTACCGGTGTATATGTAAGTGCGGCGGGTATCTTCGTCGGTGGCCTTAACAATGGCCTCTTTTTGAACATCCAATGCGCCGCCTTCCTTCGATGCCAAAAAGCGTGTCCCGACCCAGACACCCACACAGCCCACAGCCAGGGCGGCTGCAAGCCCCCTGCCGTCTCCGATTCCGCCGGCAGCCAGCACCGGTGTGGGCGCTGCAATATCTACGGCCTGGGGCCATAACGCCATACTGCCGATACGGCCGGTATGTCCTCCGCCCTCATGTCCCTGGGCGACAACCAGATCTGCACCGGATTGGGCGATACGGCCGGCATTTCTGGTGTTGCCGGATATCCCCAGAACCTTTACGCCGGCGGCATGGGCGTCGGGGACCATAAAGCCGGGATTGCCCAGCCCGGAACAAAACAGCGGCACTTTTTCTTCGATACACACTTTTACGGCAGCATGAGGCCTTGAGGTTGTCGAACCCAGCTTGATCATCACGTCGATGTCCGGCAGATTCATTTCATCCTTGATTTTGAGCAGCCATTCATAATGAGCCTTTGGCAGGCTCTTGAGGACTTCACTCAGGGGGATTTCCTGGGGACCGTCTATGACCTGGTCGCCGGCGCTGACGATCTGGCTGGGCAGCAGAATATCGACCCCAAAGGGTTTGTCGGTCAGCTTCTTGATTTCACGAATCGCATCGCGCATTTCCTCTACGGTGCAGCCGGCGGCTCCCAAAACTCCGCATCCTCCCGCTTCCGAGACTGCAACCACCAGTTCAACCGGTGCGCCGGTTTTTTCTCCTACCAGACTGGGGCCCATGCCGGCGCTTAAAATTGGATATTCAATTCCCAAAATGTCACATAATTTTGTTCGAAGTACGGGTTTCGCCATTTTGTTCTCCTCGGTTATGCGATTAATTGAGAGGTTGGGGTGTTTTTATCAACGCAAAACCCCGGGATGGACGCCTTCCCTTGATCATCGTTGGCAGCCCACCTGCAGGGTCTTGCCCCCGCCCGGGCATCGCGTAAATAAAAAACTCACCGACCCCTTGATTATTTGAAAAAGGTTCGGGCATCAAGCTGAAACCGGTGGACGGCGGTTTGCCCAGGGTCGTGCTTCCTCTAGCTGCGCGGCCAGGCGGAAAAGGGTGGCTTCATCGCCAAAGCGTCCGATGAACTGGGTTCCTACCGGGAGATTTTCGCTGTTCCAGTAAAGCGGCACAGACATGGCCGGTTGGCCGGTGACGTTGCACATGGCCGTAAACGGCATGAATTTGCCCGATCGGAAGAATCCGTACATGGGGTCATCCGGCCTGGAATCAAAAGTGCCGAGGGCGACCGGCGGCTCGGCCAGAGTTGGAGTGAGCCACACGTCCCAGCGGGTAAACAGGCGCGCAATATCCCGGGCCAGTTTCTGAAGATCTTCGATCGCAAGCAGGTAGGTGCCGGCATTGGTTTGGCGGCCTTTTTCGATCAGAGCCCAGGTTAACGGTTCAACCTGATCCGGCGTAATTTTTCTGCCTGTCTCGCGTTCCCAGGAGTCAGCCGTCCATGCGCTGCCTCCCAGCCAGACTCTGTAAAAACACCTGGCCAAGCTGTCGGCATCGTAATCCAGCGCGCTTTCCTCGACATGGTGCCCCAATTCTGTGCATAGCAACGCCGCCTCGTTGACGGCGCGAACACAGTCCGCGTGCACGTCAACGCCCTGCCTTGCTTTTGTGGTAAAAGCGATTCGAAGTCGCCCCGAAGCAGCGCCGACTTCTTCGATGAACGGCCGGGCCGGTGGCGGCGCCCAGTAGGGATCACCGATATCCGGACCGGAAGTGGCATCCAGCAGGGCTGCGCTGTCTCTAACTGAGCGGGTGAGTGCGTGTTCAGCCGGGATACCCCCAAAAATGTCGCCCTTCTTGGGACCCAGAGGGTTGCGCGCGCGCGTTGGTTTTAGACCAAAAACCCCGCAGCATGCCGCCGGCATCCGAATGGATCCCCCTCCGTCGTTGCCGTGGGCCATGGGCACCATGCCGGAGGCGACGGCCGCAGCCGCCCCCCCGCTCGAGCCCCCCGGGGTTTTGTTCGTATCCCAGGGATTGCGGGTAGGCCCGAACAGCAGCGGCTCGGTGGTCGGCAATGCGCCCCACTCGGGGGTGTTGGTTTTGCCACAGATAATCAAGCCGGCCTTTTTTATTCTGACAACCAGCTCACTGTCATGACTGGAAATGTAGTCTTGCAGATATGCTGATCCTTCTGTTAATCGCACACCAGCGTATTCTGCGAGTAAATCTTTGAGCAAAAAGGGCACGCCGGTAAAAGGACCCTCGGGAATTTTTCCGGTCGCTGCCTGGCGCGCCAGGTCGTACATCGGTGTGACCACCGCGTTTAAAACGGGATTCAGTCGCTCAATTCTTGCAATGGCCGCTTCGACCAGTTCGATGGGCTTCACCTCTTTTTGACGCACTAGCTCGGCCTGGGCCGTTGCATCTAAAAAGGCGAGTTCTTTGAGATCAGGCATATTTCTTTACCCCGAAATTACTGGTTTAGACACTTTTCCAGAACGTACTCAAATTGCGGGTAACAAGTGTCCTTGTATATTTGTTCTTGACGGTATCGTTTGATGTCCTCTTGCTTGCTCCAATCGCATCCGGTAAGTGTCCGACAATCCGTATGGCCGAAGCGCTTGTCAAAACCGACAAAAAGATTCTCTACAGATTTGATAGCCGCCTTTCTCTTATCATCGTTGACTGCCGGCGCCCCGGTTTCATCGATACCGTTGAGATAGCCGAGATAGACAACGGCGCCAAAGAGTATGCCGCAGATGGTCCTGCCGGACGAAATGGCTCCCATGTAGCCGGACGTCGCCCACTGGTAGGGGCTGGGGTCCCAGCCTTTGACTTCCCGCAGCACCTGCAGGATAGCTTCGGCTCAGGCATATCCATCGGCCATCAGCCTGACGCCCACCCTCGAAACCGCCATGATGACACAGGCCGTCGCGACCGGATGGCCCATTTCCCGGGCCTGTAAGATGCTCTGGAAGGTAGTCGCGACCGGTACTCCTGACGCCGCCAGTACGTCTGGGGCCGTCAGTACTCCTGACGCCACTGCTTCGACGATACGGGGGAAGGTATAGCTCGGGTTCAGGTAGGCCAGGTTGGCCAGCGAGCTCACGGCTTCCAATTCGGACCACGTTTCCAGCCAGGCCGGCATTTGCCGGGCCAGCGCTTCCTTGCGTTGGTCCAGGCGGTAAGCGAAGTAGTAGTCCCAGGGAACGGCGATATTCAGGGCAATCCAGAAGAGCGGGTTGCCGCGGATGCCGGT
>Ga0209536_100001901_pt1 | contig 34184 bp, 21 predicted proteins | sample DeeMarSeWOR28_12_FD_187461 | JGI IMG/M metagenome (GOLD analysis project Ga0209536, IMG submission 187461) | Marine sediment microbial communities from White Oak River estuary, North Carolina - WOR-2-8_12 (SPAdes) (version 2) | ecosystem: Environmental > Aquatic > Marine > Intertidal zone >...
TCGCCCCGCTCTTCTTCAAGGCCTACGGCAGCTTCGGCTGCACGAAGATGGGCGTGACCTGCACCGAGGGCTTCGAGACGGAGCTCGGCGAGATCACCTCGAGCGGCATGGTGTCCCGCTACCTGCTCGGTTCGACGGTGTTCACCTATGCCACCCCCACCTCGATGGGCAAGAAGTACTACCGGAAGCTGGCGAGCCCGCCGGCCGTCTCGAAGGCCTACTACCTGCACCTCGAGGGCCCGTGGACGACCGGCATGGTGGACGTATACGGTGCGGCCGACCCGTACCTCCCCCATCCGCAGTCGACCGGCTTCGACTTCACGTACCCCGGCGGTACCGACCTGACGCTCACGCGGACCTACACGGCCGTCGAGTACAAGGGCAAGGGCAAGACCTACTACCCGACCGCCAAGTACTACACGAAGCTGACGGGCGTCACGCGCGCCGTCTCGCTGGTCCGCCCGCGCATCACCCACACCTACCTGACCCCGCGCATCCCCACGGACCCGATCGTGCAGAACTATGCGGCCAACCGGGTGCAGGTGATGAAGGTCTTCTTCCTGCCCGAGCCGGGATCGCTGCTGCTGATCGCCGCGGGCGTGCTGGGCGTCTCAGGTCTGGCGCTGCTGCGGAGGCGCTGATCCGCACGAGCCGCTTCTGCAGCTCCACGTTGGCATGAGTCGACCTCGACGGGCATGAGTCGACCCGGGCGTCGTGTGCTCGGGGGAGTGGCGCTCGCGCTGGCGGCGGGGCTGCTCGTGCTGGGCGTATTCCTGATGCGCGGAGATGCTGCGCGCCCCCGCGGCACGGTCGAGGACGTTCTGGCGCTGGGGAAGCGCAGTGATCTCTCGGTGCTGTTCATCCTCGTCGACACGCTGCGGGCCGATCGGCTCGGCGTCTACGGCTACGAGCGCGACACCAGCCCGAACCTCGACGCGCTGGCGGCGGAAGGCATCCGCTTCGCGAACCACGTCTCGCAATCGTCCTGGACGAAGTGCTCGATGGCCTCGCTGTGGACGGGTCTCTACCCGGTCCGGACGCGGGTGTTGCGCTCCTACGACGTGCTGGCCGACGCGGCACGCACCCCGGCGGAGACCTTCCGGGAGGCCGGCTTCCGTACGGCGGGCATCTTTCGCAACGGCTGGGTCGCGCCGAACTTCGGCTTCGGCCAGGGCTTCGAGATCTACCTGAAGCCGCGCTCGCAGCGGGGGCAGCGCGCCCGCATGCAGCGGATCGAGCACCCGAATCTAACGCTCGACGGGGACGACGGGGACGTGCTCGACTCCACCCGCGAGTTCCTGCGCGTCCACGGCCACGAGCGCTTCTTCCTCTACCTCCACATGATGGACGTGCACCAGTACGCCTACTCGGCGGAGCACGCGCTCTTCGGCTCGAGCTACTCGGACTCCTACGACAACGCCATCCGCTGGGTCGACAGCCTGCTCGGGATCCTGTTCGCCGAGCTCGACGAGCTGGGTCTGCGGGAGCGCACGCTGATCGTGTTCAGCTCCGACCACGGCGAGGCCTTCGGGGAGCACGACGGGGAGGGCCACGCCCGCAACGTCTACGCAGAGGTGACGCAGACGCCCGTCATCCTGAGCCTGCCCTTCCGTCTCGATCCGGGCATCGTCGTCAGCGCGCGCTCGGAGAACGTGGATCTCTGGCCCACGGTGCTCGAGCTGGTCGGCCTGCCCGGGCTGCCCGACACCGACGGACACTCGCTCGTGCCCGAGATCGTGACCGCTGCACGGGGGGGCGAGGCGCCTCCGGACGACGGCGTGGCGTTCGCCCAGATCGACCAGCGCTGGGCCCGGGTCCGGGAGACGCCCCGACCGATGGTCGCGGTCAACAAGGGGAAGTGGCGCCTGATCTACCGTTCGGGGCAGCCGAAGCAGTCGGAGCTCTACGACAAGGGCGCCGACCCGCGCGAGCAGCAGGACCTCGCCGCGCAGCAGCCCGAGCTCACCGAGTCGCTGAACGAGCTGGCCGTCGGCTACCTCGAGAGTCGGCCGCCGCCCTGGGGAGACGATGCTCCGGTGATCGAGATCGACGAGATGGAGATGAACCAGCTGCGGGCCCTGGGCTACGGGGTGCAGTAGTGCGTTCGGGATTCGCCATGCTGATGCTTCCGCTCGCGCTGGGCGGGTTCTGGCTGGCCGCCAGCGCGTCGCCGGCCGAGGAGACGCAGGGGGCTGCCTCTTCGGAGCAGGCGGGTGCTCCGGAGACGAAGGCCGAGGCGCCTCGCGAGGGAGCCCCGCGGCAGCGCGCCGGGGGCGCGCGCCGGACGCCGGTGCAGTGGTGGGCGCACGCGCGCGAGGTGCTGCTCGAGGGCATCGCGCTCAGCGACGAGCAGGCGCAGCGGGTGGACGAGATCATCGGGAGCCAGGTGGCCGCGCGCCAGCGCGCCCGCGATCTCCAGGACGAGCTGCGCCTCGCTCAGAGGAGGAACGACGCGCAGCGCGGCGCCACCCTGAGGGCCGAGCTGCGCGCGAACCGCAACAACCTGAAGGACCCCTACCTCCGCATCGAGGAGATCCGGTCGCTGCTCGGCGAGGAGCAGTGGCCGACCTTCGACATGAACCGGGCGCGCCTGGTGGCGGAGTCCCAGCAGGCACGCGACGCGCGAGCGCGGCGTCGACCGAAGAAGGCCGGTCAGGCAGCGGCCCCGAAGCTGGAGACCGAGTAGTGGCATGATCCGCGTGGCGGCCCTGCTGCTCACGGTCCTCACGGGCTTCACCGGTCTCGTCTACGAGGTGGCGTGGCAGCGCTACCTGGCGACGCTGCTCGGATCCCACGGCGAGGCCACGGCGGCGGTCCTGGGGATCTTCCTCGGAGGCCTCTCGCTCGGCTACGCGGTCTTCGGTCGCATGACCCGCTCGCTCTGCGAGCGGGCGCGCAGCCGCGGGACCCCCACCCGGCTGCTCCTGGGCTACGCGGTCGTGGAAGGGGGCATCGGTGTCTACGCGCTGCTCTTCCCGCTGATCTTCGGCGTGGCGCAGCAGCTCTCACTGCTCGTTCCTCTCGAGCGCGAGGCGCTGTCCTTCGCCTTCGACGTGCTGCTGGCGGCGCTGCTGATCGGCCCGCCCGCGGTGCTGATGGGGGGCACGATCCCCTTCCTGACGCTCGCCCTCGCGGGCGACCTCGAGCACGCGACCCGCGTCCACGCCTGGATCTACGGCGCCAACACGCTGGGCGCCTTCGCGGGTGCGCTGGCGGGGGGCTTCTTCCTCGTCCCGCTGCTGGGTCTCGACGGCGTGGTCGTGCGCATGGGCTGCCTGAACCTGCTCGCGGCGGCCGCCTTCGCGCTGCTCGAGCGCCGCGCCGCGAGCGTCTCGCCGGATCTCACGACGGAGAGCGCGGCATCGCCCGTCCCCCGCTTCGCCGCCTGGGCTGCCGTCGCGCTGCTCCTGGGCTTCGCGATGATGACCCTCCAGACCGGCCTGAACCGGCTCGGCGCCCTCGCGTTCGGGGCCTCCCAGTTCACGTTCGCGATGGTGGTGGCGGTCTTCGTGCTGTGCATCGCGCTCGGCAGCCTCGCCGTCTCGGCGTTGCCGCGCATCCCGCGCGGTCTCACGCTCGGCTGTGCCTGGCTGCTGGCCCTGCTGCTGGTTCCGCTCTACCTCGCATTGGGCGACGTCACCTACTGGGCCCACGTGCTGCGCGTGCTCTTCACCCGCGAGGAGGCCGCGTTCTACGCGTACCACCTGCTGATGTTCCTCGCGATGTTCGCGGCGCTCGCGCTTCCGATCGGCCTCTCCGGCGCGCTGCTCCCGCTGCTCTTCCACGAGCTGCGGCGCGAGGTGCGCGATCTCGGCGCGGTGGCGGGCCGGCTCTACGCCTGGAACACCGTGGGCTCGCTGCTCGGCGCGCTCGTCGGCGGCTATCTGCTGCTCTTCTGGCTCGACCTGCACCACGTCTACCGCATCGCGGTGGCGGCGCTGGTCGTCGCGGCCGCGATCCTGGGCCTGCTCGTGCTGCCCTCCGGACCGCGCGTCGTGGCCCTGCTCGCCTGCGTGCCGGCGCTGCTCGCGCTCGTCTCCCTGCCCGCCTGGCGGCCGGAGCGACTCGCCGCCGGAACCTTCCGCTCGCGGGAGCCCCAGCCGACGTCCTTCCTCGGGCCGGACGCGTTCTTCGAGCAGACCCGCCGGGGCGAGATCCTCTTCTACGACGACGACCCCACCAGCACGGTGGATGTCTCGCGCCCGCGAGGGAACCCGGAGAACGTGAGCATCGTCGTCAACGGGAAGTCGGACGGATCCCTCAAGGGCGACTACCCGACGATGTCGCTGGCCGCGCTGGTGCCTGCGCTGATGGCGGAGCAGCACGAGCGTGCCTTCGTGATCGGGCTCGGCACGGGAGTGACGGCCGGCGAGCTGGCGGCGCTGGAAGGCACCCGCGAGGTGACGGTCGCCGAGATCTCCCGGGCCGTGATCGCGGCGAACCCGCTCTTCGACCACGGCAACCTGGCCGCGTCGAAGAATCCGAAGATCACGCTGAGGCGGGGCGACGCCTACCGCATCCTGCTGCGCAGCTCCGGGTCCTACGACGTGATCGCCTCCGAGCCCAGCAACCCCTGGGTCACGGGGGTCGAGATGCTCTTCAGCCGCGAGTTCCTGGAGGCCGCACGCTCGCGTCTCGCTCCGGGCGGCGTCTTCTGCCAGTGGTTCCACCTCTACGAGACCGACGCCGGGGTCGTCGAGCTGGTACTGCGCACCTACGCCTCCGTCTTCCCCCACGTCGCGGTCTGGTACGCGATGGGCTCCGACCTGCTGCTGCTGGGCTTCGATCGGCCCGACCGCGCGCTCGATCTCGCGGTCCTCGAGCAGCGCTTCCGGCAGCCCGACTTCGCGCGGGCCTTCGCGCGCGTCGAGATCGAGCGCTTCCCCCAGCTGATCGCCCACGAGCTGCTGCCGCTGGGAACGCTGCACGCGGTCCCGCTCGAGGGTCCGATCCACACGCTGCGCCACCCGATCCTCTCCCACTACGCGGCGCGCGCGTTCTTCGGGGGGCGCGAGGGCTCGCTCCCCCTCTATCTGACGCCGGAGCACCTGGCGACTTCGCGCCGCAACTCGCTGCTGCGCCGCTACGCGGGCGGGGACCCGGGCCTGCCGGAGGACGTCGTCGAAGCGGCCGCGACCGAGGCCTGTCGCTTCCGGCGGGTGGACGACTGTGTCGCGTTCTTCGCGCGCTGGGCCTACGACCATCCCCACTCGCCACGGCGCCAGGCGGCGCTGGCGAAGGTGCGGACCGACCTGCGCCGGCGGCGGGAGAGCTTCACGCCGGAGAACCTCGGCGGGATCCGGGCGTTCTACGATCCGGAGCCCGACGTCCCGGGCGTGCGTCTCAAGCGCGCCGAGCGCCTGACCGACCGCTTCACCGCGCACTTCAACCACGCGGTCCCCTTCGACGTACGCGTGCTCGAGGCCATCTGGAAGCATTGCCGCGGCCAGGGCTGCCGCGAGGGGCGCCGCGACGTGCTGGAGGCGCTGGGACTGCCGGTGGACGGATCCGGGCCCGAGCCCCGGAGGAGGCGAGCCCGCGCGGCGAGGCTCCGGTCGCCCCAGCCCGCGTCGCCCGACGCGACGACCGAGACCACCCTCGACCCGGTCTCCAAGTGACGGTCGCGCGCGTCGCAGCCCTCGCGCTCGTCCTGCTCGCGTCGGTCGGTCGCGCCGAGCCGGTCTCGCCGCCGGTCTACGAGGTCTCCCTCGAGGAGGCGTGGATCCCGCTGCCCGACGGTGTGAGGCTGGCCGCGGACCTCTTCCTCCCCTCCGGCGCGCCCGCGGGCGAGCGCTTCCCGGTGCTGCTCGAGTACCTGCCCTACCGCAAGACCGAGTCGCGCGCGCGCAACCACGCGCTCTACTCGTACTTCGTGCGGCGAGGCTACGTCGTGGCCCGGGTCGACATCCGCGGCACGGGCAACAGCCAGGGCCGGCTGATCGCCTACGAGTACACCGACCAGGAGCAGCAGGACGGCGAGGTCGTGATCGACTGGCTGTCGAAGCAGGCGTTCTCGAACGGCAACGTCGGCATGTTCGGCATCTCCTGGGGGGGCTTCAACTCGATCCACATGGCGATGCGCAACCCTCCCGCGCTGAAGGCGATCATCGCGGTGGACGCGGCCGACGATCTGTATCAGGACGACGTGCACTTCATCGACGGCATCCTGCACGTCGACTCGTGGGAGATGAGCCAGGATCTCGACAACGCGCGGCCCGGCGCGCCCGACTACGTGATCGACGAGGCGTACTTCCGCGACCGCTTCGACGCGCCGCCGTGGATGCTCACCTACAAGCGCCAGCAGCGCGACGGTCCGTTCTGGGACCGTACCGCGCCCAAGGCGCGCTACGACGCGATTCGCGTTCCCACCTTCGTGATCGGCGGCTGGTACGACGGCTATCGCGACAGCGTGCCGCGCATGCTCGAGCACGTGAAGGCGCCGATCAAGGCGATCGTCGGACCCTGGTCCCACGCCTATCCGCACGACGCGAACCCGACACCGCGCATCGAGTGGCGACACGAGGCGGTGCGCTGGTACGACCACTGGCTCAAGGGGCGCGACACCGGGATCCTGGACGAGCCGCGCTTCGCGGTCTACGTGCGCCACTGGCACCCGCCGGGCCCGGTCCTCGAGCGCGTCGCGGGAGAGTGGCGCTGGGAGCAGGGCTGGCCGATCGAGCGCATCGGCGAGCTGGCGCTCTACCCGCAGCCGAACCACGAGCTCGGTCCGAACGTTCCGTCGGCCGACGTCCACCAGCTGCGCAACGTCCCCAGCAGCGGCGTCGAGGCCGGAGGGCCGGTGATGTGGTGGGGGGATGCCGCTCACGACCAGAGGCCGACGGACGCCTTCAGCCTGGTCTACGACTCGCCGCCCCTCGAGCGGGAGATGGAGATCCTCGGGCTTCCGCGGGCTCTGCTCCGGGCCTCCGCCGACGCACCCCTGGCCGACTGGTTCGTGCGGCTCTCCGACGTCGCTCCCGACGGCCGCGTCACCCAGGTCGCGGGCGCGGGGTTCAACGGGGCGCACCGCAACTCGGCGAGGCAGCCGGAGCCGCTCGAGCCGGGCGAGAGCGTGTCGCTCGACGTCGAGCTGCACTTCACCTCCTGGGTGTTTCCGAAGGGCCACCGGCTGCGCGTCTCGATCGGCAACGCGCAGTGGCCGATGTTCTGGCCGACGCCGTACCCGGTCACCACCCGCCTGCGCCTCGGTGGCGACGATCCGACCCGCATCCTGCTGCCGGTGGTGCCGCCGGGCCCGGCGCGTCCGGCCCCCGCCTTCCTGGCGCCGGAGCCCGACCCGCAGCTGCCGGGCTTCGACAGCCTCGACGCGGGCACCGTGTCCGGCTACGGCGAGATCTCGTCGATCGACCGCAACCCGCAGCGCGGCACGGCGCGGGTCACCGCGCGCAACCAGTACGGCAGCCGCTACCCATGGGGCACCGAGCGCTTCGAGGAGACGATCATCCACGAGACGAGTGACGATCATCCCGAGGCGACCTCCGTGCTCGGCGAGTACCGCACCACGGTCGAGCTCCCGGAACGCACGCTGGTGTGGGAGGCGCACACCTCGTTCCGGAGCGATCTGGAGAGCTTCTACTTCCAGACCACCCGGCGCCTGTTCGAGGACGGGGCGCTCGTGCGCGAGAAGAGCTGGGAGGAGACCTTTCCCCGGGATTTCCAGTAGACGCTGTCGGCCCGGTCGGAGAGGATGGTCTCGGCGATGGCATCGGCGATGCGCCCTACGCATGCGTTCCTGGCAGGCCTCGTGGCGGTCGGCCTGGCGCTTGCGCCGCTGGCCTGCACCGAGTCGCGGCGCGAGCGCTCTCCCGAAGGCGAGCGGAAGAAGATCTCGAGCGGCCTGAGCTTCGCCGCCCAGACACTCGTGCAGCCCACTCCCGTGGCGTCGCTCGTGAGCGAGGGCTTCGACGAGGAGCGCGTCTGGGGCGGCGGCGACGACTGGGAGCCGGCAGTCGCGGCCGATCCCGCGGCGCCGTGGATCTACCAGCTCACCACGCGCTACGGCGGCAGCCAGCCCGAGATCGTCTTCCGCCGCTCGTCGGATGGCGGCGCCAGCTGGGGCGGCGATCGAGTGCTCGCGACCAACGCCGCCGATCCGATGATCGAGGTTGCGGACGACGGCACGATCTTCGCGATGGGCATCGTCGGGAACGGGTTCAAGCTGCAGATGACGCGCTCCTCCGACCACGGCGCCAGCTGGACCGCTCTGCAGAGCGTCCTCACACCGGGGCAGCCGAACTGGGGCGACCGACCCGTGCTGGCGATCTCTCCCGACGGCCAGGACGTCTACGTGGCCTTCAATCAAGCCGACAGCTACGTGTCGAGCTCCCACGATGGCGCGGCGAGCTTCCTCGCGCCGGTGCAGACCAGCAACAACGGGCGCTACTGGTTCCACTCCGCGGGGGCCGTCGCGCCCGACGGCGACGTCTACTTCGCCGCGGCCGACTATTCCGGGGACTACACCGGGGTGTCCAACATCTACGTGCTGCGCTCCGGCGACGGCGGTGCGAGCTGGAGCACGACGCTGGTGGACACGTCGGCCGAGGTGGCGGGCTGCGCCTGGGCGGATGGCTGCTACCTCGGGTTCCTGGGGCCGTCGGTGGGACTCGCGATCGACGTGAACGGGCTGGTGATGATCGCGTACAACCTGGGCGAGTCCGCGGGCGCTGCACAGCGGCTCTGGGTGCGCACCTCGTCGGACGGGATCAGCTGGGGCGATGCGCAGTCGATCTCGAGCCCGACTCCCGGCATCCACAACGGCTTTCCCGCGGTCGGGGCCTCGCGCACGCTCGCGGGCGACTTCCGGGTCGTGTGGCAGGACGATCGCGAGCTCGGCCAATCGGGCTGGAACACCTGGATCCGCCGCAGCCTGGACGGGGGCGCCAGCTGGTCCGACGCCCAGCGGCTCTCGGACCTCGACACCGGGGCGCCCTACAAGAGCGCCTCGGGCTACGCGTTTCCCTACGGCGACTACCTGGAGATCGCGGTGGATGGGGAGGACGCCAACCACGTGATCTGGGGTGCGGGCGCGTCCTACACCGGTCCGGGGGGCAGCTGGTACACGCGCGGCGTCGCACTGCCCGAGCCGTCGGGCTCGCTCGCGCGGGTCGCGGGGATCGTGTTGCTGGCCGTGCTGCAGCGGCGTCGGGTGCGAGTCGCGCGGCGCCGGCGGTCAGCTCTCGTCGACGACCTGTAGCGTGCGCAGGCTGGGGTCGGCCGCGTAGCGAACCTGGGTGCCGTGGGACATCGCTTCCCGCAGCCCGTCGATGGCCTCGGCGGAGATGCGCTCGCCGGGCGCGAGCACCGGGATCCCGGGCGGGTAGGGCGCCACCAGCTCGGCGGAGACGCGCCCGATCGCCTGCTGCACCGGCAGCGTCGCGTGCGGCGCGAAGAACGCGTCGCGGGGCGACGCGACCACCTGTGGCTCCACGCTCCACGCGATCGAGGGTCGCAGCGTGCGCGGGGCGCGCCGGTGCCGTTCCAGCGACGTGGCGAACGCAGCCACGAAGCGATCGACCCGCTCGCGGTCGTCGGCGAGGCTGACGATCGGGATGACGGTGTCCCGGTCCGCGAACTCGACGGGCACGCCGGCCGCCACCAGGTCGTCCTCGATCGCCTGGCCCGTCGCGCCGGTGCCGGCGATCTGGATCGCGAGCTTGGCCCGGTCCTGGCCCAGCGACGGGTCGATCACGTCGCAGGGCAGCACCAGGCCGGGAAGCGGGCGCAGGCGCTCGCGCGCATGCTCGACCAGCTCGAGCAGGCGGCCCAGCAGCCGCTCCCCGTCGCGCGCGAGCAGTGCGCGCGCGGCGTCGGCGCTGGCCGCGATGGTTCCGGAGGGGCTGGTGGTGGCGGTCGCCTCGTAGGCGCGGTCGAGCCGATCCCGATCGAGGTGACCGGTTCGCGCCAGCACGAAGGCCGACTGGGTGTAGGCGGGAAGCGTCTTGTGCGCGCTGGTCACGAGCGCGTCCGCGCCGGCCTGCAGCGCGTGTCGAGGCACCCCGGGGTGGAAGCCGAAGTATGCCCCCCAGGCCTGATCGACGGCCAGCGGGACGCCGCGCGCGTGGGCCAGCGCGGCGATCGCGCCGACGTCCGAGAGGCAGCCCAGGTAGTTCGGCTCCACCAGGAAGACCGCGGCGATCCCGGGGTGCTCGTCGAACGCCCGGGCGACGCGTTCGACCGGCAGATGGGTCGGCAGGCCGGTGCGCGGGTCGACCTCGGGGCGCACCCAGACGGGCACCGCACCGGCCAGCACCAGGCCGAGCAGGAGCGAACGGTGCAGCGTCCGGGGCACGATCACGCGGTCGCCCGGTCGGCACAGCGCGAGCATCAGCGTCTGGTTGCCGTGGGTCGAGCCGCCCACCGAGATCCGCCCCCAGTCGGCCTGCCACAGCCGGGCCAGCCGGCGCTCGGCCTCGGCCAGCCGTCCGTGCTGCTGGCGCACCGTGTCGACGCCTCCGTAGAGCGGGAGGTCGTCGCGCACCACCGGACCCACCAGGTCGAGGCGCTGCTTGTGGCCCGGCGTGGTGAAGGGCGTCACGCCGGCGGCGCGGAACTCGAGCCAGCCGTCGAGCAGCGGCGCATCCTTGCGCAGATCGGCCGGATCATCGGGGTCGGTCATGTCGCCTCGCGCGAGGAGTCTGCGCGGCCGGGTGCGATGCTCTGCCGCGCACTCTGCGATGCCCGCTGCATGTCGTCGATCAGTGCGCCCGGAGACACCGGACGGCCCAGGAAGTCCTCGATCACCTGCTGCGACGGGCGCTCGAGACCGAAGCGGTAGAGCTGCTCGGACACGCGCCCGTACCATTCCGGATCGCCCGCGTCGAACGGACCGTAGCGCCGGTGCAGCTCCGCCCGCAGGTCGGCGACCAGGATCGCTCCGGCGGCGTAGTTCAACATGTAGCCCGGCGCGTCGATCAGCTGCCCGCGCACCGCCCACCAGGCCAGATCCGGGTGGGGCCGGATCCGGAAGTAGCGCTGCGTGATCTCCGTCCACACCTCACCCGGGTCGAGCGAGGGCTCGCGGTACAGCCGCAGCTCGAACAGCGCCCAGGCGACGTCCATCGCGATGCTCGCGTACTTGGCGGCGATGCCCGCCTGGATCGGCGCCGACTCGCCGAGGTAGCGCTGCTGCCAGGTCGGCTCGTACACCTCCAGGCTGGCGATGTCGGCGATCGCCTCGGTGAAGATGTCGCTGTCCGGCCAGTCGGCGAACGCCGGCCGCGTGCGGATCGCGGCGATGTGGATCGCGTGCCCCGTCTCGTGCAGCAGCTCCGCGAGGTTGTCGAGTCCGCCGATGCGGTAGGAGGCGAACACCCATGGCTCGCCGGGAATCGCCGTGTCGCCGTCCAGGCGCGGCCGAAGCCCGAAGGTCGTGAAGGCCACCGGGTCCTTGTTCGCCCGCGGTGCGAGGTCGTACTGGACTCCGAGCGCGATCGGGTCGGCTCCGAGGTCGCGATAGAAGCGGTCGTTGATCGCTCGCAACCCGGCGAGCGGGATCCGCTGCTGCAGCGCGCGGCTGGCACGGCCGGCCCGATAGGCGAAGTCCCACGGCTCGATCGACCGGTCGGGAGTGATCGCGTGCCACATCTCGAGCAGGGAGACGAGCCAGCTCTCCATCGCTGCCGGCTCCACGCCGATCGAGCGCACGGATTCGCCGAGCTGCGCTCCGCTCTCCCGCAGCCGCGCGACCCGCTCGCGGACGAGCGTGCGATACGGGCTCGGCGCGCCCGCGCCTCCGTCGACGGAGCTCCAGAGCGGTGCCAGGGCGCGCCACAAGGCCTCGCGGCGGGCGGGATCGTCCGTCAGTGCCAGGCGTCCGAAGATCGTCAGGCGGTCGAGCTCCTCTCCGTCGAGCCACAGCGAGTGGGCGGCCCGGGAGAAGCACGCGTAGATGCGCTGCGCCAGCGCCGCGTCGCCGTCCTGAGCGCTGGCGACGCGCTCCGGGTCGTAGTCGCAGTCGGGCTCCGGCTCGCTGCTCGCGTCGGATGCGAGATCCCCGAGCGAGAGCTCCTGCTCGAGCGCTCGGCGCATCAACGCGATCGCCCGCGCGTCCGCCTCCGGTGCCGCGTCGAGAGCGCTCGCAGAGAGCGCTCGCGAGAGCTGCGCGTGAAGTACTTCGTAGCGTTCGCTGAGCTCGGAGAGCGCGACGCCCGCTGGCGTCTCGCGGGCTCCACGGCTGCGGGTGACGTCGATCCGGTCGCGCAGCTCGCGCGTCCGTGCGTACAGGCGCTCGGCCTCGCGCACGGCGGAGGCGTCGTCCCGGAGCGCGGCCGGACGGGCGCACGCGCCCAGAGCCAGCAACGCCAGTGCGATCGCCAGCGCGGGATGGCTGCGCAGGCACAGGTTCACGACCGTTTCCAATCCCGCTCCCCGTCGCTTCGGAAGTCCGTCCACCGGCCAGCCGCTCGCTGGTCTAGTGTACGGCCTCGCGGGAGTCCGATGCTCGAGGCCAGAGGCGAGCGAACGAGTGCGATGCGTCCGGAGCGGCAGCTTCGGGCGCGTATCCGCTCTGTGCGGCGTCTCGCGCTGGTCGTCGCCGTCGCGAGCGGCGTGACGGCCTGCGGCGCCGCAGCGACGGGCGGACCCGCGGATCTGGTGCTGCGGGGAGGACGGGTCGTCACCGTCGACGACGCGCGACCCGAGGCCGAGGCGGTCGCGGTGCGGGGCAGCCGGATCCTGGCCGTCGGCAGCGATCGCGAGATCGACCGCCTCGTCGGTCCCCAGACCCGGGTGATCGAGCTCGCGGGTCGGCTCGCGATCCCCGGCTTCATCGAGGGACACGGCCACTACATGGCGCTCGGCCAGTCGCGACAGATCCTCGATCTGACCCGCACGCGGAGCTGGCAGGAGATCGTCGAGCAGGTCGCGCAGGCCGCCCGGCAGGAGCCGCCCGACGCGTGGATCCTCGGGCGGGGCTGGCACCAGGAGCGCTGGGCGCGGACGCCCGAGCCGAACGTCGACGGCATCCCGCTGCACGACGCGCTCTCGGCCGCGTCGCCCCGCAATCCCGTCAGCCTGACCCACGCCAGCGGTCACGCGATCTTCGTCAACGCCGCCGCTCTCTCGCGCGCCGGCATCGACGCCTCCACCCCGGACCCGCCCGGGGGCACGATCGTGCGCGATGCCCGGGGTCGTGCGACCGGCCTGCTGCGGGAGGCGGCCGAGAGCCTGATCCAGGCCCGCATCGACGACTGGAACGCCCGGCGCTCCCCCCACGAGCGCGCCCGCGACGCCCGGAGCCAGATGGAGCAGGCGGGGCAGGAGGCGCTGTCGAAGGGCATCACCAGCTTCCACGATGCCGGCGCCAGCTTCGAGCAGATCGACGCCTACCGCGCCTGGGCCGCGGAGGGCGCGCTGCCGCTGCGGCTCTACGTGATGGTGGGTCTGGAGGAGACGAACGAGAGCCTGGCCGCGAGGCTCGACGACTACCGCATCCTGCCGGAGGGCGACGCGTTCCTGGCGGTGCGCTCGATCAAGCGCATGATCGACGGGGCCCTCGGCTCCCACGGCGCGTGGCTGCTGCAGCCCTACCGGGACATGCCCGCGAGCACGGGCCTGGTGCTCGATCCCCCCGCATCCCTCGAGCAGACGGCTCGCCTCGCGCTGCAGCACGGCTTCCAGCTCAACACCCACGCGATCGGCGACCGCGCCAATCGGGAGGTGCTCGACCTCTACGAGCGCAGCTTCCGGCAGCACCCGGAGGCCCGGGATCTGCGCTGGCGCATCGAGCACGCCCAGCACCTCGATCCGGAAGACGTGCCGCGCTTCGGAGCGCTCGGCGTGATCGCCTCGATGCAGGGGATTCACGCCAGCTCCGACGGACCCTGGCTGCCGCTGCGCCTGGGGGTCCGTCGGGCCGGCGTCGTGTCCTACGTCTGGCGCAGCCTGCTCGACGCCGGTGCCGTCGTCACCAACGGTACGGACGCACCGGTCGAGGACGTGGATCCGATCGCGAGCTTCCACGCGTCGGTGACCCGGCAGATGGCGAACGGCGAGGCCTTCCACCCGGAGCAGTGCATGACGCGGGTCGAGGCGCTGCGGTCCTACACGCTCGACAATGCCTACGCCGCGTTCGAAGAGCACCTGAAGGGATCGATCACGCCGGGCAAGCTCGCGGACATCAGCGTGCTGTCGAAGGACATCCTGGCGGTCCCGGTCGACGAGATCCGGACGGCGCAGGTGACCCACACGATCGTCGGCGGACGCATCGCGTTCAGCCTGGAATCCCGGCGGCAATAGGCTCAGCGCGCGGCGCGCTCGGCGAATACCTGGCGGGCCTCGCGCAGCAGCTTCGACACCCGTTCCTTCTCCTGGGCGTCGTTGTAGCCGCCGTGGCCGTCCGCCGCCTGGATCAGCCGGTCGATCCAGGCGACGAAGTAGGCGGCGGCGTCCGGCGACCGCAGCGGCCGGTCGGCGACCTCGACGTAGATCGGGCTGGTGGTGGCGAACGGCAGCACGTCGAGCACCGGGTGCGTGGGCTGCGAGTTCCACGCGCGCAGCAGGTACCAGCCGGAGGCGTCGACCTCGATCTCCCGGCGCGCGCCCCCGGCGGTGCCCGTCTCGTCGAGCGGGAGCGAGGCCGCCACCTCGCCGTTGCGGACGAGCTCGAGGTGGTCCACCGCCACCAGCGACCGCAGCGACGCGTCCAGCACCAGCCGATGCGTGCCCGCCGGCAGCCGGATCACGCCGCCGGCCTGCTGGCCTGCGAGGCTGAACGCGAGCAGCGGGCCGTTGGTGGCGAAGCTCCTGCCGGCCACCAGGGCGTCCAGGAAGCGGCGGTGCTCGAGCGGCGCCGGGGTCTTCACGTACACGCGATTCAGGCCCACCGGCCCGCGCAGCGATGCGAAGTTGGCCATCGCGTCCGTACCCGCGCCCGCCGGCAGGCGGAAGCCGCAGTTGAGCAGCCGGTACCAGACCTGCTGGGTCGCGAACGGATCGCTGAAGCCCACCGCTTCGTAGTAGTCGACCTTGCCGAGCGCGACGTCGACGGGTAGCTCGTTCGTGAGCGGCGTCTCGGCGTCGGAGGGGTCGGGCAGCACGTCGAACGGGTGCACGTAGCCGCCGACGGCGCCCTGTGCCCGGGCCAGATCCAGGATCGCCGCGTTCGTCGGGTAGAGGCTCGCCGCGGCGGTGTTCGCGTAGGCCGCGTAGTCGGGCAGCAGCACGTGGTCCCGCAGGCCGAGCAGCCCGAGGTGTCCCCAGAAGCTGGTGTGGAACTCCTGACTGTGATCGATGACGACGCCGCGCCGGGGGAAGGTGTCCGGAGTGCCGTCGAACCAGGCGATGTCCGGGATGCGCTGCTCCTTGTTGACGATCAGGTTCTCGACCAGGTGGAGGTCCTCGGCGTCCGCCTGGAAGGCCAGCCGCTCGGGGTCGTTGCGATACGCGCCCCCGTAGTTCATGTGCACGTGCAGATCGCCGCTGAACCAGCCCTCCGCCGCCAGGTCGGCGATGCGCTCCAGTCCGGCCTCGAGCGCGAGCGGGCGGTCGGCCTCGACGCGGCCGTCGAGGTGCAGCGGTCTGTACTCGATGCCGCGCAGGACCTCGACGTGGACGTCGCCCGCCGGCAGTGCCAGCTCGGCGCTGCCGTCCGCGTGGAAGTACGCGTACTCGAACGCGCGCTGGGAGCGATCGAAGGCGTCGTCGGCGTGCCTCCACGCGTCGTCGGGCGCGTAGCCGCGACCGGACGCGTCGGTCACCGACACGCGGGCGGCCACGGGCAGGCCGGTCGTCCGGTCGACGATCCGGAGCTGGAGGCGTCCGGTCGGCTGGCGGTAGCGGCGCTTCAGTGCGGAGATCTGCCGGCGCCGGCCGCCGGGAACGTCCTGGACCCAGAGCGAGGTGTCGCCGCCCTCGTTCGAGAGGTAGGCGATGCGTCGGCCGTCGGGGGACCAGCGCGGCGCGGTCACGTCGTGCTCGCCGTAGCTGAGCGGAAACGGGTCACCGCCTTCGTCCGTCATCACCCACAGCTGGTGCCACTGGCGGCCGAGATAGGAGGCGTAGGCGACCCGCTTGCCGTCGGGCGACCAGTCGGGTCGCGCCTTCCAGGTCGTCTCCTCGTAGCGGATCTCGCGCGGCTCGCTGCCGGGCTCGGCGCGCATGCGCCAGAAGCCGCCGGTCCCCCAGACGTGTCCGCGGTTCGAGACGAACAGGATCTCGCTTCCGTCCGGCGACCAGCTGGGTGACAGGTAGTGATCGAAGCGGCTGTAGTAGTAGCGCGGCAGGTCGCTCTCGTGGTCCGGGCTGACGCGTCGCAGGGGACCGGGCTCGCCGTCGCCGAGGTCCATCACGAAGATGTGGAAGCGTCCCTCGAAGAGCGTGGAGACGAACGCGATGCGTTCTCCATCGGGGGAGAAGCGCGGCTCCAGATTCACCGCGCCGTTGCGGGTCAGCGGCCGCGACGCGAGCGACTCGAGGTCGAGCAGGCGCAGCTCGATCGCGTCGTCCTGGTACGCGACGTAGACGATCGAGCGGCCGTCCGGCGACCAGTCGGGCTGGTGGTCGTAGCTCGCCCCGAGCGTCAGCTGCTCCGCCTCGTCCGCGTCGACGCGCTGCCGCCACAGCCGACCCTGCATCGAGTAGACGAGGGTGCCGCCGTCCGGCGACCAGCTGACCGCGCTCGGTCCACTGGTCACCTGGGGCAGGTACATCTCCCGGTAGTAGTAGTCGTGCGGGAGCCGGATCTGGGCGAGGACGCGCTCGCGGCCCTCGGCACCGGCGAGTCCCGGCGCGGCGGCGAGCAGGGCGAGGCAGACGAGCGCCCAGGATCGAGGTCGATGTGCGTCCCGCATGGGCGTCGGTCCGCCGGGGCTGGAAGAGCCGCCCGGCAGTCTAGGGGCTGGCGGGTGCCGCGACAATCGGATCCGATGCGCTGCACGCTTGAGTTCCGGCCCCGGAAGCCGGACCCTGCGGAACGCGTCGATCCGGCGCCCCGCCGGATCCGCGTGGGAGGATCCCCGTGACGTCCGCTCGTATGCTCGTCCTGTCGCTCGTCGCCTCGGCGTGTCTGGCCTCTCCGATGCTGGCTGGTGCGCCCCGCGCTCGCGACCTGGGCGTACCCTTCGAGGGCCGCCCGGGCCGGCACGACGCGATCACCGACGTCGTCGGCGTCGAGGTCGGGCACACCACGCTGATCCGTGGTGAGGGACCTCTGAAGATCGGCGAGGGCCCCGTGCGCACCGGGGTGACGGCGATCTTTCCGCTCGGGAAGACGGAGACCGCGGGGGTCGCGGCCGGCTACTTCGTGCTGAACGGCACCGGCGAGCTCACCGGGGCGGTGCAGCTCGACGAGCACGGCCTGCTCTACGGGCCGCTCGCGATCACGAACACGCTCAGCGTCGGCACCGTCGGGCAGGCGATGGTGGCGTGGTCGCTCGAACACGTGAAGGACGAGCTGGACCTCTACCAGCGCACGATCCCCACCGTCGCGGAGACGTGGGACGGACCGCTGAACGACATCTACGGCTTCCACGTGAAGCCCGAGCACGTGGTCGCGGCCCTCGACGGCGCCTCCGGCGGACCGGTCGCCGAAGGCAACGTCGGCGGGGGCACGGGCATGGTGGTCTACGGCCTGAAGGGGGGCATCGGGACGGCCTCGCGGGTAGTGGCGGAGGAGTCCGGCGGCTGGATCGTCGGCGTGCTGGTGCAGGCGAACCACGGCACGCTCGAGCAGCTGACGGTGGCGGGTGTGCCGGTGGGCCGCGAGCTGCTGGCGGAGCGCAGCCGCCGGAGTGCGCTGTCGCCGGCGCTGCGAGCGAGTCGGCCGCGGGGGGAGGGCTCCGGCTCGATCATCATCGTCGTCGCGACGGACGCTCCTCTGGCACCGACCCACCTGAAGCGCATCGCGCGCCGCGCGGCGCTGGGACTCGCCCGGACCGGCTCGACCGCCCACAACGGCTCGGGGGACATCATCCTGGCCTTCTCGACCCGGAACCGCTTCCGACCCAGCGGGTCCGCGCTCACGACCTGGGAGGTCGTGCCCGACGAGCAGTTCGATCCGCTGTTCGACGCGACGGTACAGGCGACCGAGGAGGCCGTGATCAATGCGCTGGTCGCCGCCCGCACGATGACGGGCGCCGATGGCGTGACGGTCGAGGCGCTGCCACACGACCGGCTGCGCGAGCTGCTGCGTCGCCATGGCCGGCTGATCGAGTAGCCGCCTCGCGGTCGCCCGGCGCAGCTACTTCCGCGGCAGATCGTCTCGCGTGTCGAACCAGGGGATGTGCTCTTCGAAGAAGGCGTGGCCCTGGGGCTGGAAGGCGGCGGGGTCGTCGAAGGCGTTCAGGTACAGATCGATCTCGCCCGGGCGCCTCGTCGTCTCGTAGGCGATCGGCGTACCGCAGCGCGCGCAATGGCTGCGCGTGACACCCGGGGACGACGCGTAGGTCGCCGGCTCCGCTTCGAAAGAGACCTGATCGCGTTGGAAGTTCACGAAGCAGGTGATCGGCGAGCCGGCGTGGCGCCGGCAGCTGGCGCAGTGGCAGTAGGAGACCCAGCGCGGCTCGCCCCGGGCCTCGAAGCGCACCTGTCCGCACAGGCAGTGTCCGGTCGCGATCACGTTCGCTCCTCGCTCCGACCTGCCTGCGAGGGGGCCAGGAACTCGGTCGGCAGGGTCGCCGCGTCGATCTGGACGAAGCGATCGGGGTAGATGCCGTTGAACGCCGTGCGGTTGCTGAGCGAGTAGGCGCCGATCAATCCGAACTCGATCCAGTCGCCGCTCCGGACCGACGCGGGCAGCGGCAGCGGCGCCGGCAGGCGGTCGAGGGAGTCGCAGGTGGGGCCGAAGACCGTGAAGTCCCGATCGGGATCGTCCACGACCCGCGCATCTCGCAGCACCCGCGTCGGGAAGCGGAACTGCCCGCGCGCGAGCCAGGGCTCGATCAGGCTGCCCCAGACCCCGTCGTTCAGATAGAGGCGATCCCCGTCGCGGTGCAGCACGCGGGTCACCAGCGACACGCCGTCGGCGACCAGCGCCCGGCCGGGCTCGGCCAGCAGTCGCACCGAGGTCGGCAGCAGGCCTCTGGCGGAGGCGATCGCGGGGAAGAAGTCCTCGACCGGATTCGAGATCGGCTCCGGATAGCCGCGCGGAAAGCCGCCGCCCACGTCCAGCCACTCGATCTCGACCCCGGAACGCTTCAGCAGCGCGGCGGCGCGCTCGATCGCCCGCACGTAGGCCTCGGGCTGCCGCACCAGCGAGCCGACGTTGAACGCCAGCGCCGGCCGGGCGCCGCTGCGCGCCACGGCGGCGAGCAGCGGTACGACGCGATCTTCCGGCGCTCCGAACTTCTCGGACAGGTGATAGAGCGCGGCCGGGTCGTGCGCGGCCATCCGGACGAAGATCGTGAGCTCCCGGGCCGGAACCTCGCGCGTGACGCGCGCGAGCTCGTCGGCGTGATCGACGACGCAGTCGCGCACGCCGTGGGCGTCGAACGCCTCGCGCATCGCACCGGGAAACCGGACGGGAGCCATGAAGTAGCAGACGGCCGTCGGGGCCGTGGCGTGGACGCCGCGCATCTCCCCGACGGACGCGGTGTCGAAGTGGCGCACGCCGGCGGCCCAGAGCTGCTCGACGATCCGGGGCTCGGGATTCGCCTTCACCGCGTAGAGCACGCGACCGGGGAAGCCCTGCAGGAAGCGCCGCGCCAGCCCGCGCAGCACCTGCGGGTAGACGCAATACACCGGCTCCACCGGCGCGAGCGCCGCGACCATCTCCGCGCTGCTGCCGAACCTCGGATCGGGCCTCGGATCGGGCATGGGCGACGGCCCCTCCGGAGCAGACGCGCTGGGGCGGGCTGGGAACGGCACAGTCTAGCAAGCCGGCGAAGCCGACGCGCAGCGTAGGCATCGCCCGAGCGAAGTCGGACAGACAAGACGCCGGCCGACCGCGTCCGTCTCGAGCGACGGCCGCGCCCGCGCGAGCCGGGCATGCCCGCCGCCCCCGAAGTCGCCGCTTTACCGGCCGGCCGGCCCGGTGCAGACTGGCGCCCCGACCTCACCCGAGAGGTGCCTTCGCGTGTCTCGAATCTCCGCGCTCGTCTGCGGGCTGGCGATCTTCTGCGTCGCGAGCGCGGCTCGTGGCGCGACGCCTGCGACCCCCGACCGCGAGCTGGCGCTGGACGTCCTGCGGGAGCTGCTCGCGATCAACACCGCTCCCAGCGGCGGTCCCGGCGCGACCCGTCGGGCCGCGCAGGCGATGGCTGCGCGCCTGGTCGCCGCTGGCTTCCCGCAGGAGGACGTCCGCGTGCTCGGACGCACCGCCGACGACGGGAATCTCGTCGCCCGCTATCGCGGCAGCGGTGCCCGGCGGCCGATCCTGCTGATGGCCCACCTGGACGTGGTGGAGGCGCTGCCGGAGGACTGGACCCTGCCGCCGTTCGTCCTCACGGAACGCGACGGCTACCTCTACGGGCGGGGCAGCCTCGACAACAAGGGCGGTGCGGCGATGCTGGTGGCGAACTTCCTGCGCATGAAGCGGGACGGCCATCGACCCGACCGCGATCTGATCATCGTGCTGAGTGCCGACGAGGAGACGACCGGCGCGAACATCCGCTGGCTGCTCGAAGAGCACCGACCCCTGCTCGACGCGGAGTATGCGCTGAACACGGACGGGGGAGCCGTGCTGCTGGAGGGCGACCGGCCGCTGGCATTCACGGTCCAGACCAGCGAGAAGATCTACGCCAGCTACCACCTCGAGGTGACCAATCCGGGCGGGCACAGCTCGCTGCCCCGTCGCGACAACGCGATCTATGCGCTGGCCGGCGCGCTGATGCGCCTGCAGGCCTACGCGTTTCCGATCCAGCTGAACGACACGACGCGGGTGTTCTTCCAGCGCTGGCAGGCACTCGCTCCGGAGTCGCAGCGGGCGCTGTTGGCAGCCCTCGGCAGCGAACCGCTGGACGCGCGCGAGCTCGAGCGTCTGCCGGACGACCCCTACCTGAATGCGCTGGCCCGGACCACCTGTGTCGCGACCGAGCTCCAGGCGGGTCACGCCGAGAACGCGCTGCCGCAGCGGGCACGCGCGACCGTGAACTGCCGGATCCTGCCCACGTCGAGCGCCGCCGAGGTCGAGTCGACGCTGAAGCGGGTGGCGGCGGCCCCCGAGCTGTCGATCACGCCGGTGGACCCGGCGCTGCCGAGCCCGCCGTCGCCGCTGAATCCGGAGCTGTTCGGAGCGGTCGAAGCGCTGGCCGCAGAGTTCTGGCCCGGGATCCCGATCGTTCCGGAGATGAGCACCGGTGCGACCGACGGACTGTTCGTGCGCAACGCCGGCATCCCCTGCTACGGCGTCTCGGCGGTGGCCGAGGATCCGGACGAGGACCGGGCGCACGGGCAGGACGAGCGGATGCGGTTGAAGTCGTTCGAGGACGCGCTCGAGTTCCTCCACCGCCTCCTGCTCGAGCTGTCCCGGTGACACACCGGTCCGCGGATGCCGCGGCGGGCGCCGCGAGGGTGCTGCGGCTGCTGCTCGCGCTCCCGCTGCTGGCCTGTGCCCACGCGGAGCCGAGCGAGTCGCCGACGAACATGCCCACGTCGTCGATCACGCTGCGCGTGATGACCTTCAACGTGGAGTACGGCGGCACCGGCGTCGACTTCGCCAAGGTGATCGAGGCCATCGAGCTCGCCGCCCCGGACATCGTCGGGCTCGAGGAGCCCGAAGCGAACACGCGCGCGATCGCCGAGGCGCTGGGCTGGGAGCACGTCGATCCGCGTAGCGACGTGATCTCCAGGTTCCCGATCCTCGATCCGCCCGGCGGCGAGGGTCGCTTCACGCTGGTCGAGGTGCGCCCGGGAGAGGTGGTGGCGGTCGCCAACGTCCATCTGCCGTCGGATCCCTACGGTCCGTACTGGCTCGCCGACGGTCGACCCACGCAGGAGGTGCTCGCGCTGGAGCGGCGCGTACGCCTGCGCAAGCTCGAGCCGGTGCTCGCGGCGCTGGTCGGCCTGGCGGGCATGCCCGCGTTCCTGGTCGGCGACTTCAATGCGCCGTCGCACCTGGACTGGACGGCCGGCGCGGAGGCCGACGGGCCCGGAGCGCGCGAGCCGGTGCCGTGGCCGGTGTCGCGCGCGGTCGAGCAGGCAGGCTTCGTCGACTCCTATCGCGCGGTCCATCCGGATCCGGCCCGGACCCCCGGGCGCACCTGGTGGGCGGCGCGTCCTCCCGTCGGAGACGACTTCACGGGACACCCGAGGGATCGCATCGACCTCGTCTACGCCGCGGGACCGGTCCGGGCGGTCGCGAGTCAGATCGTCGGTGAGGTCGGGGCCCGCGACGTCGACCTCCAGCTGGCGCCCTGGCCGTCGGACCATCGCGCGGTCGTGTCCACCTTCCGGGTGACGCCGGCGCCGATGCCGCGCCTGGTCGCGGTCAACGAAGGGCGCCGGCTGCGTGCGGGCGATCCGCTGGACGTGGAGTTCAACGACCCCGGAGGCGCGGGGGGGCGCATCGCACTCGTCCCGTCGGATGCGCCCGGGGACGCATCCGGAAGCCGGCCCGTCGCCAGCCGCGCGGTCGCTCCCGGTCGCGGATCGGTGCAGCTGCCGACCGGGGGCCTGGCACCGGGCGCATACGAGGTCGTCCTGCTCTCCGCCAGCGATGCGGTCCTGTCGCGAGCTCCCGTGCGCGTGACGTCCGGCGACCCGACCCGGGTGGAGCCGGACCGGGCCGTCTACGCGGTGGGCGAGCCGATCGAGATCCACTGGAGCAACGGGCCGGGCTATCGCTGGGACTGGATCGGCATCCTGCCGGAATCGGCGGCCCCTGCGCTGGAGAACTATCTGATCTGGCGCCACACCGACACGCGCATCGACGGAGCGCTGCAGATCGACGCAGCCGGCTCGGACGACCAGCGCTGGCCCCTGCCGCCGGGCGGCTACGGGGTCTTCTACCTGCTGCAGGACACGCTGAACCCCATCGCACGGGCGCACTTCGAGGTGCGCGAGGCGCCCGGCTTCGGCGATCTACGGCAATGAACGAGCGCAATGCGTCGCCGCTGGGACTCGCGGCCCTCGGATGGGGTCTGGTCGCCGCGTTGGTCGGCTGCGCCGATCGGCCCGCGCGGGTCGAGCCGCGCTCGCGCGTCGACATCGCCAGTGCACCCTACTCGCCGGACTCGGGCAGCCTGAGCGTCCGCTGCGGGCGGCTCTTCGACGGAGTCGCCGACGAGATCCGGGAGTCGATCACCGTGTCGATCGAGCGGGGCCGCATCGTCGCGCTGGGACCGGACCCGGTCCTGCCCGCCGGTACGCCGGTGCTGGATCTGGCGGGTCATACCTGTCTGCCCGGTCTGATCGACATGCACACGCACCTCTCCGATCGACCCGGCGACACGGCCGATCTCAGCGTCTACTACCGGCGCACGCTCGCCGAGCAGGTCGCGCTGGCCCGCGACAACGCGCGGGTCACGCTGCTCGCCGGCTTCACCAGCGTGCGCGACGTGGGCACGTACATCGCCTGGAGCGATCGCGCGCTGCGCGACGAGATCTCGCGTGGCGACAGCGTCGGTCCGCGCATGCAGGTCGCCGGCTTCTACCTGACGATTCCCGGCGGCGGCGGCGACCTCGTGATTCCCGGCATTCCGGAGCGGGAGATCCCGGCGCGGGTGAGGATGGGCGTCGCGCGCGGACCGGAGGCGTTCGCCCGGCGGGCTCGGCTCGCGATCGACGGCGGGGCGGACCTGATCAAGGTGATCGCCTCGGGCGCGGTGCTCGCGTACGGCGGTGTCCCCGGCTCGCCCGAGATGACGCCCGAGGAGATCCGCGCGGTGGTCGAGGTCGCGCACGCCGCGGGCAGGCGGGTCGCCGCGCACGCGCACGGCGCCCGCTCGATCAAGGACGCGATCCTCGCGGGGGCCGATACCATCGAGCACGCGTCGCTGATCGACGACGAGGCGATCGCGCTGGCGCGGGAGCACGGGGTGGCCCTCTCGATGGACGTCTACAACGGCAGCTACATCGAGACGGAGGGGCGCCGGCAGGGCTGGCCGGAGGAGTTCCTGAGGAAGAACCTCGAGACCACCGAAGCGCAGCGGCAGGGCTTCGAGCGCGCCCAGCGTGCGGGCGTGACGATCGTCTACGGCACGGACTCCGCGGTCTACCCGCACGGCTGGAACGCGCGGCAGTTCGAGGTGATGGTCGAGCGCGGCATGACCCCGGTGCAGGCGCTCCAGTCCGCGACCTCGCTGGCCGCGCAGGCCATGGGCTGGTCGGACCGGGTGGGCAGCCTCGAGGTGGGGCGCTACGGGGACCTGATCGCCGTGGCGGGCGATCCGCTGACCGACGTCCGCCGACTCCAGCGGGTCGACGTCGTGATCAAGGGCGGTCTGGCGTTCAAGCTGCCCGGGGACCGCTCGGCGATGACGGATGTGGCCGGCGAGCCGGCGTCGCTGCCCGCGTCCCGGGAAGCGAACGGGGCCGCGTCGCCGTGACGGATGCCGAGCTGAACCGATTGCCTCCGCTCTGGGTCGCGCTGCTTCCGGTGGTGGCGCTCGTGCTCCTGCTGGTGGTGCAGATCCGCGTCTTCGAAGGCTCCGCCCACCTGCCGCTGATCCTGGCGAGCATCGTCGCGGCGCTGACGGGATCGGCTCTCGGCCATCCCTGGCGCGAGATCGAGGACGGGATCGTTCGCGGCATCTCGATCGCCCTCAAGGCCATCCTGATCCTGATGGTGATCGGGATCCTGATCGGGACCTGGATCGCCAGCGGGATCGTTCCGCTGCTGATCGACTACGGCCTGCGGCTGCTGACTCCGAACTTCTTCCTGCTCGCCACCTGCCTGATCTGCACGGTCGTGTCGATGGCGACCGGGAGCTCGTGGACCACCGCCGGTACGGTGGGGGTCGCGCTGATCGGAGTCGGCGAGGGTCTGGGGATCTACCCGCCGATGACCGCCGGGGCGATCGTCTCCGGCGCCTACTTCGGCGACAAGATGTCGCCGCTCTCCGATTCGACGAACCTCGCGCCCGCGGTGGCCGGGTCCGAGCTGTTCGAGCACATCGGCTACATGACGTACACGACCGTCCCGGCGCTGCTGTTGTCGCTCGTCGCCTACGGCTACCTGGGGTGGTCGGCCCACCCGGCCGTCATCGACGGCTCCCAGATCACCGCGATCCGCTCCGCGCTGGCCGGGAACTTCGTGCTGAGCCCCGTGCTGCTGCTCGCGCCCGGGCTGGTGATCCTGGTCGTGGCGCTGCGGGTGCCCCCGCTGCCGGGTCTGCTGGGAGGTGCGCTGCTGGGCGGGCTGCTGGCCTGGTGGATCCAGGGAGCGAGCCCGCAACAGGTGATGGAGGTCGCCCAGCTCGGCTACAAGGCGGACACGGGCTCGCCGCTGGTGGACGAGCTGCTGACGCGCGGCGGCCTCGAGAGCATGCTGAGCACGGTGGCGCTCGTGCTGTGCGCGCTGACCTTCGGCGGCACGATGGAGGCCACGGGGTCGCTCAGGTCACTCGCGCGGGCGATCCTGAGGCTGGCCCACTCGACCGGCTCCCTGGTGCTGGCCACCGTCTGCTCGTGCATCGGCACGAACGTGGTGGCGCCGGACCAGTACCTGTCGATCATCGTTCCCGGCAGGATGTACCGGGAGACCTTCCATCAGCGCGGGCTGCACCCGAAGCTGCTGTCGAGGACCCTGGAGGACTCGGGGACGCTGAGCTCTCCGCTGGTGCCCTGGAACACCTGCGGCGCCTTCATGTCGACCGCGCTGCTGGTGCCCACGGCGGCGTACCTTCCGTACGCGTTCCTGAATCTGCTGACGCCCGTGGTCGCGGTGATCATCGCATTCAGCGGCTTCCGCATCGCGAAGCTGTCCGATTCCGCGCGAGAGCTGCCCCCCGCCCCGCCGCTCAGCGCTCCTCGATGACGCAGCGGCTCTGCTCGCGCATGAACTGCATCACGTAGTAGGGGCCGCAGCCACCCTTGCCGCTCGACCCGGAGCCCTTCCAGCCGCAGAAGGGCTGGGCGCCCGGCCAGGCGCCGGTCGTCGCCCCGGTGCGCTTGTTGACGTAGGTGACGCCCGCCTCGATCTCGTCGAAGAAGGTCTCCACCTCGTCCGGATCCTGCGAGAAGAGGCCGGCGGTGAGTCCGTACTCGGCCCGGTTGCTCTCGGCGATGGCCTGCGACAGCGAGTCGACCACACCGACGGTGAGCAGGGGAACGAAGAACTCCTCCAGGAAGAGCCCGCTCGAAAGCGGCGCCTGGGCGATCGTCGGCTCGACGTAGTGGCCCCGGGCCAGCGCGCCCTGCGTCGCGCGCTGGCCGCCCAGCAGCAGCGAGCCGTCCTGCTTCGCCTGCGCCACCGCGCGCTCGAAGGTCCGCACCGCCGCCTCGTTGATCACGGGGCCGAAGGAGACGTCCCGCTGCGTCGGGTCCCCGATCACGATCGCGCGGGTCCGCTCGACGAGCTTCCCGGTGAACGCCTCGGCCACCGCCCGGTGTACGTAGACGCGCGAGCAGGCGCTGCACTTCTGCCCCTGGAGTCCCCAGGCCGAGCGCGCGACGCCCTCGGCGGCGGCATCGAGGTCGGCCGAGTCCATCACGATGCAGGCGTTCTTGCCACCGAGCTCCGTCAGACAGGGCTTCACCCAGTCGACGCTGAAGCCCTTGAACATCCGGGTCCCCACCTGCTTGGAGCCGGTGAACACGACGCCGGCGACCTTGGGGTGCTGCCACAGGGCATCGCCGATCACCGAGCCCTTGCCGGAGACGAAGTGGACCACGTCCTCCGGAACGCCGGCCTCGCGGTAGATCTGGTGCAGGCGCAGGCCCGTCCACGGGGTGTCCTGGGCCGGCTTGAAGACCAGCGTGTTCCCGGCCACCAGCGCGGCGGAGGACATGCCCGCGGCCAGGGCCAGCGGGAAGTTGAACGGGGCGACGCACACGAACACGCCGAAGGGACGCAGGACGTCGGTGTTGTCCTCGATCGGTGTGAGGCGGTCCATCTTCCTGACGAAGCCGTCGGCGTCTTCGATCTGCGACGCGTAGTAGTCGATCAGATCCGCGGACTCCTCGGCGTCTCCCAGGGATTCGAGACGGCTCTTGCCGACCTCGAGGCTCATGCAGGCCGCCAGCTCGAACTTCCGAGCGCGGATCAGCCGGGCCGCCTCGCGCATGATCTCGACGCGCCTGCGCCAGCCGAGCTTCTCCCAGCTGCGTCGGGCGCCCCAGGCGGACTCGATGGCCCGATCGACGTCGTCCACGCTGGCCGCCGTGAACTCGCCCAGCACCAGGCTCGTGTCGATCGGGGAGACGTCGACGATCGGCGGGGAGTCGGAGTAGACCTCCCTTCCCGCGACGTGGATCGGATGCTTGCCACCGCATTCGGAGCGGACTTTCGCCAGCGCGGTGTCGAAGGCGGCGTGGATCTTCTCCATGTCCGCGGCGGACGTGGTGTAGGTGATCTTCATCGAATCGGGTGCGGGCGTGGCCATCGTGTCTCCTCGGGCCGGTCTCGCGATCAGCGATCGCGCAGGACGGCCAGTGTCGTATCGAGCGCGTCGAGCAGCAGGCGCACCAGCTCGGAGATCTCATCCTCGCTGATCACGAACGGAGGTCCGACCAGGATCAGGTCGCCGTTGCCGCCGCCCGCCTGTCCCGCGTTGGGCCAGACCACCAGGCCGGCCGCCTGCGCGACATCGGTGAGGGTCTCGGCGACGCGCTTGCTGCGGTCGAACGGCCTGCGGGAGAGCTTGTCCTCGACCAGCTCGATGCCCGCCAGCAGACCGCGACCGCGCACGTCTCCGACGAGCGGATGGTCCAGCAGAGTGGCGAGCTGCGCGTGCAGCACGCGACCCATCTCCGCGCAGCGCGCGATCAGGTCGTGCGCCTCGAGGTAGCGCAGGGTCGCCAGGCCGGCCGCGCACGAGACCGGGAACTGGGAGAAGGTCTGGTGGTGGAGCGGGGAACCGGAGCCCGCGGCCAGCGGATCGAGCACGCGCCGCGAGGTCACCAGCGCCGAGAGCGGCGCGTAGCCCCCGCCGATCCCCTTGCCGAACACCTGCAGGTCCGGTGCGACGCCGTAGGGCTCGAGCGCGGACCAGGTGCCCGTGCGTCCCGCTCCGACCAGCACCTCGTCGGCGACGAACAGGACCTCGTGGCGGTCGCAGATCTCCCGCACCCTCTTCCAGTAGCCGGGGCGCGGCACCGACGCGCCGGTCGAGACTCCGCCCACGGGCTCGGCGATGAACGCCGCCACCGTCTCGGGGCCGGCCCGGAGCAGCGCGTCGGCAACGGCGTCCCCGTTGCAGGCCGGGCACTCCTCCGACTTCCCCCGGCAGGCGCACTGGTACGGATACGGCGCGGGCGCCGTGTGGACCTCGACCAGCCAGTCGCGGAAGACCTCCCGGTAGGCCGGGCGGGCCGACGCCGACAGCGCGAGCAGCGTGTTGCCGTGGTAGCTCGGGGCCAGCGCGACGATCCGGCGCTTCTCGGGTCTGCCCGACTCCGACCAGAACTGCCGCGCGATCTTGAGCGCGGCCTCGACGGCATCGCCGCCGTTGCAGAGGAACATCGCCTTGTCGAGTCCGGGCGCGCAGCGGGCCGTCAGCTCGGCGGCGAGCTCCTCGACGGAATCGTGCGTGAAGAACAGGCCGCTGACGTACGCCAGGCGCGCGGCCTGCTCGCCCAGGGCCTTGGCCAGCTCCGGATTCCCGTGTCCGAGGTTGCAGACCAGTGCGCCGCTGGACGCATCCAGGTAGCGCTGGCCGCGCGCGTCGTAGAGCCAGCAGCCCTCGCCGCGGACGATGCGCGGGAAGCGGCGCGCGAGCTTCCGGTAGAGGACGTGGCCGTGGGGATACTGACATTCCGCGCCCGGGGGCATGCCGGTCATTCTACTCCGGGCACGGTCGGGGGTGCTCGCGCACCGGTGCGAGTGCGCGGGGGAGCGCCCTCGTCGTTCAGCTCCCGAGGATCGCCTGCGCGGCGAGGTGCCCGGGCCGACAGGTCACGCCGCCCCCGGGGTGGGAGCCGCTTCCACCCAGGTAGAGGCCCCGGATCGGCGTCGCGTACTGGGCGAGCGCGCGGGTCGGACGCATGAAGAGCAGCTGATCGAGCGCATGCTCGCCGTGGCCGATGTGTCCACCGCTGACGCCGTAGCGCCTCTCGATGTCGGCCGGGCTCAGCACCTCGGACGCGACGATCCGGTCCTTCGTGCCCGGCGCGACGCGCTCCAGCGCGTCGACCACGCTCGCGCCGAAGGCCGCTCGGGCGGCCTCGTCCCAGCCCCCCTCGCGGTCGTGGGGCGCGAAGTGCGCCAGGATCGACACGACGTCCTTGCCCTCGGGCGCGAGCGATGCGTCGGCGACGCTCGGAACGCTCACGTCGAGATGGGGCTGCTCCGAGCAGCGGCGGTACTTCGCGGCATCGAAGGCCCGCTCGATGTCGTCGACGTGATCCGCCACGACGGCGCGCGCGTGGCGCTCGCCGTCGCGATCGCGGAAGACGAGCCGGCCGTCGAGGGCGAGGTTCACCTTCGCGGTGGTTCCGCGCATGCGCACGCAGTCGACCTGCTCCTCGACCGAGAGCGGCAGCAGACCCGGCCCGAGCAGCTCGAGCAGCGCCCGCCTGGGGTCGCAGGTGGCGACCACCAGCGGCGCGTCGAGCGTGGATCCCTGCGCGAGCCGCACGCCGGCGACCGCTCCGCGCTCGACCAGGATCTCGGAGACCTCCGCCTCCAGCTGGATGCGGCCGCCCGCGGCCTCGAATGCGCTGCGCAGCGCCTCGCAGAGCGCCGCGGGTCCGCCTCTCACCTCCGGCCCGCGCGCGCACTCGTAGAGCAGCACGTTCGCGGCCGTGCCCGCGCCCCTCGGGCCCAGGAAGGCGCCCGTGACCGCCGGCGCCGCCAGCGCCGCCGCGAGCAGCGGATCGGCGAAGGACTCCTCGAGCCAATCGGCCGCCGACATCGGCGCGACGCGCATCAGCTCCAGCATGTCGGCCTTGCCGAGGCGTCGCAGCCCCAGGACGGTGCGGGCGAGCCCCCACGCCTCGGCCAGCGAGCGCGGTCGGATCGCGGGAGGCGGCTGGTTCATCACGCGCGCGACGAAGCCCTGGATGCGGGTCAGGAAGCCGCGCCACGCGACGTACGCATCCCCGTCACCCCGCTGCAGGGCCTCGAGCTCGGCATGCGAGGCGCGCGCGTCCGCGTGCAGCAGCGCGCCCCGGTGCTGGGAATGTGCGGCGAGCACGGGGGTCGGCTGCGGCTCGAACACCAGGCCGAAGCGCGCCAGGCCGAGCGCATGGGCGACGTCGTGGCGCACGCCGGAGCAGTCGTGCAGCAGGCCGGGGACACGATAGCCCGGGTGCAGCGTGCTCGCGGCGCACAGCCCGCCGACGTCACCCGCCCGCTCGAGGATCGTCACGGAGCGGCCGGCCTTCGCCAGCTGCAGTCCGGCCACGAGTCCGTTGTGCCCGGCGCCGATGATGATCGCGTCCTTCACACGGTCCTCGATCGGAGCAGCGTCTCCGCGCACAGCTGTCCGGGCGTCGCCATGATCCCGCCGCCCGGGTGGGCGCCGGATCCGCAGAACCAGAGCTTGCGGATCGGCGTCCGGTAGCGCGCCCAGCCGGCCGCAGGTCGCATGAACGCGAGCTGCTCGAGACTGAGCTCGCCGTGGAAGATGTTGCCCTCGGTCAGGCCGTAGGTCTGCTCCAGGTCCCAGGGCGTGAGCACGTGCCGGTGGAGGATGCGGTTCTTGAGGCCCGGTGCGAACTGCTCGAGGGTGTCGATCACCGCGTCACCGAAGGCCTCGCGCTGGTTCTCCCAGTCCGCCGGGCCCTCCTTCAGGTGATAGGGGGCGTACTGGACGAACACGCTCATCACGTGCTTGCCCGGCGGTGCCACCGAGGGATCCGTGAGCGAGGGGATCACGCAGTCCATGCAGGGCCGCCGGGAGAAGCGCCCGTACTTCGCGTCGTCGTAGGCCCGCTCCAGATAGTCGACGCTCGGTGCGATCGTGATGTCGCCCCCCCGGAGCACGGGAGAGTCCGCCGGGTATCCTCCGAACTCGGGCAGCGAGTCGAGCGCCAGGTTCACCTTGCCCGAGGAGCCCCGCAGCTTGAAGCGCTTGATCTGCTTCGCGAAGCCCTCCTCCAGGCGCTCCTCTCCGACCAGGCCGAGGAAGGTCCGGCGCGGGTCGGCGGCGCTGATCACGACCCGCGCGCGCAGCTCGTCGCCGTTCTCGAGCACGACGCCGCGTGCCTCGTCGCCCTGCATCAGGATGCTCGCGACCGGGCTGTCCGTCCTGATCTCGGCGCCGTGGGCGCGCGCGGAGCGCGCGATCGCCAGGGCCACCTGGCCGGTGCCGCCCTTCTGCAGCCCCCACGCCCTGAACGCGCCGTCGATCTCGCCCATGTAGTGGTGCAGCAGCACGTAGGCGGTCCCGGGCGAGCGCACGCCGAGGAAGGTGCCGATGATCCCGCTGACGCTCATCGGAGCGATCACGCGGTCGGACTCGAACCACTCGCCGAGGAAGTCGACGGCGCTCATCGTCAGCATCTTGAGCTGGGCGGCGATCGCATCCTCGTCCAGCCCGCGGAAGCGCCGGGCGAGCCGCAGCACGGAAAGGATCGTCCCCAGGTCGAGCTTCGAGGGCTCGGGCGTCGGCATCTCGATGATCGGCTTGATGAGTCGGGACAGCTCGCCCATCGCCTGGCCGAACCGGGGGTAGCGCTCGGCGTCTCGCGGCGAGAAGCGCGCGATGTTGCGCCGATTCATCTCCGGATCCGGGCCGCGCAGCAGCGATTCGCCGTCCTCGAACGGCGAGAGGGTCCAGTCCAGCGGCAGGATCTCGAGGCCGTGCTTCGACAGCTCGAGATCGCGGATGATGCGCGGTCGCAGCAGGCTGACGACGTAGGAGCAGGAGGAGAAGGTGAAGCCGGGGTAGATCTGCTCGCTGACGGTCGCTCCGCCGAGGATCGGCCGACGCTCGAGGACGAGCACCTTGCGCCCGGCCCGGGCGAGGTAGGCGGCGCAGGTGAGCCCGTTGTGGCCACCACCGACGACGATCGCGTCGTATGTGTCCGCCATCAGGGCCTCCGCTTCCGCTCCGGATCGAAGAACGGCTTCTCCACCACCCTGGCGGCGACCGTGCAACGCTCGTGGAGCACCGTGTGCTCGAGCCGGAGGCTGCTTCCGAGAGAGGCGTGCGGGGCCTCGACGCTCGCGATCCCGAGCTGGCGCTTCAACAGGGGGGACCACACGCTGCTGGTCACCTGCCCGACGAAGCGGCTGCCGGAGTAGAGCGGGATGGATTCGCGCGATGCGGCGGGTACCAGGCCGGGAGGGAGGCCATAGCGCTCGTAGAGCTCCTCGAGCTCGCCCCAGTCCGCCTCGACGCCGACCGTCCGCCACGCGATGCCGCGCCGCATCTCCTCGCGCAACGCGTCCTGCCCGAGGAAGGGGTCGCGATCGAGCTCGACGCACCAATCGAGGCCGAGCTCGTAGGGGCTCGAGCGTCGCGCGTCGATGGTCACGTGTGGCGCGGAGTGGTAGTCGACGCCCAGCATGATGAAGCCGGCCTCGATGCGCGCCATGTCGAGTGCATCGATTCCCGCAGGCACGATGCCGTAGTCCCGGCCGGTGTCCATCAGCGCGTCCCAGACCTTCGAGGCGTCCGACGCGTCGCACCACAGCTCGTAGCCGAGGTCTCCCGTGTAGCCGGTGCGGCTGATCCGCAGCTCGACGCCGTCCAGCCGGGCGCGGGTGGTGCCGAAGAACTTGAGCGCATCCATGTCGGCGTCGCTGCATTGCTTCAGCACGTCCCGCGAGGTCGGACCCTGGAGCGAGAGCGCGGCGACCGTCTCGCTCGAGTCGATGATCTCGACGTCGAGCCGTCGGCCCACGCGGCTGATCCAGGACAGGCTCGGCTCGGCGGCCGTGACGAAGAAGTGGTCCTCGTCGAGGCGGCTCACCGTGCCGTCGTCGATCACCTTTCCATCGCTTCCACACCAGCACGTGTAGGCGACGCGCCCGACTCGCAGCTTGGCGAAGCTCCGCACCATCATGCGCGAGAGCAGGCGAGCCGCATCCTTGCCGCGCAGCTCGTACTTGAAGAGGGGTGTGACGTCGGTGATGCCGCACGCCTCGCGGAAGGCCCAGTACTCCGGCAGGTGCGATTCGCCGAAATGGCACACGGCGTAGTAGCCGCCCCAGTGCTTCCACGCATAGCTGGTGCAGAGGGGCGCGATGCGCTCATGGAAGGGGGACTTCACGGGCACGGCGGCGAGGTATAGCGCGCCGCCGGCTCAGCAACGAGAGCGCGCGGTCCGTGGCCGACGGCCGGCGTGCGGTTCCAGCGGGTGCTCGTCCCCGCGCCCGGGCGGGCTACTCGTCGGCGTACTCGTGCGGGGCCCGGATGGGTCGGCCGGCGTCGAAGCGTCCCGGATCGAAGATCGAGAGGTCGACCGTCGTGGCCCGGCCGTCGAGCAGCAGCTCGGACATCGTCAATCCGACCGCCGGCGAGATCTTGAAGCCCATTCCGGAGAAGCCGGCCGCCAGGTGCAGCCCTTCCGCGCCCGGGACCGGTCCCAGCAGGGGCCGCTGGTCGGGTGTCATGTCGTAGATTCCCGTCACCGCCCGCACGAGTCCGGAATCCGCCAGCGCAGGGATGCGTCGGGCGCCCAGCGCGGCGATCTCCGCCAGCTCGTCGGACGCGAGCGACTGCGGGAAGTCGTCGGGGTCGACGTCGCGGCGGCCGACGAATTCGCCGACCAGGGTCATGTCGGAGCCCTCCGGACGCAGGTACATCGAGGTGATCGAATCGATCAGCGCGCACCCGGCACCCTTCATCGCGGGCGGGTTCTTGAGGATGCCCACGCGGTGGTACTCGGGCGCGATCGGCAGTCGGAACGCCAGCGGGCGGAACAGGGGGATCGACCAGGCGCCCGCCGCACAGATCACGACGGGTGCCTCGAAGCTCCCCTTGTCGGTGACCACCCCCCGCACACGGCCTCGCTCCAGCGCGAACGCCAGGGCCCGCGTGCGGGGATGCGTCTCCGCACCCATTTCCCGCGCGCGCTGGAGCAGGTCGTTGGCCGTGACCGCGCCGTCTCCGTAGCCCGAGTCGGGCTCGTAGGCGGCGATCGAGACGTCGTCGACCGCCCAGTCCGGCTCGATCTGCGCGAGCTCCTGCGCGGAGATCAGACGGGTGCGCGCACCGAGCTCGCGCTGCGGATCCAGCCGG
>Ga0209536_100001902_pt1 | contig 34180 bp, 40 predicted proteins | sample DeeMarSeWOR28_12_FD_187461 | JGI IMG/M metagenome (GOLD analysis project Ga0209536, IMG submission 187461) | Marine sediment microbial communities from White Oak River estuary, North Carolina - WOR-2-8_12 (SPAdes) (version 2) | ecosystem: Environmental > Aquatic > Marine > Intertidal zone >...
CCACGTCCCAATAACGGGCAAACTTGTGCCAGCAGACCTGGACCGGACCGCAGACCATATTGGGCTTGTCGGTGGGTTTGCCGGCGGCCTTCATCTTTTCGCGCCAGCGCCACTTCATGGCCATGCCGCCGAGCATGGCGGCCTCGCTGGAACCGGTGGTCGAACAGCCCAGGGTATTCGCCGCATCCGGCGAGTTCCACAGGTCTGCCAGCATGTGCACGCAGCGGGCTTCGATCTCCGCCGACTGGGGATACTCGTCTTTGTCAATCATGTTTTTGTCGAGACATTCGTCCATCAGCTTATGGACTTCGTCATCCGCCCAGGTCTGGCAGAAGGTGGCCAGGTTCTGGCGCGAGTTGCCGTCGAGCATCAGTTCGTCATGCACGACCTGGTAAGCGTGCTGCGGAGCATGCTCATTTTTTGGAAATTTGTATTTCGGCATGACCACCGAAAGGTCGTCAGACGCATACACGTCATCCAGGAGCTCTCCCCTGACTTTGTCTCTCTCATGTAACGGCATGATGTATCACCTCTCCTTTAAATCCGGTTTGACGAGTAATTAACTTACAGGATCACCGTTGCGCAGGCTATTTGGTGCTAGCCAGTGCTAGCCGATGAAGTTTCAATGATGAAAACTTGCCGAAAATTATCCATAGAATGGTTTCTTTTCATATTGGACCTAAGTCCAATGACCCTGCTTTTCTCCCAGGTACCAGGAGGATCCTCCTGAAAAATGCACGAGAAAAGTGCGGGGTGGGATTAATGTGCCGCAGGGAGCAGCATACTGGCAACCGTTTGCCCAGCACCGCTGGCATTTTCGAAGAGAATCAGCAAAGGCGGTTTATGGCAAGGTTTACCAAGACGGGAGGACTGATCAAACTGACGAAGAGAGATTGGACCTTTCTGCCATACGGACAAGTTCCGCCAGGGAGGACACCCTGGTTTTTTCCATGACGCGCCCCCGGTGGACTTTTATGGTTTTCACAGATACCCCGAGTGCTTCGGCAATCGCTTTATTTCGAGCACCAGAGATAACCCAATGCAGCACTTCCGTTTCCCGCGGAGTCAATCCTTTAATACGTTTACGGAACTCTCGCAGCTTTGCGTCTAATCCTGTTTCACGATCAGCCTTCTCGGCGGCGATAACAATCGCCTTACGGAGTGCTTCAGGGCCGAATGGCTTGGCAAGGAAATCAACGGCGCCTTTCTTCATGGCAGAAACGCTCATCGGGATATCTCCATGCCCGGTCATGAAGATAACCGGCAAGTTGCAGCCTTGCTCCTGCAATATCTCGAATAAGTCCATACCATCGATATCGGGAAGCCGTATATCCAGCAGCAGGCACCCCGGATTCAGGCTCTTTGCCAGTGCCAGGAAATCCTGCCCGGAAACGCAGGCCACGGTCTTATAACCAAAGGACTGAACCAGTCTCTCGACGCTTTTCCGGAACGCGTCATCGTCTTCCACAATATAGACGACTATCGTTTCTTGACTGGTCATAAGGGCCCTTGACCGTGATGAGCTGGCAAAGAGAAACAGAACGATGCCCCGGAATCCGGGTTATTCTCTGCCCAGATACGCCCTCCGTGTTGCTCAATAATCGACTTGCAAAGGCGAAGGCCCAGACCAATACCGTCTATTTTCGTGGTCACAAAGGGCTTGAAGATCTGTTCCAGATACCCTTCTCTGATCCCGGGACCGTTATCTCTAATTATCACGGTAATATTACCAGAGGGTTCCATGCAGGTCCTGATGAGCAAGACTTTTTTATGCTGATCTTCCATGGCCTCAATAGCATTGTTTATCAGGTTCATCAGAACCTGTTGCAGGCGAATTCGATCTCCATCGCCCGGTTCAAGATTCGGATCCTTTTCAAGGGAAAACGAAACCAGATGCAAACTGAAGATGTTGCGGTAAAAGGCGACGACTTCATCCAGCAAAGAATTGATATCCAGTGATTTGAAATCGCTCTCCTGCTTTTGCATGATGCCGCGGACCTTGTCGATGATCTGACCCGCGCGTTTGGCTTCACTGGCGATGTCTTTCAGGAAGTCCCTCAAATCATTATCGGTCAAACGGTCCTGCGCCAACAAGGATTCAACTGTACCGGCATAATTGACGATTGCTCCCAGCGGCTGGTTGATTTCGTGAGCCAGGCTGACAGAGAGCTCGTTCATGGTCATGAAACGGTTGATATGAGCCAGCTCGAGGCGCAGCTGCATGCTTTCATCCTGGGCGTTCTTGAGCGTGGAAATATCTTGAACAACGCCGACCATCTTCGAAATCTTGCCGTTCGTGTCGAAAACCGGCGTGGCGTTTCTGTATATGTGTTTGACACGGCCATCTGGAAAAAGAAGCCGACATACCCCGGCGTAGCGGCTGTGTGACTGAAGCCCCTGATAAAACTGCTTTCTCACGGCATCCCTGTCTTCAGGATGAATGCGAGCAAGGTATGCCTCGAATGAGATGGGGGCCTGTTCCGGATCGATCTCGAGAATTCGATACATCTCATCGGACCAGATAAGCTCATTGGTTGAAACATCCACTTCCCAATCTCCTATATGGCCAATTTGTTGCGCGTTTTTGAGTCGGGTTTCATTTAACCTGAGTTCATTTTCCAGTTCCTTGAAACTGGTGATGTCGTGCACATAGACGACAAACTGCCTCTTGCCTTCATAAGTCTCATTACACGGATAAATCGCGATTTCGTAGACTTTTCCCGCTGTGAAAGAATCCTGGAATTTTTTTGTTGTGCGAGTTTCCGCAGCGGCCTTGAATATCTTGCGTCTTCTCCTGGCCACGTCAGGCGGGAAGTGATCAAATACGTTTGTATCAAGCAGCTCCTGCCGTGGTTTGCCTAGTGCATTTGCCATTGTTTCATTTACATCAATAATGCGGCCATCTTGATCGATAAGGTGTGTCATAACACTCGTCGTATTGAGCAGCAATCTTGCAAGATACTCGCTTCTCTGTAGCTTTTGTTCAGCGTGTTTGCGCTCCGTGATATCGAGCGTAACTCCTCTGACGTAAATTGGCAGCCCTTCGCTGTCACGTTCGAATTGTCCGAGAATCTCGCGCCACCGCACCTCGCCCGTGCTATTCAATGCGCGGAATTGAATCGTTAAAAATTTATTGTTATGAAGTGCATCGATAATGGTTTTCCTGAAGCGCTCTCGATCCTCAGGGGGCAAGGTTTGCAGGTAATTGTGGAAAGACAGGGTTTGATTTTCATCCAGGCCCAAACGTTTTCGGCCAAAACGACTCAGCCAGATCTCGTCCTGGGGAATGTCCCATTCCCACAGCCCGATATCCGCGGCGCTGATTGCAAGGTTCATACGTTGCTGGTTCTCACGCAACTCCCTGGAGATCCGGATGATACTCAGTCTGTCATTGCTCAGTTCCCGGATCATGGCCAAAAGAATCAGCAGCCAGTGGAATGTGAATAAATAAGGCATTTTTAAAACACCGATATCCACTAACAGGGATTGCAAGCCACCCGAAAAGAAGAAAACCGTTACAGCCCCGCCAAACACTACGGCACGGTCGCGGTCTCCCTGCCTCCAGAGTTGTACAGAGGCATCCGCTACGAACAGCAGCATCAACATGAGAGCCGCATAGTTTAGAAAGTTCCACGGATTGTGAACGCCTTCGGCAACAGCGAAACGCGCACCTCCAAACGTGATCACCTCGGTCACCGAATTGATCTCGAGATAAACCAGTCCGGAGGCTGATCCAAAGTTGCCGATCATGCAGAGTTCGACAAGGACGACAGAGGTAATCAGCAGCCATTTCCGACCCGTGCCAAAAAAAATCCAGATGAAGAAAACCATGAGAGGGGCCAGTAAACCGGCGGAGAAGAGATCCTGTACCTGCAAACGAAACAGAAACTCGGATGGAGTGCTCGCATGAATGAGCCTCAATTCAAAAATCGAATAAAGCCCGGCAACAAAAGCCGTCACGGAAAACAGCAAATAGACCTTCCGTGGTGAAACACGCAGCCCGATCCAAAGATGAATTGCCGCCATCATGAAGCAGGCGCCGGTGGCTATCGTCCATAAAAAATCGATCCAGGTCATTATGGGCTCTCAGGTTGGTACTGCCATATTAGTGAACTAACTCGATAAGGTAAGGCCAGGACCCTGTCCGGGAATCTCTGAAGAACGCCGAAATTGCACAACCGTAATAGCCGATTTCATTTATCGGCCCTGGGTGCCGGATTGTCCGTTAGATTTGCTGGTATCATTTCGTTTTCCAAGCTGATCTGTGTAACTCGTCAAACCTTTCTGTACGGATGAATGCGTGATTTAAGAGACAGTTAAGCTCATCGGGTTTCAATTATTGCGGTTATCGTAATGCATCTTTCGGCGCATGGCTAAGCTGTTTAATTTAATCGCGTCCCACTGATCCAGTATCTCTTGTCCACGCCCATAAAATACATCGGCCCGCGTCAGGATATCCAGTGAGTCATGATAACGCTCGTGGTCGAAACAGTGATGAACCGGTGCAGATGTCGCTGTAACTCACCGGGCAAGCAGTAAATCGTTGATTCCGAGATAAAACACGCTTGCCGATCGGTATAACTTACGGCCAACTCGCGCAGTGAGAACCCTGGTTTGTCCAGGGCCAACTCGATGATCGCATCGCGATGATCCCGCTGGATCTGATTCCAGGTCACGGTCGGCGTTGGCTTACGCTCTTCGAGACCTAATGATGTCGGGTGGCTCGACGGGTATCTCGAACGGTTTTTTCCGGTTTGGAAATCTAGGGCCTCACAAATATAACTGACCGTTCTTATTCTCCGCTGCCTCAAACCAATCGCCTGGTTACGTATCATCTGCGGAAAATCGTCGCCAAACAAAATCTGAATCGTTACGGGGGATGACACCGATTCATCCATGGCCGCGGTTGTTGCTTCGATATAGTCCAGGCTCTCGTCCGTAGAGTCGTGAATATCTAAAATTCTAAACCCTGCATTTGTGAGCAGTTTTTCCATTTCGTCGGGACTCGCCAAATGGCTGATTGAGGGATCTCGTGCTCATGGCGCCGGAAATAAGCTTCGCCGCCTTCCCCTTGAAGACTGTCATACACTGCAAATATCCCACCCGGTTTCAGAACTCTTCGAGCCTGTTCACACAGCCTGTCCTTGGCGGCCATGTTCATCGCCACGTGAAGGGTCGTTGCAGCATCGAATCGATCGTTGGGAAACGGAAGATTTGTTGCATCCCCATGCAGGAACTCCGTTCGCTCGCCGAGGCCAACCCAGCCAGACATGATTCCGGTAACTTCACAAAATGCCCTGGTCGGATCAATACCGGTTAAGCGAGCCATATTCCTCGGCAGACGTTCGTGCTGCGCCTCCGAGGCCGCTGCCGACGTCCAGTACACCGGCATTAGAGCTCAACTTCATATGTTCAGCCAACTGCAGGGTCGCCTTCCGGCCCCGAAAATGAAACTCATCGATCGCCGCCAAATCTACAGTTTTCAATTCTCCGGGATTTTTGCCCGTACTGCGCAAGCCCCCGGCAATCTTCTCGGCCAAGTAGCCACCGCTGCTATAAAGAAACGAAACTTTTTCGCTCATCTCACGTCCCTTCCTTCATACGGGATTACCTGACCTGGGCATTACCAACACGCGTGAATAATGCCTGCACATCGGGTCGGGTTTTATTTTTACACCTCGAAAAGCAAGGGGGTCGGTACAGCAAGTTACGTTAAAGGGCTACTTTTGCGCCCGCGTAACGGTCGGCACGCAGCGCACGATCGTTCCCTTGCCGCGTGCCGATTCGATCTGCAGTGTGCCGCCGATTACACCCGCGCGGTAGCGCATGATGCGGATACCCAGCCCCTCCTTCAGTTCCTGGTCCACTTCGAATCCACAGCCGTCATCCTCGACTTCGAGCTTGCTGCGCCCGCCCTTGCAGTTCAGCCTAATCCTGATCCGGCGCGCCTGCGCATGCTTGACCGCGTTGTTCACTGCCTCCTGTGCGATTCGATAGATCTGCATCGCCTCGGCCCGGTCCGTGAGTTCCGCAAGATTTTCCCCCTCGAAAAGACACTCGATTCCCATCTTGTCGGTAACGTCTCTTGCCAGCAGGATAAACGCGTCTTCCAGCCCTTCCGGAGTCACCGGCACCGGCGCCAGTCCGCGCGCGAGCGCACGGGCATCCACCACCGCACTCTGCAACCAGCGGACCAGTTCGTCCATGGCATCCGCTTCCGGCAAATTTCGATCGGCCAGTTTTTGCTTCAGGCTTCTCGCGATCATGCTCAGGCCGGCCAGCTGCTGGCAAAGGCCGTCATGGATTTCACGCCCGAATTCCTCGCGTTCGAAGGTACTGATATTCGCGATCTGCTTTTCGAGGTCTTTCTGCATGCTGAGATCATGAATGATACCGACGAAAATGCCGAGATGATCGACCTGCGTCACCGTCAGTAACATAGGGAAGGTCGAAGCATCCTTGCGGCGCCCGGGCAGTTCTCTCGGCTGGTCGAGAAGCCGCTTTTCGCCCGTCTTTTTAAAGCGCTCCATGTAACCATCGTGCGCTTCCCGAAAAGGAGAGGGCATGAGCATGGATACGTTCTTGTCGACCACCTCGTCGGCGCCATAGCCGAAAAGCACCTCGGCCGCATTATTGAAGCTGATCACTCCACCGTCACTGTCGATGACGACTATAGCCTCGGCAACATTGTTCATGACTGCACGCAAACGCTCTTCACGATCCCGCAAGGCCGCTTCGTTCTCGTGCTGCAGGGTAACGTCGTGCATGATCCAGACTTCGTGATCATTGAAACGATAGGCAGCGAATTCGGCGAAGCGGGATCCACCGTCCTTGCGGCAGATTTCGAGCGGGCCGATTGTGATCGGGAAACCGGCCTCGTGCGCCAACTCGTACATGCGCCTGTTGTCGTCCGCACGCGGTCCGTAAAGCTTGCTGAACCATTGATCCAGGGTCGCCAGCTCGTCGCGACTATAACCGGTAATTTCTTCGACCGCCTGGTTGACGCTGAGATGATTTTTTTCGTGATAGACCGCTCCGACTGGCAGGTGCTCGACCATGTTCAACAGGCGCTCGGTCTGCACGCGCAAGGCATCGAGCTCTTTTCGCTCGCTGAGGTCACGTTCGGTGGTAGCGACAGCAACCGTTTTGCCGGATTCGTCCAGCAACGGCGTCAGGGTCACCCAGACCTCGAGTTGCTGCCCGTGCCGGGTTATCCGCGGGGAATCGAACGATTTGAGTTGTTTACCCGCTTTGATCTGTTTAACCCGCTTGCGCATGTCCGCATGATCGGTCGGCGGCAACAGATCGTAGATCGTCTTGTCCTGTGCTTCGGCTTCCGAATAGCCGTAAAGCCGCTCGGCGCCATGGTTCCAGGCGATGATCCGGCCGTCGAGATCGAGCACGGTAATGGCATCGTTCGAGTCCCTCAGGATCGTTTCCAGACGTTGAGACTGCTGTTCAGCGGCTACGTGTTCGCTAATGTCGAAGAACGTCACCACGAGCCCATCGATCCGATTGTCAGCGGTGCGGTAGGGTTGCGTACGGCGCAGATAGTGGCGGCCGTCGCCGGTGGTGAGCGTGGCCTCGATCGACGTCAGCTTGTCGAGAACCCGCTGCGCGTCCCGCACCAGGTCGTCTCCACTGAAAGCGGTAGCAAAGGTACTGATCTTGCGCCCCTTGTCGCTGTCCAGCAAACCCATCAGCCTGCCGGTAGCCGGGGTGAACTGCCGAATACAGAACTCGGTATCGAGAAACAGCGTCGCGACATCCGCACTGTTCAACAAGTTGGTCATGTCGTTATGGGCCTTGTCGAGCTCCTCCACCTTGTCCTGCAGCTGACTATTTACGGTGCTGAGCTCTTCGTTGAGCGACTGCAATTCTTCCTTCGACGTTTCCAACTCTTCGTTCGCCGACTGAAGCTCCTCGTTCATCGACATGATTTCTTCGTTCGAGGCTTTCAGGTCTTCGTTTGAACTTTCCAGGTCTTCGATCGTGGATTGCAGATCCTCGCGCGTCGCTTTCAGTTCGTATTCGAGCTGACCTACCAGGGTGGACTCCTCGATTGAATCCCCGGCTTCGGCTTCTACCGCCGGGGTAGATTCACGCTCCTGGAAGGTAATCAGTAGCAAACCCTCGGCCTGCCTGGGTTCGCTGATCGGCTTGACCTTGATACTGCAGGGATACCATTTAGCGTCACGCTTTACGCGCGCACTGGTGTCGATGACTGTTTCATTTTCGCGGATTGCCCGGTGACAGGCCGCGCGCAGCCTGGTCTGTAGTCCCTGCCGCACCATCAAAGTCAAGTCATGCGTGGGTCGGCCGCTGGGCACTTCCAGGAATTGACCAGTCGATCCTTCGAAATAAAGCACTTCGTATTTGCGATTGACCAAAACCGAGGCCGGGGCATAGTCCTGCAGTAAATTGCGCCGGGTCACTTCGGCCAGGTTCACTTCCTGCCCGCCGCTACTCGGCCGCAGCGTGGGCAGGGCAAGATCGTGGCTTTGGTAACCGAGCGTAATCGGAAAATCGACTATATCGCGCCGGGTCGGCCCGATACGCCTGAACAGGCGCCACTTCTTCGACACCGTTTCGAACAGATCGATATGCCGCCCGATCGTCTCCGATGAGCCGAGAAACAGGTAACCATTATCGTTCAATGCGAAATGGAACAGGGATATCACCTTGCGCTGCACTTCGGGTTCCAGGTAAATCAACAGGTTACGGCAACTGATCAGGTCGAGCCTGGAAAAGGGGGCATCATTGATCAGGTTTTGCGTGGCAAACACGACCTGTTCCCGAAGCTGCTTATTGACCTGGTAATGGCTGCCGGTCTTGGTGAAAAACCGACGCAGCTTCTCCGCTTCGACATCCGCTTCGATACTGACGGGATATTTCCCCTGGCGTGCAAATTCGAGTGCTTTTTCATCGATGTCGGTGGCGAAGATTTGCAGGTTGAGAGGTACCTGGGCCTCGCCGAATTTCTGTATCAGCAACATCGCGATGGAGTAGGCTTCTTCGCCGGTGGAGCAACCCGGGACCCAGATACGAATCGGGATATCGCTTTCCTTACGCTCGAGCCATTGTGAAAATACGCGTCCTTCCAGCGCTTCGTAGGCTTCCGGCTCGCGGAAAAAGCCGGTCACTCCAATCAGCAGGTCCCGCACCAGCTTTTTTGCCTCGTCCGGATTTTGACGCAAAAACTCGCTGTAATCGGCCAGTTCGTCGATCAAATGCAATCCCATGCGGCGCTGCACGCGGCGCATGACCATGTTCTTGCGGTAGTGCCGAAAGTCGTAATTGGCGCGCGCCTTGAGACTTGCGAGAAGACGGTCCAGTTGTTCGAGTTCCGTTTTCGCCGGTTCGAGCGGTTCCCAGGCGCCGCTGACATAGGCGTGGCGGGCGTACCTGATCAGCGTGGCGGGCATGTCTTCGGGAGACAGGATGTAATCGACGACCCCGGTATCGATCGCATTTTGCGGCATCGAGTCGTACTCGGCCGACTCTGGGTCCTGCGCCATCGCCATGCCGCCATTCGCCTTGATCGCCCGTAGCCCTATACTGCCGTGCGAACTCGTACCCGAAAGCACGATACCCATCGCCCGTTCCTGCTGGTCTTCCGCCAGCGAATACAGGAAATGGTCGATGGCGGTTTCGATCCTGATCTGTTCCGGCGGCTTCGACAGCTTCAGCCTGCCGCCCTCTATTTCGAGGTATTTTGCCGGGGGGATGACATAAACGTGGTTAGGTTCGACTTCGATACCATCGCGCACCTCGCTGACCGGCATGTCGGTCTGCCGCGTGAGCAATTCGACCATCAGGCTTCGATGAGAGGGATCCAGGTGAGGCACCAGCACGAAAGCCAGCCCGCTATCCGCCGGCATGTGTGCAAAGAAAGCCTTGAAAGCCACGAGGCCACCAGCCGACGCGCCAATACCGACGACCGGACAAGATACCCGTTTCTTCGGCATGGGCTTATCCGGCGAAGACTGCACAGCTTTCGGCCTCTCTGGACTGGATCTGGACATTCGCTACTCGCGCATAATGCTCCGATGAACTTCTTGCAGTAAATCGCATTTGGCTTCGGATTACCAGATACCCAGATCAAGTAAATGGCAGTAATACAACTTTTGCCGCGCAAGATGAAATCGGCGGCAAAATCATTCAATCCGCAGACGTCATCGCCCGTCTGCCGGCAATTAAGTGGGAACCTTTAAGCCGAGTTAGTCGCAATCAGGAAAATGTGGCTGATCGTGCCTGGATCTTGCGCGATCACATTGTTATTGAGTCGTTGGTCCGATATTGCTCCACGGCACCAGGGGAATGAAAAATGAATCACATAATCAGGCGCCCGGAGTCAAGCTTATTTCACCATACCAATTATCAAGTTAACCCGGAGATAAAAATTTTCCGTAGAAAAGCGTTTACCTGCAATGTCAGGTTTATTAGTGTTACATATTGAATCGTTAATATCATACGGCGCAAAGGCCGCTCGTGAAAAATTCGTTTTAACAGAGCAAGAATCTACAGACGAAGCTGCAGGCCTTGTGTCGCTAACTGAAGCTAAAGGAGGAGATATAGGTCCTTCTATGCAGGAATCATTTGCCGCGTTATTGGTAAGAAAACTGAATAACCGCTGTCAGTGGTTAAATGAATCCCGGAAAGAAGGTTTGGAGCTTCAACGAAAGAGATTAAATGAAAATTACACTGAATATATTAATTCACGAAATAAGTCGTCATTTAAAAAGCGTTGATACACCATACAAGTGCATGCAGTTCAACGCCAGCAAAGCTGGCGCCGCTGATGCGAGGCGTTCGGCGTCATCAAACCAGGGGCCAAATCATGAGCTTTGAATCTTTGATGAACACGGAGAAGCAGATCTTGTCTCAGGGCTCTGTATTTGAACTTCTCCGACGCAGCCCGGAAGTGGAGTTCGACGAGCATATTTTTCATGCCGGGTTGATTTACGATGAGCACTTCTCGAGAGTCCTGGAAGGAGTTTACAGGTCTTATATTGATGTAGCTGTGGCTTGCGGGTTTGCAGTTGCAATTGGCACTGCAACATGGAGAGCCAACGAAGAAAGGATTCGTGCCTCGGCATTTTCTGGTCGCGCCGTAAATCAAGATAACGTCAAGTTTTTAAAAGATATTCGAGCCAGCTATTCGGCTTCTGAGATAACTATATTGATTGAAGGGGATATAGGCCCGAAGGGCGACGCCTACAGACCAGAAGAGGCTTTAGATGTAGACGCGGCCTGCTCATTTCACGCCCCTCAAATCGAAGCGCTTGCATCCAGTGGTGTCGATTATCTGCAGGCATCGACCTTTCCCGCTGTTTCCGAGGGACTGGGCGTTGCCCTGGTTATGGCCGGGACAGGATTACCCTATGCAATCAGTTTTGTCGTAGATAAATCAGGCTGCCTACTCGATGGAACAAAATTAGCCGACGCTATAACTCGAATCGACAACGAAGTTGGCAAGAATTCTGCGGGCTTTGCAATAAATTGCGTACATCCTAGAATCCTGAATCAGGCACTCGATAAGAATCCCGGAATCGAGGGAAGAATAATTAGTTTCCATGGAAACACATCAGATTTAAGTGCCGCCGAGCTTGATGGGTCGGACGAACTCATCACAGAAGACCCGGCTGCTTTTGCGCTTGCATACAGAGATCTGCTCGATAACCACGATATAAAAATCGTTGGGGGTTGCTGTGGCTCAAACCCCGACCATATTCGCGCCCTAGCGCAAGTTTTATAAAACATAAAGACGATCAAATGACGTCTATCAAAAGCATGCTGTCGGTCGCGTCGAAGTCACGCCGCTGAAGCGAGGCGTTATGCGAAATCAATATATTCTCACTCGGAACAAAAAAGGTTTACCGTGGGATCTTCTGTTTTGAGATAGGCGATCATTTGCTTGCGTTGTTCGGCATCGTCCATTTTTTCGTTTGACATGGCACTATCGAATGATAATTGACTGGGGTCTTTAAGATAGGTATCGAGCGTCTCTTCATCCCACACAATTCCTGAATTTCGTAAAGCTGCAGAATAACCATCGAAGTCCTCGACTCCGCCAGCTTTTCGGCCAAACAAACCCTCTAACTTCGGAGAATTTGCTTCCTCCCCATCCCTGTTACAGGTGAATGCATGACATGCAATGCAATTTCGAATAAAGAGATCCCTCCCTTTGCTTACATTTTCGTCGTTAGCTTCAACCAGACTCGCGAAGATAATGGGCAATAGAAACATCATGCGGATCCTGACTCTCATAACGCACTCCTACTGTTAAAAATAAAAGTGGCTAATAAATTACTTATATTCCGGTCCAGATTCAAATTAGAGTTTCAGAACGATCAGAGAAATTCCCGATGTGGATATGGAATAATTTCAAGGGTGTTTCGCTCACTCGGATTTATCTTCGTAGCCGATTCGTAAGTGCCCGCTTCGCGTCAATTGCAGTGATCCTCAGGGGAGGGGAAAACTTCGCTTAAAAATAGCATGCACTCGGACGCGGATGCGAAGCGTTATAAGTATTTCTAACTGTGAGCAAATATAAAAAGAGATTAAGTTTCTTACTCGCTGTCGAGATAGTGATTACAATATTCCATAAATACGATAATTCTATTTACTTGCATGAGAATCGTTCCCACTATTCAAACTGGCCATTTTTTCCTGGGTTAACATTTGGTTTTTTTGTATTAGGATACGCATTCTTCCCGACCATCCCTGGTTATGCTGCGAGACAGGTTCTGAGAGGCTGGAAAATAACTGGTTTAAGATGGCCTGAAGACAAATGCTATAAATGTGGAACGGAAATTAAATATTACTCATAACAAGGCGCTGCAGTCCGACCTAATGTCCGCGGACGCGGTGCGCCAGAAAATCATAATGCGTGTCTTGTGGATACTCTCGCTGTCTTTAATCGTCTCGTCTGCCGTTGCCGACGAATCGCTTTGGCAAAAATTAATCCAGGAGCCGAATATGATTGTTCTCATGCGAAATTCGGAATCTGGCGGTAATCGTGATGGGAGCAACATGCTGGTATGGGACGAATCCGGAAACTGCAAAGGAGAAAGCACCCTGACTGTCGAAGGCAGGGCTCACGCACGAAAGATCGGCGCCACGTTCGCGAAATACGGCATTAAACCAATAGTTATTAGTTCCCCGATGTGCCGCTGCACTGAAACTGCAGAGATAGCTTTCGGAGAGTACGTAACCGATCCCGCTTTGCGACAAGCGCCCCTTGACGACACTCACGGAGAAGATTCTTTTCAGTCCATGGCGAGCGAATTGTTCAGCAGGTACCGCGGCAGTAATCCTATCGCTTTCGTCAATCATCGTCCAAACATTGACTCGTTGACGATGGAGTTAATAAATATCGGCGATTTATTGATTGGAACGGTTACTGAAACTGGCGAGGTCGAGGTGGTTGGAAAGATTCAAATATACCCCTGAGTAGATTTCCCGACAGACGCATGCAGTCTGACGCGGCAGACCCGCGCTGCTGATGCGAGTTTTATTTGGTAGGAACTTACGAGATCCCGATAGCTTTTAGCCGGCACCTAGCGGACACCAAATATTTATCGCGAGGGGCAAAAATCAATCCGATACGGGTACCTTAAGCGCGGCGGTCATATGTCGTCGGGTGACTATCTCGAAGAGTCACCCGACATTCCTTTTCTATTCCCTACTCAATGGTGATTAATCCATGCATGCCTGCCTCTTTATGTCCGGGCAAAGCACATACCATCTCGAGGTCTTTGCCCGTTTGAACCGGAACGATAAACCATTGCACCTCCTGCTCTGGTCCAATCTCGACCTCACTGATGTTGCCCTTTATTTCGGCAACCAGCCCACCCTTGCTATCCTCGATTTCGACTTTACGAGTGAATACCTTTTCTGCAAATTCATGTGCTTCGACTTCGTGCTTTACCTTGTCGACATTCTTGAGAACTATTTTGTATGCCTGCCCGGTTTTAAATTTCAGGTGGCTGGGCTTGAAGTACATGCCATCGCTGTTTGTACCCATTTCCAATACCACGGTCTGAACATTGGCCCGGCTTAAATCTCCATCTGCATATGCTGAAGGTGCCAGCATTAGTGCCACTGACGTCGTCAGCAAACTTAAAGTTTTCATAATTTTTCCTCGGTAGAATCTTCGATATAAACCGCTTTTGTTGACTCGGGTTGATCTGGATCATGGTTTGTCACTACTCATTAGTCTCGTCCGCAGTGGAGGACTCAACTTGTCGCTTTCGATCAATTATGGGGTGCTTTGTCCGCCCGATGAGTTTTCGCTATAAGCAGCGGGCCGCCATTTATGCTCATGCCCGGGCTGTTTGTTTCAGGTAAGTCCAGGCCAGTCGTCAAGTCTTCCCATGCCAGATAACAAAACGGTTGCAGGCGGGCAGGCCACTCGTTAGGCTCACGTTATGCTACTGAACCCAGCGTTATCAAGAATATCTTCAACGAAGCTGTAAATGAGTTACGGTGAAATTCATCGGTCGCATCGCGTTGGATGGCTACGCGCAGCGGTCCTAGGTGCCAATGATGGTATCGTTTCGACCGCCAGCCTGATAGTTGGCGTTGCCGCCGCAAACGCTTCGCATGAAAGTATTCTGCTTGCTGGCACCGCGGGATTGGTAGCCGGTGCGATGTCAATGGCCGCCGGCGAATATGTATCCGTGAGTTCGCAGTCGGATACCGAAAAGGCCGACCTCGCAATCGAAAGGCGATCGCTCGAGCAGAACTACGCTATCGAAAAAGAGGAGCTTGCGGAAATATACGAAGAGAGAGGACTCGAGCGCGAACTGGCAGTTGAAGTCGCAGAAAAACTGATGGCTCACGACGCACTGGGTGCACATGCCCGAGATGAAATCGGAATTTCGGAAAGCGCTAGCGCTCGACCGGTTCAGGCAGCATTGTTTTCCGCCACCACTTTTACTATCGGGGCAGCGCTTCCGATAATCGTGACCTGGATTACACCTCGGCCCCACCTGGCTGTTTTCGTTGCCGCCTCTTCACTTTTATTCCTGGCTTTACTGGGCGGGCTTGCCGCCCGTGCCGGCGGTGCATCGATTACTATCGGTGCTTTTCGAGTAACCTTCTGGGGCGCACTTGCCATGACGGCAACCGCTGCGGTCGGCCGAGTCTTTGGCGTTGCTGCCTGATGGCCGGCGAGCGCATTAATCTTTACCCACCGCGCATATAAAAACGCATGCAGTCCGAGAAAATTCTGCACCAGACCCGGCAATTAGCCGCCGATGTGAGGCGTTATGGCCTTGCTTAAAATGAAACTGACATTGATTATGTGTGCAGCATTTCTTGTGGGCTGTGATTTCCCTCCAGAAGAAGTTGCATATATACAACAACAATTGCAGGCACAGATTTCCAGGGGGCAGGTCTATGTTACCCACTCGGATAACGGCTTGTCATTTATGATAAAAAACTCCGAGTTCACCAGAAGCCCTGAAGCAGAGAAAGAAAAGCTGGTTGGTAAAGTTGAAAAAGAGGCGCTCGAGTTCCTTGCTAACTATCAGAACTACGAATACATCAGAATATACTTCCTTGGAGAGGGTACAGCTGGAATCGATAAGCCTTACATATGCCAATCGACTTTTAATGCATGCTTGAAAGCAAAAGAGCAGGGTAAACCCTAACAAACGCGCGCTGCCCGGATTATCTCCACCTGAAGCGAAGCAGCCATTTCCATTATCGTCTCCCATGTTATGTGCGCTCCTGTGATGATGAAGCGAAGATTTGTAGATAAAAAAAAGGCAAGTCTCGAAAGACTTGCCCTTTTAATCAAACAAGGTATCCGTTTAGACGGCTACGATATTCTCGGCCTGCGGACCTTTTTGGCCCTGAGTAAGCGTAAACTCAACCTGCTGGCCTTCGGCAAGCGTTTTGAAACCGGTGCTAGCAATCGCGCTAAAATGAGCGAATACATCGGGGCCGGATTGCTGTTCGATAAAACCAAAACCTTTTGCTTCGTTGAACCATTTTACGGTTCCTTTGACTGTGTCAGACATAATAATTCCTGAATATTAAATGTAATAGTGCCTACGAGAGGCTTGAATAGCTTAAAAATGGAGGCTGAAACTTAGAAACTGCAGGACGAGGTATTACGAATAAAACGGCGAAATGTAGGATGTAAATAATAGACTTGCTTCTTAGCTGGGCGGCACACTACAGAGAATGTTGGCTAAAGTCCAGACAAATCGGAAATTTCTTTTGGTGTCAAGGCAACCATGTAACGTTTTGCCCTGTTAACACCCTGGTTGGGTTGGCAACTTTTATTGGGCGAAATTTATCGCTCGCTACTATGCTTGCAGTGTCTGAAACCGCAAGAATTAACGATTATACTTTCAAACTTCTACATGCCACATGACAAACGTAAGCAGTCAGATGAATTAATGCTCTCCTCACAGGGCGTCGATGCGGGTCGTTGGGTGGTTGTAACTACCGGATGAAACTACCGGAGCATTGCATGAAGAGATTTCTGTTCCTGACATTTCTACTAACCCAGCTTGTCGCATGTTCGGCAGAGGTAGGTAGCGCTGAGTGGTGCGCAAAACAAAAAGAGAAACCAGCAGATGAATGGACCATCAATGAGTCCAAGGACTACGCCAAACACTGCTTGTTCAATTAAATATCTGTATATGCTGCAGAGCCTGGTATTCTGCTTCGAGGCGCCCGAGCTAATAGCCGCTGCAAATGCCTGAAGGAGTGGAGGCATGGCTTTATTCAGCAAGTGAGCGGCGAAGTATCAGCACCCGGCACTGGTACCGGGGACCTGGAACCCCCGGGTTTCAAAACTGGAGACCTTGCACGCCTTGAACAGTCCGATCGAATCCGCACCGGCGAATACCGTGCGCATCAGCGCAACGCGTTTCGAGCAATCGCCGTACTACGCCAACTACGCGAACGCGAAAACCGTTCTCGGCGTTGCCGCGGGCCGCTACTACGCGGCCGATAATGGCGAGGACCCGCTGGAATCCTACTGGGCGCTGCGGCGCGAGGCCGTACTCTTCGATGTGCCCGAGAAACCCTGGCAGATCGAAGGACCGGATGTGGTGTCTTTCCTGGAGCGGATCTTTTCGCGCCGTATCGGAAGCCTGGCGCCAGGTCGCAGCCGTTACGCCATTGCCTGCACCCCCGCCGGTGGAGTCTATATGGACGGCATTCTGTTCAGACTGGCGCAAGATTGCTTCTGGTATGTGCAACCCGACGGCGCTCTCGAGGAATGGCTGATCGCCCACAGCGACGGCTTCGACGTAAAAATTTCCGATCCGCATTCGCGCGTGCTGCAGATTCAGGGCCCGAATTCGATGAACATCATGGCGGATGCCACCGCTGGCGCGATCGATGAAAAAATGAAGTATTTCGATTCGGGCTTTTACGATTTTGCCGGGCAACGGGTTTATGTCTCGCGCACCGGCTGGACCGGAGAACTGGGTTATGAAATATATTCGGACGGCGCGTCGACCGACCATCAACGCCTTTGGGATCACCTGTTTGCCGCGGGAGCTGCACATGGCATGGTGTTCGGCAGCCTCAGCGCGATGGGTATACGCCGAATCGAAGCGGGGATACTGGATAACCTGACGGATATCGATACCACGATGACGCCTTTTGCGGCAGGTCTGGGCAAGTTCATCGAGCTAGACAAAGACGGCTTTATTGGCCAGGCGGCACTGCTCGCAGCCGACACGCGAACCCGGTTACTCGGTGTGATCTGCCCATCCACGGCGCCCCATGGTGGCGACGAGATTGTCCAGGATGGCATATGCGTCGGCCATGTTACCGCCGCCGCCTGGTCTCCACAGCTCGACAGCGGGATTGGTTATGTGCGTTTCAACGATCCCGGCGACCGGGTCGGAAAAACGCTACAGCTAAAAACCCGGCGTGGTGACCGCGTTTCCTGCGAGGTGGTTTCCCTGCCTTTCTACGATTCCGCGAAACACATTCCGCGCGGTGTAGACCGGACTATACCCGAGCGGCGGCGTTAGCCAGTCTTGCCGGACTAATCGACCATGGAAATACGACCGGAACAGGAGCAAGACCAGGCCGCGGTTTACCGGCTAAATTCATCAGCCTTCGCCGGCAACGCCGAGGCAAGGCTGGTGGATGCGTTGAGAAAATTAGCATCTCCAATCGTTTCACTCGTGGCTATCGTCGACAATCAGGTCACCGGCCACATCCTGTTTTCTCCGGTGCAGCACTCGAATGATACGGACGCCCTGATCATGGGCCTGGCGCCGATGGCGGTGGCAGAGGAAGCACGCAACCAGGGCATTGGCAGCGCGCTTGTCACCTCAGGAATAACGGCCTGCGCCCGGCTCGGGGCCGGGGCGATTGTTGTCCTAGGGCATCCCGGCTATTATCCGAGGTTCGGTTTCGCACCCGCTTCTGTTTACGGCATCGAGTGTGAGTACGATGTGCCCGACGAAGCGTTCATGGCCATCGAACTAACTCCACAATTTCTGGCTTCGAGGCCGGGAAAAATCAAATATCATGAATGCTTTGCAGATCTTTGATGCAATGCGGCCGCTCAGCCGATTGCCCAGTTCGGCTCGCCGGCACCGCCGGCCTGATATCGATACTGGCATGCTCCCGGTGATAACCGTGAAGGCCGCGCTGCTCGTCGCCTGCCTGGTTTTGACGGGCTGCCTGGGTATGCCTGACAAGGTATCCCCGGTAACAGGTTTCGAGCTGCAGAAATACCTGGGCAAATGGTATGAAATCGCACGACTGGATCATTCCTTCGAGCGCGGGCTGACGCGCGTTAGCGCGGAATATTCGCTACGCGATGATGGCGGCGTCGCGGTTATCAATCGCGGCTACTCGCAGCAGGATGCGCAATGGAAACAGGCCGAAGGTAAAGCCTATTTTGTCAACGGGCCCGACGAGGGCTATCTGAAGGTTTCGTTCTTCGGCCCTTTCTACGGCTCTTACGTCATTTTCGAGCTCGACCGGGAAGAGTATCAATATGCCTTCGTCTCCGGCCCGGATCTTTCCTACCTCTGGCTATTGTCCAGGAAACCGGATCTTGAAGCCGAAGTTATCGACCGCTTTGTTTCCCGCGCGAAGCAGCTCGGGTATGACACCGCGCAGTTGATATTCGTGGAACAGGAATGAATCCGGTTGTTTCCTGCCGGTTTCGAGACCCCGAACCGCTCGCGAAAATCGGATCCACAAGCCCTTTTGACCGATATCCGCCACTGACGGGCGCCACAGGAGAATACGAATTCTATGAGCGGTGAAAAGAAACTGGCTAAGCTGCTGCGTAACATGTCGCCAGAACTGTTGCCGGGCGATTTTGTTTTTTGTTCGTTCGAAAACTCACGCTACGGCGATCACGCGGATCTACAACCAGTCGCCTGTTTTATGGAGAGCGAGGGCCTTACCCTCGTCGTTCCCAGATCAAAGGCCGATGAACAGGCGCTAGGCTACGAATCGGTGTTCAGCTGCATCACGCTCAATGTCCACTCCGACCTGGAAGCGATCGGGCTGACCGCCGCGTTCGCGACGAAGTTGACACAGCGGGGTATTAGCGCCAACGTTATTGCCGGCTATTTTCACGATCACATTTTCGTCCAGCAGGAGCTGGCACAGAAGGCTCTGGCAGCGCTCGAGGAGCTTACCTGCCCACCAGCAACGTAATCCTGCGAGCCGCTGTGCGGGGATTCTTAGCCTCAGGAGAAGAGCTGGTTTAAATGATATGATTCCGCTGTTAAAGTCGTCGGCGCGTGTGACTTCCGTAGTATTGGTCCTCAACGCAGGGGGCATTAAATAGTGGCAGAGTCGATTTTCAAAGCTTGCTGTAGCGCGGTGGGCCAGGCCCGGACTGGCTGTAGTCACTTTTAAGAGGTCACCAGGGAGTTTAGAATGACCAGTACTGTCCTGGGGATTCCGGTTTTAGCTGGTTTCTGGCAGCTGTTTCTGATCGTGATTCGACTCAGAAACGTTGCGCGCAAAAATTTTGCTGGCAGGAGCTTTATCGGTGTCGTCGTCAGGCATTTATTTTACCGGCCGGGGCTGTTGCAGCGGAAACTGCACCCGGTGAACTCGACCGACGCGCGCGCCAGATCAGACGCCATGGCACGAATGGCCATGATTGAAACACCCATTTTCGGGAAATTATAATGCCATCCATCGACGATCTCGGCGACGACGCAAAACTGGCTTATCAGGCATTTATCGATATGAGCAACAGCAAGGCTCTGCATTTCGCCTGTCTGCAGGCAATCGAGTCTAGCTACGAATCGGGCGGAGTGCCCAGTCTCACTGAAACCCTCGAGCTGGAAAAATTGCTCGCCGATCACGATAAAAACGTGCTTGCCTTCAAAACGGCAATGGCCGCGGTAACCGGCGATGCAGAGAAACGGATATTGATCGAGCTGATGTCGTAATCGATGCGATAACCAATGGGCGGAAACGCCGTGCCGATCAGTCCGCGGTGGCAAAACCGCGCCGACCCGCATACCATACTCCCGGTCGCTGCAAGCGATGCGCAATCCGACCCGGAGGACCACACTATCAGCGCTTATCGACTATCCAGATTTCTTTCGCGCGTTGCCCTGTTCGCGGCAATCGTTGGCGTGTGCATGTACTACTACCAGATCCCGCCCATGGGCTTCGAGGGTATTATTTTCCTGAGCTCGGTGGCCGTGGCGCTGGCTCTGCTCGCCGGAGGAATGTCGCTGACCCTCGCCGTCTACCTGTTGCTTCGGCGCAAACCGCCGAAACCGCTGAATGCCGTGATGGTTTCCACGATTGCCATCGCCATTGCGCTAAGCTATGTCTGGGCACTTTGAAACAATCCGTGAAATTTATAGCCACTTCGCGCTTACCCGGAAGTCAATAAATAGTAGAATGCCTTGTCCGTCGGTTGCGAAAGCGGAAAAATCAACCATCAACGCCTGGCAGGCCGATAGCAGAAACACCCGAGATGATTTGCCCTAACTGTAACTGTAGCCTGGAGAGCGTCGCGGACCGCGATCTGCCAGTACACAATTGCCCAAGCTGTTCAGGCACCTGGATCAGTGGCCGCTCGTTGCACGCGATGCTGGCAAAAAGTAGCGATTCCGCCAGCATCGAACAGATTCTCAATTCGATCCTTGACCTCGATTACCGCAAGAGCCGCCGCCAATGTCCCGCCTGCGCCGACCGTTTCCTGAAGGTGGTTGTCATCGAGGCTACCGAGCTCGACTTTTGCTCGTCATGCAAGGGCGTGTTTTTCGATCCCGGGGAACTCGAGCGCGTGCTACCGACGGTGGCCAGCCGGGGCGGCACTCCCGGCATGTCCGGGAAAAGAGCGAGCCAGGGCGGGTTCTGGGCCAGTTTGAAGCGAATGCTGGACGCCAATTGAGCAGCCCAGGAAGCAATCGCCAGGCGGTCGCACCGCGCCTGTGCACATTGCACCAGCCAGGCCGACATAACCGGACGGGCGTAATTCATGCATACACAATTCGTAGCAAAACCAGCCTGATGACAGGCGGCAACTCGGAAATCGGCCGCGCCATTCCGATCGCTTTCGCCGGCGAGGACGCATCGTTGGCTACCGGCCACGCCCACCCGCTCGACGGCGGCAAGCCGATATGATCGAACTCGCAGGTCTAGCGTTTACCACCATGTTCGCAACCATCAGCCCGATCAGCGTATCGGCGATGTTTGCCGCGCTAACCGTGTCCGTGGATGCCCATGCGCGCCGCACCATGGCCATTCGCGGCAGCGTGATCGCCGGCGTCATCCTGCTGGGGTTTGCGCTGCTCGGTGAATACCTGTTGACCGGGCTCGGCATCTCGCTCGCTGCGCTGCGCATCTCGGGCGGCATCCTGCTGTTGCTGATCGGTATCGACAAAGTGTTTGCGCGTTCCGATAACGGCGCTACCACGAACAAGGCGGAACAAAAGGAAGCCGCGGTCAAGGACGACATTTCTGTTTTCCCGCTGGCGACTCCATTGATTGCCGGTCCCGGTGCGATGGGTGCGACGATCCTGCTGATGGCCGATGTCAAGGGCAACCTGCCTCACCAGTTGGTCGTGATCGGCGCGCTGGTGGCGATACTGCTGGTCACCCTGTTGGCGCTGTTATCGGCCAGCAAGCTGCAGAAAATGCTCGGCGTCACCGGCATGAACGTGGTCAGCCGCGTGATGGGCGTGTTGCTGGCGGCGCTTGCGGTGCAGTTTATCCTCGATGGCATCGGGCAAAGCGGTCTGCTGGGCGGCTAGCCATCCGTGAGGCAGCGCGGATGACGATAGCACTCAGTTTTCGCTCTGCCCTGCTGCGGGATACCGCCGGAATCAGCCGGCTGGCGCCGCGCATCGCGCTATGCGCACATGCTGGCGCTCCCACTCGCCAGAAGAGTAAGCATGAGCTAAACAGGTAACGTGAACGACAATTTCCCTATATTCCTCGTCGATGTGTTTGCCCAGCAACGTTATGCCGGCAACCCCCTGGCTGTGGTAATCTGCACGCAACCGCTGGCAGACGCCCGCATGCAGAACATCGCCGCCGAAATGAATTTCTCGGAAACCACCTTCGTCTCCGCGCAGGCCACCGCCGGCGGCGAATACTCGACGCGTATCTTCACCCCGGTGCGCGAAATCGCCTTTACCGGTCATCCAATCCTCGGCACCGGCTGGGTGGTGCGCCACCATCTGCTTTCGACCGCGGCAAAGCGAGTTTGCCTAGCGCTTGGCTTCGGACCGGTCTCGGTAGAATTCGACACGGATGCCAGCGGCACCGAACTGTGCTGGTTTGACGCGCCGTCGATGACCCTCGGCGCCACCATCGATCCACGGCGGATGGCGCCGGCGCTCGGACTCGAGGTGCGCGATATAGACACGCAGACACCGATACAGGTAATCGGCGCGGGCACCGCTGCAATCCTGGTGCCACTGCGCGATGGCGATGCACTGCGGCGCTGCCGGCTCGATCTGCAGGCCTTTGCCGCGCTCGCCGGCGACGGCTACCCACCCCTTGTCTACCCGTTTTGCCGCGAAACCCGCGCAGCGGCCAACGACATCGCGGCGCGTTTCTTCTTCGAGGCGCGCGAGGTGCGTGAAGATCCGGCAACCGGTAACGGCGCTGCTTTTCTCGGGGCCTACCTGCGGCAGCATAGCGGCGCGCGCAGCACCAGGCTGCGAATCGAGCAGGGCCACGAACTCCAGCGCCCATCGGTTATTCATCTGCAGATCGAGAAGGATGCAGTGCGCGTCGGCGGTGCGGTTGTGCCCACGCTGGCTGGAGAATTGTTGCACGCTGTGAGCGACGGCTGAATGCAACCGTTTTCGTCCGGTCAACTGTTAGCTATAGGGGTGCTGCTGACTTCGCTGCTGGCAGTGCAATCGAGCGGCGCCAGCGACTTCCAGTGTGCCCTGGGGGACAAGGTCGTCGCCAGTCTTGGCGACGGGGTCACCCTGCACAGCTGCAGCTGGGAAAAAACGCCCGGCAATTTCGTACGCACCGGCCCGCTACAGCTCATCAGAAACGGTATTCTTATTCTCACACTGCAAACCGATCGCGACGGCCTGCTGCAGGGCCAATACCGCGCGTGGGACGATTACGGTGCATTGATCGAGAGCGGGTATTACCTGAACGGGCTCAAGGAAGGCGAATGGCGCTTGACCGACGCAAATGGCAACACCCGGGTGACCGTTTACCGCGCCGGTAAGCCGGAAAACCGGTAATCGACGGGCCCGCACTGCTTCTTGCCTTAACTCGAGACGAATCCCGTGTTAACTTGTGCGCGGCTGCGGCAACACCTGCTACGCAGCTGGCAAACATTCCTATTTTCAATGCCGGATCGAATCGATCCATACAATAACCCCAACCAGATAGAGGTTTAGTCAATGAAGGTCGCCTACATTTTTTCCAGCCAGGGTCACACCGTTTCCTACAAGCTCGGCAAGATGATTCTGCCCCAGCTGGAAGAGCACGCACACGGCCCCGAGGTCGTCGGCATGTTTTTCTTCGAAGATAACAACTACGTGCTGGTGAAGGGGGATCCGCTCGGTGAGCGACTGGCTAAAGTTGCCAGGGAGCAAAACATCATGCTGATGGGTTGCGATCAATGCTGCTACGAGCGCGAGATCGACGGCAAGCTGGTCGATGGCGCCACTATCGGCTGTTTCCCCAATCTGTATGAGGGCCTCGCGGGCAACATGCCGGACCAGGTCATCACCCTCTAGCTTTACCGATGACCCTGCCGAAAACGGATACGATAAATTTGCTTTACCCTGGCAGGGTCATCGGGCAAGGCTTGCGGAGCACGGTACCGGGGGCGGTGTAGCGCCGCATTTTTTACTGGTTCTTGCTGCTGCTGGGCGTATATATTATGGTCAGCGCGCCAGCCGAGTGCACCATGGCGCCATGAGTAACGCACATTATTCAAACCGGAATGGGAGAATCCGATGGCCCGCCGACTATCGATAGCAGGTGTTTTGTTTCGCGAATTCGAATTGCTCGACCTGTTCGGCCCCCTCGAAATGTTCGGCCTGCTGCCCGAACAGTTCGAGATCAGCCTCGTGGCGGAGACCGGGGACAGGGTTGCCAGCACCCAGGGCCCGGTTTCTGTCATCAATTATCGCTTCGACGACAGCCCGAGATTTGACCTGTTGCTGGTTCCCGGTGGCCGGGGTACCCGCCGCGAGGTCGACAATCCAGCCATGCTGGAATGGCTGCAGGATCAGGCGAGGACCGCCAGCTACGTCACCTCGGTTTGCACCGGCAGCGCTCTGCTGGCGCGCACCGGTCTGCTCGACGGTCGCCGCGCGACCACCAACAAGGCGGCTTTCGAATGGGTGTGCAGCCAGGGCAAGAAGGTGAAATGGCAGAAAAAAGCGCGCTGGGTGGAAGACGAGCGTTTTTTCACTTCTTCCGGCGTTTCCGCGGGTATCGACATGTCACTGGCCGTGATCGCCCGCCTGCTCGGCGAACAACAGGCCGAACAGGTCGCCACCTGGTCGGAGTATGAATGGCACCGCGACCCGGGCTGGGATCCTTTCGCAGAGGTGCATGGTCTCAGCTGACATACAACCGGGAGAAAAACCATGCTGCAAATCCGTCCGAATTGCGAACTCTGCGACCGCGATCTGGCACCGGATTCGACTAACGCGCGCATCTGCAGTTACGAATGCACCTTTTGCGCCAATTGCGTCGACACCGAGCTGCATAACGTATGCCCGAATTGTGGCGGAGGATTCCTTGCGCGCCCGATCCGGCCAGGAACCGAACGCCGCAGCGGTACTAGCCTCGAGCATCAACCGGCCTCCTCAAACCGGGTATACAGCGCCTACAATCGTGAACATATTCACGAGTTCGTAAACGGGGTCAAGGACATTCCCGCGGAGCAGCGATGATCGAGGAATTTGCCGATAGCCCGGTTGCGCTGTTGATCATCGACGTGCAAAAAGGCCTCGCGCTGCCTAGCCTGGGCGAGCGCAACAATCCTCAGGCCGAGGTCAATATGGCCAGCCTGCTCGCCGCCTGGCGCGCGCGGCAGCAACCGGTTATTCATATTCGCCACTGTTCCACCGAAGCCGATTCGCCGTTAAGGCCCGAGTTGCCCGGCAACGCGTTCAAGGACGAGGTCCAGCCGCTGGCAGGCGAGGCGGTGTTCGAGAAAACGGTGAACAGCGCCTTTGTCGGCACCGGGCTGGAACGGCATCTGCGCGTGGCGGGTATCAATCGGCTGGTCATCGTCGGCCTGACCACCGATCACTGCGTGTCGGCATCGACGCGCTCGGCTTCAGACCTGGGCTTCGACGTAACCTTGGTCAGCGATGCCACCGCCGCCTTCGAACGCAGCGGCTACGACGGCAGGCATTATTCCGGCGACGAGATCCATCGGGTCAACCTGGTCAGTCTCGACGGTGAGTTTTGCCGGGTTCGCTCAAGCGCCGATATTCTTGATAAACTGGCCGGCAACGCGGAGCGATGAATTGACCCAGCACAAATTCGGCGACGGTGGCTGTCAATGCGGCAAGGTCCGTTATCGGCTCAGCCGTGAGCCACAGACCTTATACGCTTGTCACTGCAGTGACTGCCAGAAGCAATCGGGCAGAGCATTCGGCACCCGCATCATGCACGACTCGGATGAGACCGGGCAGAACGTCAGCATCAAGGCCGGATCGCTCGACGACACTCGTGAATCGCGACCCAATGCGCACATCTGGCTGCAAAGCGCGCAGCCCTGGGTCAGCGTCGATCGCTCGAAATACGCCTGCTTCGACACCGAACCCGCCGACCGCGCCCTGAACGGCAAGCCGGCAACGCGGGAACCTGCCGATGGCTGACATCACGCTGCTTGGATTGCGCATCAGCGTGTACACGCGCATAGCCTGCCTCGCGCTCGAGGAGAAAGGCATCGATTACAAGCTCGAGGAGGTCGATATTTTCGCCGACGACGGGCCCCCCGCCGACTACCTCGCGCTCAATCCCTTCGGCACCATCCCGACCCTGTTGCACGGCGACTTCGTGCTCTACGAAACCTCGGCTATCACCCGTTACGTCGACGAGATCAGCCCGCGCGCCAGCCTGCAACCGCCGGTTCCGATCGAGCGCGCGCGCATGAACCAGATCATCGGTATGCTCGACAGCTACGGCTACCGGCCTATGGTCTGGGATGTGTACGTGCAGCGCGTGGTCGTGCCGACCGCCGGCGGCGCGACCGACGAAGCCTGTATCGAGGCCGCCTTGCCGGGCTTGCGCAACTTGCTCGAACAGCTTGATCGCTGGCGGGGCAAACGCGGCTACCTCGTCGGCGAGGAACTGACGCTTGCGGACCTGCACCTGTACCCGATGCTAAGCTACTTCGTCGAGACACCGGAAGGCGCGCGTATGCTCGGCTCGCTGCCGAATCTGCAGCAATGGTTGCGCTCGATGAGCTTGCGCGACAGCGTGCGCGCAACCCCGTTTCACGAGAAAGCCGACGACGAAACCGAGTTCTAGCCTGCAAGTTGCACCAGTCGGTCTCGTGCCTCGATCTAACTAATTGAAAGTTGTGAGTAAACCGATGGTCTCGTGGGTAAAAATAAAAGTCTATTCTGTTTCCGGCCCGAGCCCTGTCGCGGCGCCGACTGGTGCAACTTGCAGTCTAATCCCCATAATCGGCCCCCAGCCAGCGAGATACCGACCATGTTAGTCATCGAGCAAGACGATTCCGCCCTTCACGTCTATTACCGTAGCTATCGGCTGGCGCTGGTGCTGCTGGTATTGCCGCCGTTGATGCTGTTCGAACACGTCCCGGCGCTGCTCGACAACAGCATCGAAACCAGCGACCTCGCGGCGCTGATTCTTGGCGTGGTTCTACCGCTGTTCGGCGCTTACCTGTTGATCGAGTTCGCCAGCTTCAGCTTTTCACGGCGCGATAGCCTCTTCACCTGGCGCTGGCGCAACCTGTTGCGGAGTAAATCGCTCGAGCTGCCGCTGGATCGCGTGGTGCGGGTCAGACGCGAGTCGGTCGAATCCGGCGACTCCGGCGGCTCGGGATACAGCTACCGGCTGGTGGTGGTGCTCGACGACGGCACAGTCATCGGTCTCACGCGCAGCTATTCCGCAATACACGACCGCAAACTCGACCGCATCGTCGACCAGATCCGCGAATACCTCGGCCACGTGGTGCCGATGCGCTAGCGCTTTTGTTGATATCATCCATCCTCCGAGGAACCAGACAGACCATGAACATCCTGTTGCAACGGGCGACGCCGAATCACCTGGCCGAGATACTGCCAATGGTTGCCGCCTACCATGCCTACGAACACATCGACAGCAGCGCGGAGGGACGCGCCTCGGCTGTGCGCCGCTTGCTGCAGGACACCGAGCTGGGCGGCATCTGGCGCATCGAGGTCGATTCGCAACTGGCCGGATACATCGCCCTGTGCCGCGGCTTCAGCATCGAGTTCAATGGCTACGACGCCTTCGTCGACGAGTTTTTCCTGCTGCCCGAATATCGCGGCCGGGGCATTGGCAAAAGCGTACTCGCGCGCATCGGCAGCGAAGCGCGCAAGCTCGACATCAACGCCCTGCATCTCGAAGTCGCGCGCGAGAATGAGACCGCGCGCAGGCTTTATGCAGCCGCCGGCTTCGTGGCGCGCGACAGGTACCTGCTGATGTCATTGGCGCTGAATGAAGCGAGCGCCGTAACCGCCGGCGAGGAAAACGACCGATGAAGACAACCCAGAGCCTGCTCCTGCTGCTGAGCGTTGCCGCGCTAGGCGCCTGCCAGCCCGGCTGGGTACGGCTCGATGGCAGCCAACTCGACGGCGACGAACTGGCCCGGGCACGCACCCGCTGCGAGGTGGACGAAAAACTGGCCTCGCTGGAAAATTTCAGTGCCACCGAGGCTACCCCGGCCAGTAGCAACGAGGCGCGCATGCTGCGCATCGAAAGTTACGACCTGGAAAGCGCGCGTGTCTACCGCGAAATCGAAGCCTGCATGCAGAGTGAAGGCTTGCGCAAGCCCTGAGGCCCCCTAATCCAGGTGATCGGGGTAATAGTGCGCCGCGATGTCCGGGTAGCTGCGCACCCATCGCTGCCAGTACTTTTCACCGAACACGCGCGGCCTGATCCGGCTTTGCATGCCGCCGGTGCCGGCCGCCATCTCGGCACGCGAGGCCATCAAACCTTCGCCACGATGGCGTGGACTGCGTCGCGCCTGCTCGACCAGGGCGGGATCGATCGGCAACGGGTCTAGCGGCGTGTTCAGGTCGGGGCTGTAAAAGAAGGCCGACGAGTAGCGCATCTGGTCACCGTGGTTGATCACGCGATGCGGGGTGGCGATAAAGTAGTTGTGCGTGACCAGTTGCAGCAGTTCGCCGGTGTTCACCACCAGGCTGCCGGGCAGCGGATCGACCCGGTACCAGGTGTCGTCGTTGGCCTGGGCTTCCAGCCCGGCCTGTTGGTCCTGCAGTAACAGGGTCAGGAAGCCGGAATCCTTGTGGGTGCCGACCCCCTGACCACCGGCGCGGGTGCGCGGATAGCGAATCAGCTTCAGGTAGGGCGCCGGATGCGCGCCGAACACGCGTTCGATATGCGTCTCCTCGAGGCCCAGCGCCAGCGACATAAGGCGCAACAATTGCCGCGACACCTCGGCGAGGCGCGCGAAATAATCGTTGACGGTCGCCCTGAACCCGGGCAGCAGTGCTTCTTCGGGCCACTGGTTCGGCCCAACCAGCGCCATGTAGTAAGGGTCGGGGTTTTTCAGGGCCAGGGCTTCGACGCCGATGTCGAGCTGCTCGCGGTAATCGACCACGTTGTTGGTCAGTTCCGAGCCGAGTTTTTCCCAGCCGCGAAACTGCGCCGAGTGGTGCTTGTCGATCGCTTCGCGCGCCTGCAGCGGTAGCGCAAAGAAGGCATGCATCGCGTCCAGGTAGCCCGCGCTAACCGCCGGCGGGATGCCGTGATCGATCACGTAGAAGAAACCGACATGGTGACAGATCTGCCCGATCTCGCGCGCCAGCGTCGCGCGCTGTTGCGCGCTGCCGCGAAACCAGGGTTTAAGGTCGACGATCGGTGGCGTTTCAGACATGCTTTGCAATCGCTAATTTGCGCAGACAGTTACTCGAACCTGTGAGAGGATAGGCGTCGATTATACGCGAAGCCACCGAAATTACGGCCTGGTAAGCGCTATATCATGGGAAATATCGCGCTGGAGGAACAGCATCCGATGAAGATCGAAATCGATGGACAGCGCTTCGACGCGGTGTTCGAAACCGACAGGTCGCCGGCCACCTGCGCCGCGTTCCGGCAGGCGATGCCATTCACCAGCCAGATCGTGCACGTACGCTGGAGTGGCGAGGGCGTGTGGATTCCGCTCGGCGACATGGACTTCGAGATCGGCTACGAAGACGCCACCGCCTACCCTGCTCCCGGCCAGATCCTGCTCTACCCTAAGGGCAAAAGCGAAACCGAGATCCTCATCGCCTATGGCAGCGTGCACTTCGCCTCCAAGGCGGGCACCCTCGCCGGCAATCATTTCGCCACCATTACCGGCGATCTCGACAGGCTGCGCGAGGTCGGCGTCGCCACCCTTTGGGAGGGTGCCAAACCCATCGTGTTCAGCTAAACTTCGTTTCGGCCAAGGGGTTTGAAAAGCCTGCCTGAAGCACAAACTAACGACGATGAAACGCTCGCATAAACCATTAATCCTGACTATCCCGCTGCTCACCGGCGGTTTAGCCAAAGCCGCCGGACTCGCGCGGCGCAAACAGCAATCGCGGCCGGGCTGACCATTCAGACCATCACCGAAATCAAGACCACGCTGGGCGGGGCTCGCAAGACCTTTGAATGCGAACTGCTGAGCCTGCAATCCGACGCAGCCGTGGTCATTTACCGCATGCCGGCGGATCACCAGCTCGAAGACCTGCTGCTGCCCAAAGGCAGCCTGAGCCTCGGCTATTTCTGGGAAGAGCGCAACTACAACGCCTATCACTGGGTGGACGACAAGCGCCAGACGTTGGCGTTATACTTCAACGTTTGCGACAACACGCGCATCACGCCACGGCAGATAGCTTGGCGCGACCTGACCCTGGACATACTGATTACGCCCGACCTGCGCTGCCGGGTACTGGATGAAGATGAACTGCCCGATGACCTCGACCCCAACCTGCTTGCGCGCATCAACGCGACGCGCGACGGTCTCTGTGGCGCGCCCGAACGCCTGCTGCACGAATTCGAGCGCAGTACGCAGAGCTTGCTGGCGGAGACCTGACGATGCCGCTTGAACTCTGGCTCGCCTACGTCGCCACCAGCGTGGTGGTGCTGGCAATTCCCGGGCCGACCATCCTGCTGGTGCTCAGCTATTCGATCAGCCAGGGGCGCAGCGCCACGCTGCCGCTGGTCGCCGGCGTCGCTCTCGGCGATTCGGTCGCGATCACGCTATCGTTGATCGGACTCGGTACGCTACTGGCGACCTCGGCCCTGCTGTTTACCGTGATCAAGTGGATGGGTGGGCTCTACCTGGTTTACCTCGGTATCAAGCTGCTGCGCGGCGCCGGCAAACCGCTGGCGTTGCAATCCGGCGAGGTCCGCGCATCTTCACCGCGCAAACTGTTCGGCAACGCCTTCATCGTCACCGCGCTCAATCCGAAGAGCATCGTGTTCTTCATCGCCCTGTTGCCGCAGTTCATCAGCCCCGCCTACCCTGCCGGGGCGCAACTGTGGATTCTGGGCGTTACCTTCGTGGTATTGGCGACCATCGGCGCCACCAGTTACGCGCTGTTCGCCACTTCGCTGCGTCATTTCCTGGCCTCGCCTCGTGCGCAGAAGGCTTACGCTTATTTCGGCGGTGGCTTGCTGTGTGCCGCCGGTATCTGGGCGCTCGGCGCTCGGCGCGTGGTATCCGCGTGATGACGCGCCTGCGCATCGTTACCTGCCTGCTGCTCGGCTGCCTGCTGCTCGCCCTGTCCGCCTGCGGCAACAAGGGTCCGCTGGTATTGCCGGAGAAAGAGAAACAGCAAAAAACCGAAAGTACGACGGAGTAGCAGTGGATCATTTCGAATACAAACAGGGCCGGCTTTACTGCGAAGACGTCGCCGTCGAAACGCTCGCCGAGACCTATGGCACACCGCTGTACGTCTATTCGCGGGCAACCCTGGAACGTCACTGGCACGCCTTCGATAATGCGCTCGCCGATTTCGACCACCTGGTGTGTTACGCGGTCAAGGCCAATTCCAGCCTGGCGGTGCTGAACCTGCTGGCGCGGCTCGGGTCGGGCTTCGATATCGTTTCCGGCGGCGAGTTGCAGCGCGTGCTGCATGCCGGTGGCGAGGCGCGCCGTATCGTGTTTTCCGGCGTGGGCAAGCAGGCCGACGAGATCGAGGCGGCGCTCGAGGCCGACATCCTCTGTTTCAACGTCGAATCCAGGCAGGAACTCGATCGCATCAACCAGATCGCGGCGGCGCGTGGGCAGGTCGCACGCGTGTCGTTTCGCGTCAATCCCGACGTCGACGCGATGACCCACCCGTACATCTCCACCGGTCTCAAGGACAACAAGTTCGGCATCGCCTTCACCGATGCGGAAGCGGTTTACCAGAAGGCGGCCAAGCTCGCCAACATCGACGTCATCGGCATGGATTGTCACATCGGTTCGCAACTGACCGAGATGTCGCCCTACATCGACGCCTTCGACCGCCTGCTGGAATTGATCGACAAGCTGCGCGCGCAGGGCATCGACATCCATCACCTCGACCTTGGCGGCGGTCTCGGCATCCGCTATCGCGACGAAGCGCCGCCGCTGCCTGCAGAATGGGTCCGCGCCATGCACGACCGCCTGCAGAAATTTTCCGGCACCATCGTGGTGGAGCCGGGGCGGGCGATCGCCGGCAATGCCGGTATCCTGCTGACCCGGGTAAACTATTTGAAGCACGGAGCCGACAAGAACTTCGCCGTCATCGACGCGGCGATGAACGATTTGATCCGGCCTTCGCTTTACGGCGCCTGGCAGGAAATCATCCGCGTCGACGCCGACAGCCCGGCCGAGGAAAAAATATACGATGTGGTTGGCGCCATCTGTGAATCCAGCGATTTTCTCGGCAAGGATCGCGCCCTGCGCCTGAACCAGGGAGATTTGCTGGCGATCCGCTCCAGCGGCGCCTATGCCTTCGGCATGGCGTCGAACTATAACACGCGACCACGCGCCGCCGAGGTGATGGTCGATGGCGAGCGGCATTATTGCGTGCGCGATCGCGAACAGTTCAGCGACCTGATTCGCGGCGAGAGGCTATTGCCATGAAGTTGAAATTTGCCAAGATGCACGGCCTCGGCAATGATTTCATCGTCGTCGACGCGATCAACCAGGATTTCAAGCCGAGCCCGGAACTGCTGCGCAAATGGGCGGATCGCCACCAGGGCATCGGTTTCGACCAGGCGCTGGTGGTGGAAAAGCCGACCGTGGCAGGGGCCGAGTTCCGTTACCGGATCTATAACGCCGATGGTGGCGAAGTCGCACAGTGCGGCAATGGTGCGCGCTGCTTTGCGCGCTTCGTGCGCGAGCAGGGGTTAACCGATCGCGACGTTATTTCGGTGCAAACCAGCAGCGGGTTGCTGCAGCTGGAAGCGATCGATTCCACCCGCTACCGCGTCAACATGGGGGTCCCGCAATTCGAACCCGACGCCATTCCGCTGCGCGTCGACAGCCAGCAGGATTTGTACACTACCGAGTTCGAGGGCGCCGAGATCAGTTTCAGCGCGCTGTCCATCGGTAACCCGCACATGGTGATCCCGGTGGTCGATGTCGACACCGCCAACGTGGAAACGCTCGGTCCCTTTTTCGAAACGCACATGATGTTTCCCGAGCGCGCCAATATCGGCTTCATGCAAATACTCGACCGGGGCAGCTTCAGGTTGCGCGTTTTCGAGCGTGGCGTCGGCGAGACCCGGGCCTGCGGCAGCGGCGCCTGCGCTGCGATGGTAGCCGGAGTCAGGCTGGGGTTGCTGGACAACTCGGCGACCGCGCTGTTGCGTGGCGGCGAACTGAAACTGGAATGGCAAGGCGACGCAAACCCCGTTATGATGACGGGCGAGACTGCAATGGTTTATCAGGGCGAAATCGAATATGACTAAAGTGTCCATGGAAAAGCCTGCCGAAACCCAGGCCGACGAAGCGCTAGTTATCCGCTACCTGCAGGATAATCCGTCTATATTGATGGATTACCCGCATATCTTCTCGTCGCTGTCCATTCCGCATCAGACCGGCGGCGCGACCTCGCTGCTGGAGCGCCAGTCCAGGTTGTTGCGCGAGGAAAACCAGCAACTCAGGTCCAAGATCGAAGAGCTGGTCGGCATCGCCAGAGACAATGAGGAATTGAACCAGCGTTTTCACCGGCTGGCGCTGGAATTGATGAACGCCGATCAATTACACGACGTGCTGTCGATGGTGCAGGACCAGGTGCAGACTTTCTTTTACACCGATTTCGTCTGTTTCCGCTTCCTGCCGGGCGTCCGCGAAAGCGGTAATATCCTCGAAGGCCTTCACCTCGATGCCGACAGCGGAATCGTCGAGCACATCAAGCCCTGGATCGAGGGACGCAAACCGATCTGCGGTCAGAACGACGCAACCGTCAACCGCCAACTGTTCGGTGACGACATGCGCATTGCCTCCTCGGCATTCATCCCGCTGTACCATACCCGTGACCTGGGCCTGCTATGCCTCGGAAGCGTCAGCGCGGAGCGT
>Ga0209536_100001903_pt1 | contig 34167 bp, 32 predicted proteins | sample DeeMarSeWOR28_12_FD_187461 | JGI IMG/M metagenome (GOLD analysis project Ga0209536, IMG submission 187461) | Marine sediment microbial communities from White Oak River estuary, North Carolina - WOR-2-8_12 (SPAdes) (version 2) | ecosystem: Environmental > Aquatic > Marine > Intertidal zone >...
AGAAAATGTGTCACTTCTGATTTTAAAGAAGAGGAAAATCCAATTTATCTAGTTGGTAAAGAAACTGAAAAGGAGATGGGTGGATCTGAGTATTATAATGTTTTGGATTTTGATGAAGGAATTGTTCCAAAAACAGATATAAAAATTTTAAAAAATTGCATGAATAGCATTCTTACCTCAATTGATAAAGAATATGTTTCATCATGTCATGATGTTAGTGAAGGCGGAGTTGCAGTGTGTCTTGCAGAGATGGCAATTGGTGGAAATATTGGTGCTGAAATAAATGTTTCAAATATTAATAAAAACTTACGATCAGACCTTAAGATTTTTTCTGAATCAAATACTAGATGGATTATTGAAGTTAAGAAAAAATTTCAAATGGATTTTGAAAAAACATTGAAAAAACAAAATACACCTTTTATTAATATTGGTGAAACCAAAGGAATAAAACTAATCATTAAAGATGGTGACAAAGAAGTAGTTTGTCTTGATGTATCTGTTTTGAGAAACCTTTGGAAAAATGCTATTTGGGATATAATGGGATAGCTCGATTGCTACAAATGCTTTTATATTAAAAAAAGTATACCTACTTCGGATGGATGGTGGAATGCACGACGATGAGTTTGTAGGTGAGGAAAGAAGTAAAGATAAACTTTTTAGTCGAGGGGCTGCAATTTATTATTTTGGATCATTGGTTTTTATTGCAGGTATTGCCCTTTTAGTTTTAGGTTCTGCTTTAATTATGTTTTTTAGATTGAGTTATACTTCTGAACTTCAGGAGATACTATTAACAGTAATATCTATTGCAATTGGTATTGTATTAATATTATTAGGTATAAACCTAATGATGAAACAAACAAAAAAAGGATATTTCATAATTTTATTAAGTGTAATATCTGTAGCAGTTTCTATTTTCTTGTTTGTTAGAAATTATGAAACCAATTGGTACTATCCACTTGTTAGTTATGTTTTTGGATTATATGTTGCTGGATTTCTATTGCTCTTAGGAAATACCTTTGCTGGGGCAATAATGTGGATAATTGGAAGTAAACCTATTTTTACATATAAAGAAAAGGAAGAACCAGCAAAATTATACACAGATGAAGAAATCCAAAGGGACATTGAAGAAGCAACTAGAAAAAGTGTTGAAGCAGCAGTCGCAGAATTACATTTAGATGCAGAAGAAATGCCAAGTGATATGCTAGGTACGTTTGTCTCAAGAACTCCAAAAAATGTTATAAGAGTAAAAGATAAGATTCCTGAGGTTACAAATTTAAGACAAGCATTAAATCCGGGTGTAACTGAAAAATGGGGCTCAGTTGGAATTGACAAAGCATCAGATGCACTAGCAAAAACACTGGAACCAAAGAAGACTGAAAAGAAAGGATTTTTTGAAAGATATAAAGAAAAACGTGCAAATAAAAAACAAAAAAAGCAAGTCAAAGAAAAAAATAAAAAATAAAATCTCTTAAAAAATTTTTTTAAATAATCAAAAAGTCCCGAAATCTTTTTAAAGCAAATAACGCTCATGGTATTACAAAAATAAAAAGGAGGGTGATGTGGAAATGGCAAAAGGTCTTGATATTGGAACAATGAATATTATTTGTGCTGAAAAAGACCGTGAAGATATTGTTTTTACGCAGCAAAGAAACGCTTTTATGGAGCTAGACTCAAGTGATCTTACAAAGACAATGTTAGATATTTCAAAAGTTCTATATATAGAGAGAAAAAATGGTATCTCTTTATTGGGTGAAGACGCATTTAAATTTGCTACAATCTTTGAGAAAGAAGCAAGAAGACCAATGACACATGGTATAATCAGTCCAAAAGAAAAAGAAGCTATACCTATTATGAAATTGATAGTAGGTGAGGTTTTAGGACAGCCAAAAAAAGATAATGAAGTCCTCTATATTTCAACTCCAGCAGATCCAATAGATACTGATATGAATGTGCTTTATCACAAAAAAACAATGGAACTGCTTACAAAGGGTATGAAATATGATACTCATGTAATTGACGAGGGTTTGGCTGTAATATACTCTGAATTAGCAGACAACAACTTCACGGGAATAGGTATAAGTGTTGGTGCAGGAATGACAAATGTAACCCTTGCATACTTGGCAACACCATTAATGTCATTTAGTATAGCAAGAGGTGGAGATTGGATCGATGAACAAGTTGCAAAGTCAACAGGTGTCCCAAAGGAGCATGTTACTTCAACAAAAGAAAAAGTCTCAAAGTTAGGAAGAGACGTTAAAATGGGTAGTGTAGAAGGTGCTCTAACAGTTTACTATGATGCATTAATTACATATGTAATTAAGAATCTAGATAGAAAACTTGGAGAAATTACACCACCAAATGTTGCATTTCCAGTAGCAATTGCTGGAGGAAGCGCTCAACCTGAAGGATTCTTCGAATTGTTTGAGAAAAAATTAAGAGAAGCAAACCTACGTATTGATTTGGCAAAAATAAAACATGTAAAAGATCCAATACTATCAGTTGCAAGAGGATGTCTTATTGCTGCAAGAACTCAAGAGGAAAAAGGTAGACAACAATTAAAACAGACACAAACACAGACACCAACTCAGACAAAACATACAACAAAGAAGAAAAAATAAAAAATAGAATTGATTTAGATCCTGTTGATCTAATTCAATTATTTCTTTTTTTAATTTTTTTAAAATTCTCTTTCAGAAAATATCCATCTGTTTCTTTTTATTTGTTTTAATTCAGGAGTTTTACCAAGCATTGTTACAGCTGATGGAAACATGTCAGCAAGATCATCAATTTTCTTTTGAAGTTCCAAATTTTCATTTTTTACACATGCATTATCGATTTGCAAAGATTCAATTTGTTTTTCTAAACTTTTTATTTCTTCTTTCAAGGTTGTTACAAATTCCTCATTTTTTACTTCATCTTCAAAAAATTTTGGTAATGGCTGTGTAAAAAAATCTTCATTATTTTTTTCCTGAATATTCAATTTTGAAAATATATCATCATCTAATGTAACTCTCGTTATTTTACTCATTTACATCCCAACCTATTATTATAGAGAATATTTTATCATATAAAAAAACTTTTTCCTATAAAAATAAATTTTTTTTTTAAAAAATTTTTGAGCCTATACTCTATATCTGTTTTTCCATCTGAAAAGGCAACAGATTTAAATAATGAATTCAAATGGTTTGTTCAATTACCATTTTTTCAGATTGCCAACCGCATTCAGGACAATATAATTCATTTTCTTGCCATCCTTGAATAGGTTGGTGTCTACACATTGGACATTTGTGTATTATTCCATCCACCCAAATCAAATATTTACTAATTATTTAAAAAATTATTGAATTTATCAATAAAAGATATATAGTGAAAGTTAACAAAAATATTAAATCTTTGTAGTTGGATTTCATAATCTAGTGATGAACGAACCCTTTCTGAGCCATTAGGCAATGATGAAGATCTTGAGTGCTGAAATTGCTAGATATGCTTACTTAGCATATCTGCAATCTTTTCTAAGAATTCTTTATCTTCTTTAGTAAAAGCATTAAAAATATCTGAATCAATATCAATTTCACCTAAAACATTTCCTTTTTTAATTATTGGGACAACAATTTCTGATTTTGTTGAGACAAAACAAGAAAGATATCTATTATCTGATTTAACGTCTGAGATGATTTCAGTTTTACCACTTTTTGCAGCAGATCCACAAATACCTTTACCAATAGGTATTTTTGTATGTTCCGTTGCTTGTTTTCCTCTCCAAGGACCTAAAACTAAATCATTATTTTCAACAATATAAATACCAATCCAGGAATAATTCTTAAAATTCTTATATAGAAAATCAACAACATCCTCAAGAATTTTTGAACTATCAGATATAATTTTTTTAATTTTTTTCTCAGCTAGTTCATAATTCAAAAAATCACCAAGCATATTCAAGTAAATTTGTTTGTTTATCCTTTGGTCCTAAATTAAAATTTACATAATCCTCTTCTACTCTTGGAAGTTCAATACTTCCATATTGTCCTCCACCACCAGGTTTTATTATAACTTTTTTATCTCGAAAAGCTTGTATTGCTTCTGTAATAGCAGGAACAGTTACTCTTGAAATCTCAATTATATCTATATCAATTAAAACTTTTATTTCACTGTCAAATTCAGAAATTAATTCATTCCATCTTTTACTTACAGTTTGAGTAAAAGGTGTCCTTTGTCCAATTGCTTTTGCAATAATTTCTGTAAGTGGAATTAAATGTATATAATTTGGTCTATGAGATGGGTGTTGAGGTTCTATAAAATCAGCTTTTTCATTTATTTTATCCTTAACACCTTTTTTTATACGTTTACCGCAACTACATTTCCAATGTCTACGTTTTGCCTCTTCTAGATTATAATGAATATGGCAGGATATACAAGCAGATTCATGATATTTTCCTTCTTGAGGTGGTAAACCAACATTTAATACAGGTTTATTTCCTCCTTCTCTTAATATTGCTTTACTTATTTCCTTAAAATTTGCAGCTTTAAGTTCAAATCTATTAAATTCTCTTGCAAGTCTAACTGGATGAGAACTATGACAATCAGAATTCGTTAAAAATGTAAGTCTGTGTAATTCCTTTATTCTATCAGCAAAATTTGTATCTGCAGAAAGCCCAAGTTCAATAAATGAAATATAATCTGACATATCACCATAACAATCCTTTAATGAGTTATAATATGCATATATTGCCGTCCAAGGGGTAAAGGCATGCGCAGGACCAATTAGTATGTTTAAATCTTTAGCAATACTAGCAATTTCCTCACCATTCATATTAACATTTGGACGACCATCAGTTTCCAAATTTTTAGATTTAGATTTTATTCTTTCTTTAAAGTCCCAAACAGCTGATATACAAGGAAAATAGCATAGATGATGCACTCTTTTATTATCCTCAATTTCTGTACTTAAAATAAAACGTGTTCCATTCAGTTCAAAAGTACCTTCATCTATAACATTACACTCCCTAATTTCTTTCATCCACCCACTGTGAAGACAATCACCAGTTGCAACTACATCAACGCCCTTTCTGGGAGCTTCTAATGAAATGGTTTTAATATTCATTTTTTTACTTGTTGCACCAGAAAAACGGGAATGAATATGTAAATCTGCATTAATAAGCATAAATCCCTTTTTTGATATGTAAAGACTTGTATTAGAATTTACTGAAATTTACTTATCAACCTTTTTACCACATTTAATACAAAAGGTTGCATTCTCCTCTAATTGTCCACCACATTCTGTACAATAAATTGATTTATCTTTATCTTGTTTTGACTGTTTTGTAGATTTTTTAGATGTTTGATTTTCAGCTTGTTGAGTTGGAGGAACCTGCAGATATTTTTTCACTTTACCTTTTACTGGAATTTTTGTTGTAAAAAATTGAGTTTTTGATAATAATTCTAGTACTCCTGCAATAATTATTACAATACCAGCGATCAATAGTAGCCAACCACCTAAACCTAGTCCCCATTCAACATCCACTTGACCATTTATACCTTCTAATGACACATAAGTAGTTGATTGCCCACCAAATGGAGATGCTGAAATTGAACTCAATATTTCTTCTGCATAATTAGTTCCGGTACCAGCTTCAACAGTTGAAGTTGGAATAACAGATCCCATTACCATAATAGCAATTAAAATTAGTATAAATGGAATAATCAGTCTGATACCTCTCCAAATATATTTTTTACCTAACTTTTTACTTAGAGGGATACCAATTGTAGCAATTATAAGAAAAATAAGACCAATTGCAATAAACAATGAAAATGGAAGTACAAATGAGCCCATTGGAATTGGACCACCTGTACCAGGTATTGTTATCTGAAGGCCATTTATACCATCAAATTTCAATAAATCAACCATTCTCCCAGTTTGAAATGTGTCTGTAATCCCCTCACCAGATACTCCATAAGAAATCACATACCATGGGTTAAATAATCCAAAAATTGCAATAATAATTCCGATTATACAAAGAATATTACCAATGCTATGTAAGTTAATACCATTTATATATAGCATTGAGACAAGTCTTGGTCCAAGACCATATTTCTTGTGATTTCTATAAATTCGATAAGCTAACAGAGCAATTATTGCAAGAGAAATAAGAACAAAAATCAAAACAAAATTATATAAAAACCACTCTAAGGTAAAAAGCATATCATTTGATTCAAAAAGACTACTGCCCCATTCAATTGGATAGTCCCACATTTCTCCATCTTCTCTATATTTTGGACCTTCAGGACCAGCTTGACCTAAAATTGACGCCTCAATTGCCTCTGCTTCAGTTTCAGCCACCTCACCCCATCTTCCTGAGAAATCAATCCAATCCTTGTCTTCTAGTGTATCTAATATATAATCATCATAATTCAGAATCTTTCCATTTGCTCCAACAATATCGCTAGCAATTCCTAGTTTTCCTGAATAACCTCTAAGATAATTTGCATGACTACCACGAGCAACATAAACCTTGATATGATTTCCTTCTCTTTCAACATTTGACCAAGATGCTTTCTGACCTAAATGATGCTGACTATATCCAACCCAAGATGGCTCATTATCATAAATTACAACTTGAACCATCTCCCAATCTCCTTCATGCTGATTTAATTCACCTTTGTTAAATGCATAAAACATCCAATATTGAATAACAGTTGCACCGGTTGAAAAATCTTCATATGTTCGATAATAAACAGTGTAATCATAACTATTCATTACACTTTCATAATGCTTTATTACGCCATCATCCTTGATAGTACCGTAAATATTGTCATAAAAGCATGTTCCTTCCAATAGCTCCTCAATACATTTTAATTGTGAATTATCAAGATGATATGAAGCATCCACAGGATAACATGTTTCTTCAGCTTCAAAATAAAAAATAGGAGCATATGTTTCTTCTAAACCCTGACCACATATTGTTAAACCAGCTAAAGATAATATAATAGTTAAAAAAACAATAAAAAAACCGCTATGTTTCAAAAAATTAAAAATTTTTTTTTTCCTCATTTTTTAACACCTATTTATCTTGAATGTAATATTTAGCTTCATTTTTAACACTTTTTTTAAAATTAAAGCAATTAAATAGCATATTTTCATAGTAACATTTATTAGCCTCTACTCCATATGAAAAAGAGGAAAAAACGTCATTCTGATGGGATGAAAAAATTCCTGAAAAAATTAACTAAATTAGCCTAAATACTAAATCTGTTGTGAAAGATGATGAGCCAAGAAAATATTAAAGAAAATATAGATTATGATACCGACTCAATTCAGGTATTGGAAGGTCTAGCAGCTGTTAAGAAAAACCCAGCAATGTATATTGGTAGTACAGATGAGAGAGGTCTTCATCACCTTGTATATGAGGTAGTTGATAACTCAATAGATGAAGCTTTAGCTGGATTTTGTAATACAATCCGAGTTTTATTGAATAAAGATGGCTCTGTTACTGTTATTGATAATGGGAGAGGCATCCCTGTATCAACACATAAAAAATATAAAAAGTCAGGTTTAGAACTTGTTATGACTACACTTCATGCTGGAGGAAAATTTGATAAAAAAGCCTATAAGGTATCTGGTGGTCTGCATGGTGTTGGAGTATCTGTTGTAAATGCTCTTTCAAAATGGCTTGAAGTTAAAGTTAGAAGAAAGGGAGATGAATATTTTCAAAAATATGATCATGGATTTACTGTTGATGAAATTAAAAATATTGGAAAATCAGATTCAAATGGAACTTCTATAACCTTTTTACCAGATCCTGATATATTTGAAACAGTAGACATTAATTATGAAACTGTTTCAACTAGATTAAAAGAACTTGCATTTTTAAATGCAGGATTGGAAATTGAAATATCAGATGATCGCTCAGGGAAAAATCAAACATTTAAATATGATGGGGGAATTAGTGAATTTGTTCAACATATTAATCGAAATAAAACACCTCTTTATCCAACTCCTATTTATTTAAAGGCAGAAAAAGAGGATGTTGAGGTTGAAATCGCAATTCAATATACAGATGGATATACTGAAAATATCTTTACTTTTGCAAATAATATTAACACTCATGAAGGTGGGACACATCTATCAGGATTCAAAGGTGCACTTACAAGGGTTTTAAATGATTATGGTAAGAAAAATAATTTATTTGATAATGAAAATTTCGCTTTAAGTGGAGAGGATTGTAGAGAGGGAATTACTACTGTAATTTCTTGTAAAGTTAGACAACCTCAGTTTGAAGGGCAAACAAAAACAAAGCTTGGAAATTCTGAGGTTAGAGGAATCGTTGAAAGTCTCACAAATGAGAAGCTAAGTGAATTTTTTGAAGAAACTCCTACTGTTGCAAGAATAATTATTGATAAAGCTCTTAATGCAAGTCGCGCAAGAGAAGCTGCAAGAAAAGCAAGAGAACTAACTCGTAGAAAAGGCTTACTTGAATCAACAGCTCTTCCCGGGAAACTTGCAGATTGTTCTTGTACTGATCCAACTAAAGCAGAATTGTATATTGTGGAAGGCGATAGCGCCGGCGGCTCAGCGAAGCAAGGACGGGATAGAGAATTTCAGGCAATTTTACCTTTAAGAGGTAAGATTCTTAATGTTGAAAAAGCTAGAATGGATAAGATTCTAAAAAACAATGAGATTCTTGCTCTAATTACTGCTATTGGTACTGGAATTGGAGAAGAATTCAACATTGAAGGTACTAGATATCATAAAATAATTCTAATGACTGATGCTGATGTTGATGGAGAGCATATTAGAACTCTTCTTCTTACATTTTTCTTCCGTTATATGAGACCTCTTATTGAAGAAGGTTATTTGTATATTGCAAATCCACCTCTTTATAAAATAAGCAAAGGAAAACATATTGAATATGTGTATACAGAAAGAGAAAAACAAGAAAAAATAAATGAATTAGGTAAAATTGGTATAGGCATCCAACGCTATAAAGGATTAGGTGAGATGAATCCTAATCAATTATGGGAAACTACAATGGATCCTGAAAATAGATTAATGGCAAAAGTTACAGTTGATGATGCTGTTGATGCAGATGAGCTTTTTACTATTCTTATGGGGGAAAATGTAGAACCAAGAAGAGAATTTATTGAGACGCATGCTAGGGATGTAGTAAATCTTGATATATAGGTGATTTTTTGGCTGAAGAATCAGAAAAAAGGGAATTTATTCGTGCTATTGAAACCGAAATGAAACGTGCTTTTATTGATTACTCAATGAGTGTAATTATGAGCCGTGCTCTTCCAGATGTAAGGGATGGCTTGAAACCAGTTCATAGAAGAATATTGTACGCAATGAATGATATGGGGCTTACACATGATAAACCCTATAAAAAATCAGCGAGAGTAGTGGGTGAAGTTCTTGGGAAATACCATCCTCATGGTGATCAAGCTGTTTATGACTCAATGGTTCGTATGGCTCAGGATTTCTCACTTCGTTATCCACTTGTGGATGGTCAAGGCAATTATGGATCTATAGATGGGGACTCTGCTGCTGCTATGCGCTACACTGAAACAAGACTTGCAAAAATAGCAAAGCTTATGATTCAAGATATAGACAAAGAAACAGTTGATTGGACAGAAAATTTTGATGGCTCGCTAAAAGAGCCTTTAATGCTACCTGCTAAACTACCGAATCTTTTGATAAATGGGTCTTCAGGAATTGCAGTTGGAATGGCAACAAATATGGCACCTCATAATTTATCAGAAGTAATTGATGGTACAATACAACTTATTGAAAATCCCGAGATGACAACAGCTGATTTGATGGAAACAATACAAGGTCCTGATTTTCCTACAGGTGGAATTATCTATGGGAAAGGAGGGATCCTTAGTGCTTATTCTGAAGGTAAAGGACTTGTTAGAGTTCGTGCAAGAATTGAAGTAGAAGGAAAAGAAAAAGACAAGAAAAAAATAATTGTTACTGAACTTCCTTACCAGGTTAATAAGTCTAAACTTCTCAAAAACATTGCTGAGCTTGTTAAAAACAAAAAAATTGAAGGAATAACCGATCTTAGAGATGAAAGCGACAGAAACGGCATGCGTATTGTTATTGAATTAAGACGTGATGCAATAGAAGATGTGGTTATAAATCAGCTTTATGAGCATACTGATCTTCAGACAACATTTGGGATTTTAAATCTTGCTATTGTTGATAGTGAACCTAAGATTCTTGCTTTAAAGGAAATTCTTGAGCATTACATCAACTACCGAGTTGAGGTTATAACTCACCGGACAACCTATGAGCTAAATAAGGCAAAGGAAAAGATACACATTCTAGAAGGTTTAATTATTGCCTTAAAAAATATTGATGAGGTAATCAGGATTATCCGTAAGAGCAAACAGGTTGATGAAGCAAAAGATAATCTAATGAAAAGATTTGATTTTTCTGAAAAGCAAGCAAAGGCAATTCTTGATATGCGTCTGCAGAAATTGACAGGTATGGAAATTGAAGGTGTTGAAAAAGATTACAATGAAACTAAAAATCTTATCGAAAAACTGGAAATTTTACTGAGTGATAAACAAAACATACTTGATGTTATAAAAAATGAACTTTTGGAAATTAAAGAGCAGTTTGGTGACAAACGTCGAACTGAAATTGTTGAAGGTGAAATAGATATTGAAGTTGAAGATTTAATCCCTGTTCAAGATGTTGTTATTACAATTACTGATAGCGGATATATAAAGAGAATACCATGTGAAACTTACAGAACACAACATCGTGGAGGAAAGGGATTAAAGGGTATGCAGACAAAGGAGGAAGATGTTGTTGTTGACTCATTTATCACTTCAACACATGACTATATTATGTTTTTCACAAATCATGGAAAAGCATTTTGGTTAAAGGGATATAAAATTCCTGAAGGTACAAGACATGCAAAGGGCAAAGCAATTATTAATCTCTTACCAAGACTTGAGGAAAACGAATATGTTGAAACAGCAATTCCAATTCACGAGTTTGATGATGCGCATTTTCTTGTTTTTGTTACTAAAAAAGGGATAATTAAAAAGACTGTTCTTTCAGCTTATAGTAATGTTAGAGTCAATGGAATTCGCGCAATTAAACTTGATGAGGACGATGAGCTGATAAATACCAAACTTTCTGATGGAAAACAAACTGTAATGATAGCAACAGCAAAAGGTCAGGCATGTAGATTCGATGAAAAAGAGGTAAGACCAATGGGACGTGTTGCAAGAGGCGTAATAGGAATAAGACTTGCTAAAGATGATAAAGTCGTTTCAATGGAAATAGTTGGTGAAGAAGGAAATCTTATTACAATTACTGAAAATGGCTATGGTAAACGCTCACCTATTCAAGAATATAGAAAGACACATAGAGGTAGTAAAGGCGTTAGAACAATTATTACAAACGAAAGGAACGGAAAAGTAATCTGGGTGAGAGAAGTTGTTGATGAAGATGATATAATGCTTACAAGTATGGACGGTATGATGGTAAGAGTTCCGGTGAAAGATATAAGAATACAAGGTAGAAATACAATGGGTGTTACAATTATGAAGCTAAATAAACAAGATAAAGTAGCATCTGTTGCAAAAATAATTGAAGACGAAAATTCAGAAAATAATTTAGAATAATAAAAAGAAAGAAGAATTTTTTTTATCAAGCTTGGTTTGGTACATAAGGAGTAAACGCTGGATCTCCATAAATTGTATACTCATAGAATGATAAAAACTTATTATCCATACGCGGTAGATAACCTGATGCTTGTTCTGCCATCTGTTCATATATATCTGCATCTGTTTCTTGGTCTCCAGTAATTACAAGTGGTGGTGACCACCATACTTTCCAGTTTATCTCATTTTCATCAAAGTAATTGTTTCTTGCTTCTCTGAATGCAAAACCTATGCTTGTTCCTTCTTCCTTATTTAATGCTTCTAACATATTGGAATAAAATTTAAAACCGAAGTGTTGCTCTGGGTAAACCCCTCTTTTTTCCAAATCTCTTTTTGCTCTTAAATACCTAATCAGTGTTGTTCCTGGTATGTCATATTGTCTGTTTTTTGGTTCGACATAGCCACCTGCAATATTTGAGCAAGTTGGTGCAGCAATAACAGTTGCACAACCTGCATGAACATATGCCTGAGATATTCCTTGTTCTGGATACACACCACCAATTTCTCCAACTATACAGCTTTCCATCCATAGAGTAGAAGGTCCAAGATCAAGATATTCAACATTTCGAGTGCTATATGCACCAAAATCGTTATAAGAAATACCAGGTCCAAGCCCCATTATTGGTGCTAAAAACCTTTGTAAGAATTTACTTAGAAGTCCATTTGGAAGCCCAAGCCCAAGTTTATAAACACCTACATCTCCCATGACCATATAATGCTGGTTACCATGAGCATTAGCCAAAATGAAATTAGCGGCTTCCTGATATTCCTCACCTTTGCAAATATCTTCTCCTAATGTGTTTTTCAACTGTCTTTTTGATAACAATAATCGGTTCAAAAGGTTGGCTTTCTTTAATTTATTAATTGCTTCATTACTGAAACCCTTAAGAATTGCTTCGTTTTCTGTATATATTTCTGTATCAAATCCTAGATCCTGTAGATTTTTTTGCATTGTTAAACCTGTTAATGTCGATGCGCCTGTCCACATCTTCAATGGCTCACCACGCCTTGTTAGACCAAGAATCTCACCAAATAATCTATATTTAATGGGAGGTTTTTGGAAATCACTTCCTCCACCAGTTAGAACTACTGCATTATTTTTCCATTCATTCATATCCTCAATAATATCATTATAAAAAATGGATCTTAAAATCAAGGAATTTGCATCCTGGACATCCCACCCAGTAATTCTACCAACTATATTTTCTTGATAAGGATATCTTTCTTCTTCTCGATATTCACTATACTCATCCATTACATTGCCACGCCAGTTTCTTACTGGGTCAATATTTCCATAAATAAAATCACTCATACATCCAATTCCAAAGTATCCCAGGTGATCTTCGTTTACTGGTTCAATCCCATTGTCATAAATAAACTGAGGTATTCCTACGGTGCCTCCACACAGAGCTATATAAACAGGATTTTCTTTGTAATATTCTGTTAGTTCTTTTAAGTCAAAACCCTCTTCAAGTTCAATATCTGCAAGTTTAGCAAGTAAATCATTTATTTGATCATGAATTTCAAAAACATGATCATTTGATGGACCAACAATATTAACATTTCTACGTGGAACCCAATAACCGGGTGAAGGCCAACCATTATGTAAAACATCATCATCAGCTGTAAATGCAAATTCTGGTTTTGCAAATATTAAACCCTTGTGATAAGCTGTCAAATAGGGCGCTATTGATGAGAGTTTTTTCATTACAGAATAAACAGGGTCACTTAGTTTTTCAATTACTACGTTTGCCTTAATATCACCAGTATCACTTGCTAACCATGTACCAGTTCCCTTAACTTCATAAGTTGCTCCACCTCTATCATATAAAACAACCTCAAGATAAGTTCTATCTTCAATTATATTACCATTAGCATCTCTTATCGGTATGCCACCACCATTTGTACTTCCACCATATATCTCAAATTTTTGTAATCCTCTAGGCATCTCCTCGTCTTTTATACCGACATTGAATACAACATTATCTCCTAATAATTCTATATCTTCAGTATTTAGATTGATACCTGTGAATTTAACAAGTGCATAAGTATAATTCTTGGGAATTGTAAACTCTCCAACGATTTTTCCATTTGCTCCGCCACCTATTAAAGATTTTACAATTTCAGAAGTTGCACTGGTTTTAGCAGTTACTGGGCCTAAATTATATTCTACACTATCGATAACTTCAGGTGGCCAAGCATCAACTGGATTTGCGATAGTAATATATTCTATTCTTTCCCCTAGCTTTTGTTCAATAATATCAATTGACGCATCTACTACTTCATCAACATCATTAAATTTTAATACATCACCATAACCTTGAATATTTTCCCCACAAACAATCGTCTTCTTTACTTCAAGATTTGTAAGAACTTCTGACACATCATTATCTATTTCATCAGTAACAATTATAGGAATTCTCATATAGGAAGCTAAAGGAGTTGCTAATAATCCTATGTTATATCCAGATTCAGTATCTTCAATAATCAATACTGCGTCACTCTTATCCCAATACTGTTTAGCAATTCTAATAGATGCTTCTTTAGCAGTCTCATTCATTCCAATAATTTCACATTGTTTACCTCCATTTAATTGGTCTTGAACTCTAAGAATTGCGCGAGAAGGATTTTCAAAATTCATTACATAAAGAGGTTTAACTGCTTGTTCACCTTCGTCATCGTAATTAACAGCTAAAGGTGTTGCAATAAGCGGATAAAAAGGGGAACTATCAGATACAGTAATAGCATCTGGATTATCCTTTAATGCCCCAGTTACATTCATAAAATTATTCACCTTTGCAGCGCCTACACCTGCTTCGTCAGGAACCCAATAATAAATACCTATTGCGGCTAAAATTAATATAATTACTCCTGTAATAACGATAAGCTTATCGTTCTTCTTCATATTTTATCCCCCAAAGAAAATAATATTTAGTATCCTACTATATTTGAATCTTTCTATATAATATTTTCTATTATAATTTATATTACATTTTTAATTATATTAATTAGTTCTTAAATAAATCAACCTTTTGTATTGTTTATTTTATTTTTTGCTAAATCAATGTAATAAAAATTTAAAATTTACAAACTTAATTTTATTTAAAATAAAAAATATGATTGAATTATTTGTTCAATACTTTTAATAGGGAAATAACTATTTACCCCAAAAAAAGGAGCTTAATAATATGGCAGAAGAAGAGATGTCTAAGCAATTACAGGATCAAATTAATCGATTACAACAAATGAGAATGCAACTTCAAATGATTTTACAACAACGTCAGCAGGTTGAACTTAGACTTAAAGAAATTGAAGAAGCATTAGAAGAATTAGAAAAAACCGAGGAAAAAACTCCAATATATAAAAGTGTTGGAGCAATCCTTATAAAAATGAAAGGTAAAAATGAAGTAACAAAAGAATTAAAATCAAATAAGGAATCTTTAGAATTAAGAAAAAATTCTCTTGAAAAACAAGAAGGAAGTACAAAAGAAAAATTAAATGAACTACAAAGTAAAGTCCAAAATGCACTTAGCCTTTCTAATACTTCAAATTAAAATATTAATAGATTTAAATGTTAAAAAAAAGAAATTTTTCAACTCAAGATGATTTCAAAACAGGTTTTTTCTGTAAGATAACTTTATTTTTTGGATTTATTCTATTATTAATATTTCTCTTTATAAAAATAAGTGCATTGATTATTGGTGAGAATAGTATAGGTATAGCAAAACAAATTTATGACTTCTCACAAACTACTGTGCCTAATACTGTACTTGCCTTTTCAATTTTATTACTTGGTACTGGCGCGATTCTATATTTTTTCAATTGCCAATTTTCTAAACTTGCAAAAATTGCAGATGAAATTGAAAATTCAGAAAATGTTGATGATGTAGATTAAAATATTTTATTTTCCATATCTTCTTTTTCTTTGTTGACAAGTTCTAATGGCTTTAAGAAAATCTCTTTTTTGAAATGCTGGCCAGTACACATCTGAAAAATAAAGTTCAGAATATGCTATCTGCCATAATAAAAAGTTAGATATTCTTTCTTCTCCAGAGGTTCTTAGAATTAAATCTGGATCAGGTATTCCATTTGTATATAAATATTTTGAAACTATTGGCTCTTGAATTTCTTCAATTTTCAGTCTCCCCTCTTTAACATCATTAGCAATTTCTTGAATTGCATGAATTATTTCTTCTCTACCGCCATAAGCAAGAGCAATATTGAATGAATAATTTTCATAATCTTTAGTTTCATCCATCACATATTGAGCAGATTCGGATATGTCATTTGGTAGTAAGTCTAACCTTCCAATAATTCTTATTTTAACTTTATTCTTATGAATTCGGGAATCGGTTAAAGCCCTATCTAATTCGTTTTTACAAAGATCCATTAGAGTTTTTACTTCTTCAATATCTCTTTCGAAATTCTCAGTTGAAAAAGCATATACTGTTAGATTTTTAATTTTTAGCTCAAAACACCATTCAAGGACGTCTTCAATTTTATCTCTGCCAAATAAATGACCTGAATCAGGGGTTAAACCAAACTCTTTAGCAAAACGTCTATTTCCATCCATTATAATTGCTACATGTTCAGGAACTGGGTATTCTTTGATTTGTTCAAGAAGTTTATCATCTCGAATTTTATCAATTTTTTTAGAAATATAACCATATGAATTAGAATTGTATATCATTGCTCCTAATTTTCTCATAATGTTGCTTTGAAGAGCATATCTCTCAAGATCATTGATTTTCTTATCTGCAAGTACTTTTAGTGGTGGTTTTTTTGATTTTATTTTTATATCCCCAAATCTGTCAATAAATATCCTATTATTTAAAACTGTTGAGCTTCAAAGCTATTATATTTTAAAAATTGCATTATAGATTTAAGGATATCAATAATAATTAACCAGATTTTTCTTTTACAAATTTTTTAATCCCTTCAATATTTTCAAGGATTAATTGAGCTTTTCTTAAGCCAAATCTAAATGGATAATTGTCATTTTTATCTCTTTTTATTACTATTATAGGATTTCCAAAATATTCTTCAAATTCCACAGGCATTTTTCTAACTCTCCTAATTTTAAGATTAATCCCATAGTAAAATGTATTACTTTTTATTAATATTTACTCTATTACTGCCAAAGCTTATATATAGAAAAAAGATATTCCGTGCTCCTAAATCTTAAATGGTGATACCCTGGGTAATATTAGACAGACCTTTATAAAAAACATCGCTATTGATTTGGCAAAAAAATATCCGAATCAATTTAAACATGATAATTTTCAACACAATAAGGAAAAAGTTGCAGAACTATGCGATGTTCAAAGCAAACTTTTAAGAAATCGTATAGCTGGATATTTAACCAGGTATTTAACATCTCAGAGTAAGGGAAGAACTAGTCCACCAATTTCTGAGTAGTAACCCAAAATTTATTTTAATAGGGGTGATTTTACATTTGGGTGAGTTTATAGATAAAATTAAACAAGCAATATCAGATTTACAAAAAGGCAAATTCATTTTGATTTTTGATGATGATTCAAGAGAGGCAGAAACAGATTTGGTAATAGCATCAGAATTTGTTACTCCTAATTCTATCAAAACAATGAGAAAAGATGGCGGGGGACTTATATTTTTAATGGTATCAAAAGAAATTGCTAATAAATTACAACTTCCGTTTCTAGCAGATATGTACTCCAATATTGAAAATAAATATCCATTATTAAAAAAACTCGTTCCAAATGATATCCCCTATGATGCAAAATCTTCATTTTCGCTTTATATAAATCATAGAAATACCTTCACAGGTATAACTGACAATGATCGAAGTTTAACTATGAAAAAATTTGCAGAACTAGCAAAAAATATTCAAAGTTTAAATGATGGAGAAGCCATAAATATGTTTGGAAAAGAGTTTAGATCACCTGGTCACGTACCAATCTGTATTGCTGCAAAAAACCTATTGAAAGAAAGAAAAGGTCATACTGAACTTGTAGTTTCAATTATAAAAATGGCAGGATTAACACCTGTTGGTAGTGGCTGTGAAATTATGGGTGATAATGGCAAGGCTTTATCAAAAGAAAAAGTAAAAAGTTATGCAAAAAATAATAACCTTATATTTTTAGAGGGTAGTGAAATAGTAAAAGCGTGGAATAATGGTTAAAGTAATGGCAACCGGAACATTTGATATACTACATCTTGGTCATATTTACTATTTAAAAGAAGCAAAAAAATTAGGAGATAAACTAGTGGTTGTTGTTGCAACAGATACAACTGTTAAAAGATTAAAACATGAACCAGTAAATCCTGCAGAAATACGTCTTAAACTAATTAAAGAATTAAAAATTGTTGATGAGGCGTATATTGGTCATGAAGATGATATTTATGAAATTGTTGAAGAAATTAAACCTGATATAATCGCTTTGGGTTTTGATCAAATACATGATAAGATAAAGATTGAAAAAGAGTTGAAAAAAAGAAAAATTAACGTAAAAATTGTGAGACTAGAGAAATACAATGGTGGCAGTGACCTTGAAGGAACTCGTAAAATAATAAGTAAAATAATATCTGCTTATGAATTCCAAAAGAATATAGAAAGGATTGAAGGTAATGAAGAAGATAGGCATTGCTGATACAACTTTTGCACGATATGATATGGCAAAAGCAGCAATTGATGAGTTGAAATCGAATCGAACTGGTTTGAAAATTATAAGATATACTGTTCCAGGGATAAAGGATTTACCAGTTGCATGTAAAAAACTTTTTGAGGAAAACAATTGTGACATTATAATGGCTCTGGGTATGCCTGGTCCAAAACCAATTGATAAACAATGCGCTCATGAAGCAAGTACAGCACTTATTCAAATACAACTAATGTGCAATAAACATATTCTTGAAATTTTTGTTCATGAGGATGAAGCAAAAAATGAAAAAGAACTTGCCTATCTTGCGGATAATCGAGCTCGTGAACATGCATTAAATGCTTTAGATTTATTATTTAATCCTGATAATCTTACAAAAAATGCAGGTAAAGGCCTGCGAGAAGGATATAAGGATGTTGGTCCCTTGAGAAATTAGGGGGGAATAAAAGAATGATAAAAGAAGAAAAAATAAAGATTGGAGCTGTTGTATCTGAATTCAATTATGATATAACAATGGTGATGCTAGAAAGAGCAAAAGAACATGCCTATTTTTTAGGAGCAGAAATAACTCATACTGTAAAGGTTCCAGGTGTTTTTGATATGGGTCTTGCAATAAAAAAATTGCTTCAGCGAAAAGACATTGATGCTGTTGTTGCTTTAGGCGCTGTAATTGAAGGTGAAACTGAGCATGATGATATAGTAATTCAACATGCATCAAGAAAAATAGCAGACTTAGCTGTAGATTATGATAAACCAGTTGGACTGGGAATTTCTGGACCTGGTATGACCAGACTTCAGGCAGAAGAAAGAATTGAAAGAGCGAAAAACGCAGTTGAGGCAGTAGTAAAACTCCACAAGAGACTGAAGTTATAAAAAATTTTATTTTATTTCTTCTTATCTTTATCAATCATTTTAAAAATGGATGGTAGATGGATTGTATATGATCCATCTTTTTGAATAATAATTGGTTCTTCTTCTAAAAGCCCTTTTATATCAATATTATATTTTCCAGGTTTTTCGATATCAATAGTTTCGGGTGTATCATTTTTTTCAGATTCTGCTTCAATTTTTTCAAGAGTATTCTTTCTGTATTTCTCATTAGTTACAACATCAATTTCCTCTTTACTTTCTGGAATAATGTTTTTGTTTTCTGTTATATGCTTCTTCATTGCATTTCGAACATCTTTTGGTTTAATTTTTAACCAATTTCCAGATTTATCAACTACTTGGTCAAGTTCATTACCCATTAGTTCAATAATTGTTGAGTTTAAATCTTTGCCAACTTTCTCAGTAATTATATTTCTTTCTTTTTCATCCAATGGTTCCTTTGTATAAAAAAAGCGATTTCCATTACAACTAGAACATCCCTTTAAAAGTTGTGAGGAACCCTCTTCAAATACCTTTCCACACTTTAGGCACTGATGAGGCATTTCTAATTTGCACCTCTACCAGGAATAATTTTTGTTTGAATCATATCATTATCTTTGCGAATTGTTTTTAATAAATTTGCTGGACCTATGAGAGTGACTCTAGGCTTTTTCGAATGGCCAAATAATTTTTGAAAAAAAGTTGGTTTGTCCTCACCAAGTCCTTCCATCTCAACACCGATGAATGTATCCTCCTCGATTTCTTTCATGGTATTTTCAATTAAATTTGCCTGTTCAAAAGGAGTAAGACCATGCTCAAGTACCAGTATCTTTCCTTTTTTTACCTCTTTTAAAATAAATTGTAATTTTTCTGAGGAATTTAGTTCATCTAGTTTGTGACGTGAAACTAAATTAAATGAAATCTCTTTTTCTTTTTTAGCCAATCAATCACCTCCTTTTTTTCTTTCGTTTTTTACTAAAGTGACTGACCATTGTTGTATAAAGATTATCTGAGTTATAACCAGTCAGTGCGCTTATTGGGATAACAGGATGTTGGGGAAAGGCTGATTTAAGTGTAGCAGGACTTGAATCTTCCATATCTATTTTATTTGCAGCAATTAAAACAGGTAAATTTCTTGCTTCTAGATTTCCAAGAATTGTTACATTTACTTGGGTGAAGGGATCCTGCGTTGAATCCATAACAAGTAATACTCCATCAATATCTTCAAGCCATTTTATTGATTCAATAACACCTTCAGTAGCTTCTTTTGCTCTTCTTTTTGCCTCATCTTTTGTTAGACCCCATGTGTTCATAAATTCTTTATAATCTACTTTAGTAGCAACTCCAGGTGTATCAACAATATCCATAAAAAGTGAAGAACTTCCATTTTCAACCTTTACATTTTTTTTCCATTTTGCTCTTCGTGTTTCATGAGGTATTTCTGAAACACTTCCCATTATATCACCGGTCCAATCACGCAATATACGATTTGCTAATGTTGTTTTTCCAACATTTGGTGGACCATAAATACCAATTTTTGCATGCTTTTTACCAAAAATCCTCTGTAATATTGAGGCTAAAGAAACTCTTCCGAATAAACCCATCTAGCATCCTCCTAGTAATTAGCCTTATTTACAAAATTCCATATATCTAAAGTAGTTTATTAGTTTAATGGTTAATAATTAACTTAATATTTTATAATATATTTTAATTAAATCTTCTATTTTAATTTAATGAAAATCCTTAAATAGCAACAAGCTTATTATCTGTGTCCGTGGTAAATTTGGGAGGCATGATTTATTATGGCTGAGGAAAATATGATGGTAGAAGATATTGGTTCACTTAGAGAGAAATTGCTTGCTGTATCAAATGAAATAGATGATATAAAAAATTCATTTGCTAAAGGTGCAGAAGATCTATCAAGAATTCAAAGTATGTTAAGTGTTGGCGATATTGAAAATATCAGTGGAGTAATAGAAAAATTTCAAAGTAAGGTTAATGAAGCAGAAAAACAAAGGCTGGAAGCTTCTGAAGGTGCAAAGAAATATAGTGAAGAACTGGAGAAAGAAAAGGAGAGATTAATAAAACTCTGGGATGCTTATAAAAACCAGGAAGAAGAGCTATCCAAAACTGAAAAACAAATAAGAGAATTTGAAGAACGAACTAGACTTGCTGAAACTTCAAAAAGACAACTTGAAGAAGATCTTACTGCTCGAATTGAAACACTTACCACAAGACTTACAGAATATGAAGATAAAGTGGGAAGTTTTGAAGATTTCAAGGTTAAAAGTGAAGAATTTGATAATATAAGAAATCAACTTGAAAGAGAAATTCACGACTTAAAAGATGATAATTCAAACAAAGAGGATATAATTAATAATCTAAACTCTAGAATCCATGAATTAGAGGAAAAAGAGAGTTTTGAGGAATTCAAGGATAAATTTGAAGAAGTCAATACTGAATATGAAAAAGAAAAAGAAAGACTTACAAAATTATATCAATTATATGAAGAGACAGATTCTGAATGTGTACAGTTAAGACAGGAGAATCAAAGTTGGCAGACATGGTATAACTCGAACAAAGAAATTTTTGCAAAATTATTTTCGTCTCCTCCAACGTCATCTACTACCAAAGAAACATCAAGATCTAATCCATCTACAGAAAGTCCAAAAAAGAAAAAAGAAAAAAAGAAGGGAAAATTAAGGTTTAGAAAATAATTCTTTTCTAGTCTATTTTTACCTTACTACTTCCATCTTCTTTCTCAATTACAATTAAAGTGTTCTCCATATCATTTTTTAATTCTTCAATATGAGTAATTAAAAATATTTGTCTGAATTTTAAAGATAGACTACTTAGTGCTTTAATTATATTGTGTCTTCTAAAAACATCCTGTGAACCAAATATCTCATCAAGAATAATAAAATTAAAAACCCCACCTGCACGTTCAGTAATAACTTCTGAAATAGCTAAACGCAAACATAGATTTGCTAGATCCTCTTCTCCACCTGAAAAACGCTCAATTGAATATGCATTTCCATCATCATAAATTAAAAGATTATAATCTTCATCCAGTTCAAGCTCATGATATTTACCATCGGTTAATTGTTCAAAAAAATCTGAGGCATATGAGGATAGAGTAGGACGGATTCTTGAGATTAGATGAGTTCTAAAATTAGACATAACATCTGATAAAATTCTAAGATTATTTACAATAATTTTTTCTTTTTTTATTTTATCCTCATACTTTTTCAATTCTGATATCTTCTCCTTAAAATTATCGATTTTTTGAGTAATTAGTCTTTTATCACTTTCTTTTCTTTCAATGTCAAGATTAAAAGAATTAATAGTTTCCTTTATATTATCTAAAGTAGACAAGACTTCTTGATATTTTTTATAAAACTGATTTGTTTTTTCAATAATATTTTTATATTCTTTAATATCAAATTTTAATTCTTTAAGTTCATTGTATTTTTTTTGTTTGCTTATAAGTTCTATTTTCTCCTGATCAATTTCATTTGAAATGTTTTTAATTGTTGTTTCAATTCTTTCCTTTTCTCTTATTTGATTATTATAATAGTTATCCTTTTTTAACAAAGCTTGTTCTTCTCTTTTTATTTTTTCCTTAGATTCAAGAATTGATTTAATATCTTTTTCAAAACTAATAATATCATTTTTCTTTTCTGATTTTTCTTTTTCAAATTTTGTTATCAGATTGTTATATTGATCTGCAAGTACCCTTTCACAGGTTGGACATATTGCTTCTGGGCCGATTTTTTCAATTTTTTTCTTTTTAGTCTCAAGTTCATTTATTTCTTCCTTGTTTTTATTTATCAATGTATTTTTTTGTTCTGTCTGTTTTATATATTCTTCAATATTTGATTTTATAAGATTTAATCTCTCATTTAAAGATTCGATATTACTATCTAAATCCTTAAAATTTTCAAGCTTTGTTTTTTGGTTTTTAACTTTTTTAATTCTATTTTCAATTTTATCATTTAAGTTTTTAATTTCATCAGCTAATTTATTTTTTCTCTCAAAAAGAGTTTTTTTCTCAACTAGATTTTCTTTCATTTTATTTATATTTTCAAAATCACTTTTTACAGTTTTACATTTTTTTTCAATTACATTTCTTTCCTTTATTAAATTCAATAATTTTTCTTTTAATTTTTTTATTATTTCTAAATTTTCTTTTTTTTGTTTTTCAAGGTCGTTTATATTTTCTGTATAGATAACAATTTTATCTTTACCTGCTTCATCAACAAGATCTTGATTTAACTTTTCAATTAATGAATCTTTATTTCTTTTGTCTGATTTTATCTCCTTAATTACTTCATCGAGTGAGTCTATTCCTAGCATTTTTAGAATTAATGGCCTTCTTTCACTTGCATTCATTGAAGAGAGTGCATTAAGTTCTTTTTGCTTGGCAAAAATTGATGTAAAAAACGATTTAAAATCCATTCCAAGTTTATTTTGAATATATTTACTTACAACTTCTGAACCTGTTGCTGCAATTTTACCATTGATTGTTGCAGTTGCAGAGGCTATTAGATTTTTGCCTATCATTTCTCTAACAATACGATAGTTATCATCTTCAAAAATAAACTCTAATTCAACTCTGCATGGATCTGTTGGTAGTGAACCTTCTCGTTTTATCTGGCTTGTTGAAGTCCTTGCTGCAACAGAACCATAAAGAACCCATGCTATAGCTTCAAAAATTGTTGATTTCCCAACTCCATTTAGACCTAAAACTCCAGTAATTCCATCAGGAAATTCAATTAAAATATTTTTGAATTTTCTGTAATTTTTTAATGTTAAATTTTTTAGAATCATTTACCTTCTTCTCTCGCCTCAATTTTATCAATATAACCAATACCAAGTTCAAGAAGAGTATCTTTTTCAGTTAAATCTTGACTTTCAATAAATTGTTTAAATTCAAATGTCAGAGCATCTATTTTAGATGTTTTTGAAAATGATGATTCACCATTTTTATCTACATTTGCTTTAATCTCGAAATGAATAGATTCATTGCTAATTTTTTTTATATCATTAAAATCAAGATTACGGTAAATTTGAGATGGTATATCATTAAGAGTTATACGAAATATTTTTTCTTTTGGATTAATTTCTTTTAGGGTTTCTTTAATTTTTTTCATTATTTCTTCTAATTTGAGATTTGTACATTTTATTGGTTTTGAGTCTATCATTTGTCTAATTTCTAGTTTTATAAAATTTGATTTTAAATTTTTTTGAGATAAATCAATTTCTAAAAATCCTTTTTTATCTTGGGCTTCAGTATAAGAAAAACGCTCTGTTGAGCCAGAATAATAAGCATTATTTGCAAGTTTTGTAAATTTATGATAATGCCCAAGAGCTATATAATCAAAATCATTACTAAGGGTTTTTGCAGGAATTATTAATTCGTTGAATTCATTCATGCTAAATTCTTGTATTCCAGATACAGCACCATGAGATAGAAAAATATTGAATTCAGCAGATGAATCAGGTTTTATTTTCCCAAGTTCTATTTCAAATTGTTTTTTTAATTCGCATTGAGGAACTGCATGAACAGCTACTTTCTTATTTTTAATATTAAATGAGATAGTTTCATATTTTGCATTATAAACTGGATAAATGTTTTCCATATGATTAAAGATACTGAAAATGTGTCCAGTTTCCTTTAATTTTGGATGTTCATGATTACCTGCAATAATAACAAAAGGAATTTTTTCTTTAGAAATTTTAAGAATTTGGTCAACTGCAAAAGTTATCGCTCTATTATTTGGTCTTACTGAATCAAACAAATCTCCAGCATGTAATATTAAATCGGGTTTTGATTTTAAAGCAAAATCGACAAACTTTTCAAATGCAAAATACGTATCAATTTCACGTTGATTTATTCCATCCGGAGTTGCTTTACGGTAGGCAGAATAGCCAAGATGAGAATCAGAAATGTGTAAAAATTTCATTTTATCTTTTACGATTTAGTTTTATTGAAACAATATCACAAGCAAGTATTTCTGCATCAAGAGTAGGTGCAATTGGTGGGGCATAAGCTGTTTCGAGTTTTCTGAAAGTTTCAATATTCATACCACTAAGAATAGCACATGCAAAAGTGTCAATTCTTTTAGCAGCTTTATCTCCAACACCTTGAGCAGAAATGATTTTACCTGTTTTTTGATCAACAAAAACCTTTATACTGATTGGTTTTCCTCCTGGAAAATAATGAGGTAATGATAATCCGTTAAATTTTCCAGAAACAACAGTTAAATCTTTTACATTTGAACCAACAGTAGCTATTTCTAATCCAAAAAACTTAGAAGTACTTGTTTGAAGTAAACCATCTGGTAATAAATAATTTCCACCTGCTGCATTGATACCTGCAGCTATTCCTTGTCTTACAGCGATACTTCCAAGACCGATTGGAATGGGTTTTTTAGAATAAAAATCATAAAATTCTGTACAATCACCTATTGCATAGATATTTTTAAGAGAAGTTTCACATTTTCTATTTACAGAAATATTTCCTGTTTGACCAATTTTACATCCTGCATTTTTTGCTAATGAAATATTTGATTTTAAACCAGTTGCAATAACTAATATATCAGTATCAATGTTTTTTTCTTCTCCTGTATCATTGTTTTTTATAGTAACCTCACAGATTTTATTATTTTTATTTACTATTTTTGTTACAATATGGTTTGTAATTATTTTTATTTTATTTGATATAGTATGAAGAACAATATTTGACATGTCTTCATCAAGTGTTTTTAGTAAAATATTAGGTAATGCTTCAATTACAGTTACATTTGTACCTCTTTTATACAGACTTTCAGCCATTTCAAGTCCGATTAAACCTGCACCAATAATTGTTGCATTTATGCCTTTTGAAATAGAGGAAGAAATATTTTTTGCGTCATCTATAGTTCTAAGTGTAAAAATATTTTTTATTAATTTATTATTTTCATATATGCCTTTTATAGATGGAATTGATGAACTTGCACCTGTAGCTATAATAATGTTACAATATGATTTTTCGATTATAGCATTTCCTTTTTTTGCAATAACAATTTTGTTATCATTGTCAATTTTTTCTACTGAAGTATCCAGTAAAAGATTGATTTTAGACTTCTTAAACCATTCACTAGAAAATTCAATGAGATTATTAAATTTTGGAATAATACCAGATATAGCATAAGGAAGACCACATTTAGAATATTGAGGATATTTACTTTTTTCAAAAACTGTAATTGATTTTTTTCTATCAGTTTTTCGTGCAAATTGTGCAGCTGTTCCACCTGCCGCTCCACAACCAATAATTATTATTTCTTTATCTTTAATCAATTAAACCCCAAAAAAACCTAATATAATTTTTTTTTTAACGTTTTTGTTTTAATCCTAAAATTGATAATGTTAATATCCCTAAAACAAAAAATAATATTGAAAAATATAAGGTAATATTATCATTATCTGAATTTTTTTCATTTTGTATATTTTGAAAATTTTGGCCTTTTATAACTAAATTACATTTTTGATATATTTTATTGATTAATTCAAAACCTAACTCATAATCTGAGTTTTTAATATAATTACTAGCTTTAATATAATCTTTATTTGCAGAGAAATAAACCTTTTTTAATGAAGCTAAAGCATCAATTCTTGTTTTACAAATATTAAGACCAATCTCGGAGATTTTTTTTACTATTGAACTTGATAACTTACCAATGTTATCAATAGAATTTTTAATATTTATTAAGGTAATAGAATAGTTCTTTTGCCATAAGTTGTGGATGATATTTATTAATTCTTTTTTGTTTTCTTGATTTTGTATTTTATTAATTTCTAACCATATTTCTTCAGAAATTATTGCTTGCTTTTGCATTGATGTATCAATAATTGTTAAAAAATTTGAAATGATATCTTCTTCCTGAATTCTTTGCAATGCAATTTTTTCTGCAAAATCAATTTCATTTATAAAAACTTCTTCTACTCTTTCAAAACTTTTTTTCAAAGTTTCATGTCCATATACATCTCGTAAACTTAATGATAATTCTGCTGCTTCACCTGTTTCATAATAATCATAAATATCAGTATTGCAAATATGAAATGGTACATAAATTGATAAACAAGGATGATTTGCAGAAAACCAACCGCTACTAATAACTTCATAGTTTTTCTTTGGGACTTTATAAATTGCTACAGATTCAAATTTATAAAAATCTTGACACATTGGTCTTAATCCCTCTAAATCTTCAGAATGAAGTCTTGACCAGTTTATCATATTCTCAATACTTATACTTCCATATTCCGGCTCAATATATTCAAGAATTTTTTCTTCCCATGCTTTATATTTATTTGTTACTCTAACCTTTGCTTTATTACTATTTATATCTAATAATTCCACACTAAAAAATCCAACTGTTTTACGTTCTCCTAAATTTATTTTTGTTACAACACCAATGCTATTTGATCTTAGAGCATGAATATATGAAATTGGTTTTACTGTTATGTAATTCTTATCAATGTTTACAATTCTTATTCCATAAATAGAATTTAATCTTATACCCCCTTTGCTTCGAACATTTTTTTCTTTAACTGAATCAAAATTTCGAGAGATTAAAAAAGTATTTATTCTCTGAGTTTTCCAAAGATCTTTTGGATAATTAGACATAACAACAATTCCATTTTCAAATTTATCAATTGTACAATGAAAAGCATCTGCTTCAATAACAACTCCTTTTTCTGGACCTACTACAAAAAGATTTTCAGAAACACCTGTTGAATGCATTTTTTTTACAGCTTCTTTTGTTAAATGAAGAATTGCTTGATCTTCGTTATCTACTATTTCATAAGCATATCTAATCCAATCAAAATCATCCCAAGCATTTCTTGTAGGATTTATCCACCTTGAACCAGTATCAGCATCACCAAAGGCAAGGCCTGCGTCAGTTAAAACCATTCCAGCTTTTACAATATTTGGAATGGTATCTCCCTTTGTAGCAACACCGATATATTTGTGTAAAACTTCTCTATTAAATGGTTTTGCATTCCAAGGATAGTGATATGAATATTCATAACCTTTTGGAATTATACTTAATACTTGTATACCGGGCCTACTTGGATCTCTAATTTTTAATAATAAATTATAATCTCCTGCAGTTGCGTCCCCGCAAGCTAAGATATCTTTGCAAGCTTCAACACTATAAGTTAAAAAAATACCTAAAGTAAACAGAATCACAATAAATAATGACGTTTTTTTAATTTTATTCATACAATTAACTAATAGTATGAATATAATTATATAAAAAGATTATTTGAAAAATAATTGAGTTTTATTTCTTTTTAGTAGTCTTCTTTTTTATTACGGTTTTTGGTTTTGTAGTTTTTTTTGCTGGGATCTTTTTTTTCACAGTTTTTTTAGTTGTTGCTTTCTTTGTTTTTGGTGTTTTCTTTTCTTTCTTTTTATCTTTTGGTTTTTCGGTTTTTTTCTCTTCTTCCAATGAATCCTTAACCTTTGGTTTAGGTTCTTTAACTTCTTTTTCCTTTTTTTCTACCTTTGGTTTCTTTTCCTTTATATCTTTTTCTTTTGTCTCTTCTTTTACTTCTTTTTTAGGTTTCTTTTCTTCGATTTTTATGGTTGGCTGAGTAACAACTTCAGTTTTATGTATCTCTATTCTTTTTACAGGGTATAGTTTCTTACAATTTTTATAGATTTCACTACCCATTCTACCATCTAAAATATTTTTCATAAATTCCGAAAGTGTACTGTCCTTTGCTTGATCAGCTATTGTTTTCTTCATGGCTTCTCTTACTACTTTTCTTTGAGAGTTCTGTATTCTTTTATCAGTCGTAGCAAAAGGTTTAACTTTGATTAGCGCTCCATCTCGAGTATCAACATTGAATACCCCCTCAATTTTTGATCTTCTCCTTCTAATCATCCTTCGAAGGTAATCTGATGTTAGAGTGTGCCCTGTAAATTGAGTATGGGCTTTGTCTTCTTCTACCTTATTTATTTTAAAAAAAAGAGTTATATGAGATTTTCTAAAATCATTAGTTAAATCTTGGAGTGATACTCCAGTTACTCTATTTATTAAATTGTCTGGATTATCTGTCATAGTATCAGCAATAGTAACACTATCAAAAGCTGGTGGTGCAATTATATTATACCAGTTCTTTGCTTTCCATCTATCTTTAACTTTACGTGCTGCAGCTCTTGATCTTGCTTTTGCCATACTTATCACTTCTTTTCTTTATAAATAATTAATTAGATTTTTTGGGTAATACACTCCTTATACTTAAAATATGCTGATGGAGTTAAAAAATAAAAAAAAGAGTGAAGGTAAAATTATTCAGTCTCTGCAACTCTTAATGCAATTCCTGATGCAAAAACAAAATTATCTCGTCCTGTATCTTCATTACCGGGTATACTAATTGAGAGACCTGTAAATAAACTTAAATTTACAGAGACAGGTTCAGTATCTACAGTTACTCTTTTTACTCCACCTAAACCAACACTTGTAATTCTTCCTTGTTCCATATATACTATACCTTTTGGCATTAAGATTCTAATTGGTATTAAACCTGTGAGTACAACCACAGTTAAAGCTAGTGGTAGGAATACAATGATAATTACAAACATTTCTGCAAAGGATGAAGCGTTATTTAATAATCTCATAAATCCTTCCAATGCAAGCACTCCGATATATGATGCAAATATACCGTTACCAATTGCATTGAAAAAACATAAAATATTTGATAAATTATCACCATTTTTATTACCTAATAACTTAAAAAGAGGCGAATTTTGATTTGATTTTAATCTCTGGAGATAATCTTCATTTGAGTTAAATTTTTGATAGTTATTCCCAAAAATACCTTTATTATTAATTTGCTTTTCATAAAATGAAATTTTTTCATTATCATTATTATTAATTGCCTCATTTAGATTGATTAGTATTTCTTTTATTTCTTCAGCTTCCTCAATGTTTACTTCTGTTTCAATTTTTTCAGAAGGATTACCAATATACTTATTTACAATAATACAGACTTTTTCTGTTGATGTAATTTCCTCTAGATTACTAGCAGTAATACTTGATGAAAAACTGCCTAAAATAATAACAATTGCAATTATTGTACTGATTACAAACAATTTTTTCTTCATTTATAACCTCCCTAATTTTTATATTCATGTTTTAATATTTAAAGCTTCTGTAATTTATTTTTGTACTTTTATAGGAAAATTTTAAATACTTAATATTCATATTCCCATGAAAATCCCACGAGATATATAATGACTACGATTGTAAAATTAGACACTAGAGGGCGTTTGGTTATACCAAATGAATATCGAGAAATCTTAAATTTAAAAGAAGGAGATGAGGTTTTAATTAGTCTTGATTCAAAAACAGATACGATTTTGATAAGCCCAACATATGGAGAATCCAAAAATCTTGTTAAAATTGAAATTGAATTTAGTGATTCTCCTGGATGCTTGGCTAAAATTGCAAATAAAATTGCGAAAATGAAAATAGATCTTATCATGACTGAATCAAAAAGCTCACAGAGAGGTAAAAAAGCTAGATGGGATATTATTGCAGATATATCAAAATGCTCAAATTCACTCTTTGAAATCAAACAATTATTATTACAATCAGGATTTATAGATTCATTGAGTATCACGAAGATAGCTCGTGGTAGTCTTCATCGTTAAAAACTTTCCAATATTAATGGAAAATTTCAATATTGATAAATTTCTAATACAAAATTTTAGGGAGGAAGAAAAGATTGAATAATAAATTAATAAAAATAATTACGATATTTATTATAATTTTTTTAATTTGTATAAATAATACTTCTTCATCATGTTTAAATATTGTTGAAAAACAAATAATGAATAATAATTATGGAAATACTTTTTATGTTGGAGGTTCAGGACCAGATAATTATTCAACAATTCAAAGTGCTATTAACAATACAAGCTCTGGAGATATTGTTTTTGTCTATAATGAATCTTCACCATATTATGAGAATTTAATAATCTCAAAATCAATAATTTTAATTGGCGAAGATAAAAATTCAACAATTATTGATGGATTTAGAAAAAATGATGTTATTTTTATTTTAACAAGTAATATCGAAATAAGACAATTTACTATTGTTAATAGTAGTGAAAATGGAATTGGAATTTATGTTTATAAATATGCAAACTATGTTAAAATTACTGATAATATTATTAAAGGAAATTATCGGGGAATTTATTTATACAATCCCGGATACCATCTAATAAACCCTCAGGAAAAACATATAGGTCCTAATGAAAATTTTTTAGTAAAAAATTTAATAATTAATAATACAATTGGCATTTCTCTACATGGTTCAAATAATAATATTATAAAAAAAAATTGGATAGAAAATAACAGTTGTGGTATTACAATAACTATGGATGATTACCCAACTGCACCTCCATCATTAGGTAATAGAATTACTAAAAATGTATTTATAGATAACAATAAAAACGCCTTTGATGAATGTAACAACAGGTGGATATCAAATTATTGGGATGATTGGATTGGTTTAAAGTATAAAATATTTAGATTTTTTCCTTATCGGATTCCCGGTTCATATAGGTTCATGGTAAATCTAGATTGGTTTCCAATAAAAAATCCTACTGAGGTTGTATAAGTTTCTCAAGCGCTTTATAACCTTTCATAGCATCTTTTTTATTAATTATAAAAGTAAGTTCTGTATTTGTTGAGACAATTTCATAAATGTTTATGTTTTCCCAAGCTACATTTCTAATAATGTTAAAAATCACTCCTGGTGTATAGAAAAATTCTTTAGAAAACGTCATTGTTAAAGAAACAAGATTTTCTTCTATCATCAATATTTTTTCATCTTTTAGAATTTCAATTAAATTATTTTTATATCGTTCGTTAGTAACTATAATTACTTCTGAACTCCCTTGGATTATATTTAGTATGTCCCCTTTTTCAAAATCCACAATATCATACAATTTTTTTAGTTTTATCAAAAGTGAATGCGATCTTAATACTGCAATATCACAAATCTTTGTTTTCATTATAATATCTGAAGAATAATCAAAAGTAACTGTTTCATGCTTATTTTTTATTTGATCTGAATATCTTCTTAATGCCATCTCTATTGCATGTTTTTTTACAGGTTTACCAATTATTTCTTCTATATCTGGTTTGAATTTTTCAGCTAAATATGCATAAGATATAATATTTTGACTCATAGACTCTTGAATAAATACGTTATCATCAACTAATTTTTGAACAATATGACTTATAGTTACCATCACAAACACAAAGTAATATTTGTGATTATAATCACATTAAGTATTTATATAATTTTTTGTTAAATATTTCACAGATATTATGTTTAAATGTGTTGAATGTGGTACAATAATTCATATTGATGAATTAAAGGAAGAAAGAATTGAATGTGATGGTTGTGGTATAGAACTAGAAAGAATTGGTAATACACTTATAGGTTTACAATTAGGACCTCCTGAAGAATAATGGTGAATTAATGGTAGAAATTCTTGATACTACACTAAGGGAGGGTGAACAAGCTCCAGGAGTTACTTTTAGTATCGAAGAAAAATTATCAATTGCTAATTTATTGGATGATTTTGGAGTAGACATTATAGAAGCAGGTCATCCAATAGTATCAGATGATGTTTTTAAAAGTGTTAAACTTATTTCAAATCAGGGATATAAAGCCGATATTCTTGCACATTGTAGAGCAAAAAAAGAAGATATTGATTATGCAATTTCATGTGATGTAGATTGGGTTGGAATATTTTTCTGTGTTTCAAAAAAAAGACTTAGAGAACATTTTAATTTAGATTTTCAAAAAGCAGTTGAAAAAATTACAAACACAATAGAATATGCAAAAGATCATGGATTAAAGATAAGATATACTCCAGAAGACTCAACTAGAACTGAATATGAATATTTAATTCATGCTTCAAATGCAGCTATTGAAGCTGGAGCAGATAGAATTAGTATTGCAGATACTGTTGGTGCTATGACACCAATTAATATGTACAATTTTGTAAAAAAATTAAAAGCAGATTTGAATGTAAAAATAAATGTTCATTGTCATAATGATTTAGGACTTGCAGCCGCAAATTCGTTAGCAGCATATGAAGCTGGAGCTACGCTTATTGATGTAACAGTAAATGGTATTGGGGAAAGAGTTGGAATAACATCACTTTCAGAAATATGTATTGCTTTAAATTGTATATATCAGGTTAAAAACAATTGGAAATTAGAAAAACTTACTGAAATTTCAAAAAAAGTTTCTACTTATTCAGAAATAAATATTCCACCTAATATGCCAATTATTGGTGAAAATGCTTTTTTACATAAGGCAGGTCTTCATGTTTCTGCAGTGGTAAATGATCCAGCTCATTATGAGTTATTTCCAGCAGAGCTTATTGGAAGAAAAAGAGATTTTATTTTAGATAAAATGTCTGGAATTAATACAGTTAGAAAGAAATTAGAAAAAATGAAACTAGATTTAAATAGAGTTGATTTAGAAAAGATATTAAATTATGCTAAACAAAAAAGAAAAGGTATTGTTACTGAGAATGAAATTTTAAATATTTTTACAGATTACAGAAATGAAACTATTATGTTTCAATAATATTTTATTTGCGTTTTTATAAAAATCTAATTTAACAAATAACATTTAAATATCTTTAATAGGATTAATTTTTTGAGGGAGGAGTAAATCTTTGGTGAAGAAAATCCTCACAGTTGGAATTATACTCTTGTTTTTGGGTGTAGGTTTTCAACCAGCAATAGCAACAGTAGGACTTGATAATATTGATGTTGAATATTTTGAGGTTCTTGTTGAGATATGTGGAACGGATAATTCTGAATTCTTTCCTGTTAATCTGACACTTGAAGATTTAAACGAATTGAAACAATTGCTTAATGATAATAAAGCTCAATTA
>Ga0209536_100001904_pt1 | contig 34158 bp, 25 predicted proteins | sample DeeMarSeWOR28_12_FD_187461 | JGI IMG/M metagenome (GOLD analysis project Ga0209536, IMG submission 187461) | Marine sediment microbial communities from White Oak River estuary, North Carolina - WOR-2-8_12 (SPAdes) (version 2) | ecosystem: Environmental > Aquatic > Marine > Intertidal zone >...
GTAACCCATGTCGGTAGCAGTTGACAGAAGGATGTTCTTAGTCATCTGTGGTGTTGGCATTGCAGCGTGAGCTACGTTGTATGCATCCATGATCAAAGCAGATACACCTGCAGCGAGTGGACAAGCAAGGCTTGTTCCAGACCACCAGAGATACGTGTCACCTGATTCAAGCCAAGTATTATGACCCGGAGTTGGGTTGAATCCGAAGAATCCAGGTGCCATAACATCTGGTTTGACATATCCTGCGTAGGCAGGACCTGTCGCTGTGAAGAACGCTTGCTGATGGTGTGGCTGATATGGACCATAGTCGTTTGAATACAAGTGGTTAGCCATTGTTGCACCGACTGACACTACTGAGAAGGTTCCACCAGGGGTACCCATTGAGCCATAGTCGCTGCCTTCATTTCCGGCAGAGAACAGCTGGAGCACTCCAGGATATGTGGGAGCCAATACTCCTGGTGCTGATGCGAGATCATATACCATTGAGTAGATTCTCAGTTGCAGGTACATACCACCTGGACCCCAACCCCAAGAGTTGGAAACCATGTGAGCCCTGTGGCTTGGACCATCTCCGATATACTCCCAGTAGCCAGAGGTTTCATTCAGTGTGAAGCCCATACACCAGACTTGTGCTGCGAGGTCTCCTGCTGTACTGATACCGAGGGCTGCAATGATCTTAGCGCCCTTAGCTACTCCAGGAAGATAGTAGAGTGTTCCATTCTCATAGACATCATGTCCTTGGGTTCCAGCTGATGCAATCGCAGCAGCAGTCCAATGACCGTGATTGGAGGAAGTTGCAGTGTACAATGCGTTCCAAACCATGCCATCATCAGTCATTCCAAAGAACAGACCAGGATCATGTGCTAAGTAGCCTTCACTGTCGAGTGCCCAGCTCAGCGAACCAAGACCACAGTCGTTTATTCCGTCGTCATCGACGTCTGCGACCAGAACGTTGTTGTCCTTATTGAAGACATAAAGCTCTGCAATGTCATCAACAAAGCTCCAGTCCATCATGCCTTTGATCAGGTTTCTGTCAGCAGTTGTGTTGAGATCAATCTCATGAGGCTGTGGATAGTTTGGATTCTGGGAAGTAATAGCCCAGTTCCACATTCTTGTCCATGCGAGGGTACCATTCCAGTCAATGATCAGATCACCATCGTAAATCATTGAAGGAGCAAATACCTTTGCATATCCATCGAACTTCTGTTGCATTGCCCAACCGAAGGTATAGTTTTCAGCTGTTGGTGCAGGAATCTCCCAGTCCTTCCACATTTCATTGTAGACGAACTCGGAAACGTTGTTTCCACCCCATGCCCATTCATAGAGACCGACGAAGCCAATGACAGAGCCGTATGGGTAGCCATCTCCGTACGGAGGTAGAAGACCCATCAGGTTCCTGTGACTACCATCGTTGTTACAGACTGGATCCCATCCAGTCACATCAAGGTAGTATTTACCACCTGACATGTATGTCAACAGGTGTCCGGCTTCAAGCCATGCGGTCGCGTTAGCGACAACAGTACTGTTTGCAATGTACATTTCTGTCAGACCACGACTTGAAGGGTCGTATGACATCGGATATGTTCCATTGTTGTACTCTGCGTTCAACATGTCTGTTTGGGAAAAGTCAACGCCAGAGTCCACAACACCAACGATGACGCCAGAACCGTCGTAATCAGTAGCATATGTTCCAGTAGCACCAATCATGTCGTTGATAGCGAACATGTCTGGTGAAGAAACTACATCAGATAGTTCAACTGGTTCAGGATCGAGATAATAGTCAGCACCGATATATTGTACATCGGACATGTCTACAAGCTTCTTCAGTGATGTCATAGAGTCAACAGCAACTGAAGCAACTGTTGCCACCTTCAGGTCTAATTTCCAGAACACTCTTGCAATAGCATCAAGTGCGCTAGTATCCATTGAAGATTTCAAATAGAGTAAAAGCTTTGTAGAACCATCTCTCGTGGTGACTACATTCTCATCCAGAATTCCTGTTTCCATATAGGATGTGATTACTGGATCAATTCTCTCCAACTCAGTGTCTTCTTGAACTCTCTGAGCCCATTTCTCAATGAACTCCTGTTCATAATCAGTTGGAGCTGCTACCTGGGAAGCAACGGAGGCATACGGTGTGATGGGTACAAACAGCATGCTTGTGATGAACACACCAATAAAGAGCATTACCGCAATTTTTCTCAGGTTATTCATTTTTCGTTTTTCTCCTCACGTTTTCAATGGAGAACAAGTAAGTCTAGAGCGCCTCAATCCGCATTGATGGCGTCATCTCTAGACGCATTAAAAACCTCCAAAAACTGACCAAGTATTGATCAGTTGTTTCTCCTCTAAGCGTTCTCCACGGGTTGTGATTATCTCTCGCGAGCGAAGCTGTCTCTATTAAGGATTGTGCAAGAAATGTACTACAAGGGACCCTCCATTTTCCCCCGTAATCCGATATGCAGTACTGGACACTTCAGAAAAACTGGAAAGGTTCTCAAAACCGTTCTTTCCCCCTAAATAGAGATATGAACCCTCAAAAGCCTCTATGTGTACCCAAATACACCACTATCTCGATTGTTCATCAAAATGTTAGATATTTGAGATGAGGAGCTGATGAGTCTACCCACGGACTGTCTTCTTTATGGTGTCAACAATCTCATTCACCATGATGATAGCACCAATCATCTCAATCTTGGGTTCTTCGCCATGAGTGTCACCCACGTCTCTTGCAACTCTAGTCATCGAACGACCTAGACTCTCAATAAGTGTGACGAGTGCTTTCTTGGCTCCCTCATCCTTGTTGCTCGATTCGACCTGCGAAATCAACTCAACAAGGTCGGATATAACACTGTCAGAAACCTCTGACGCAGCCTCAGCTCTTCGGCTTAGGTCTTCCCATCGTGTCTGGGCTTCCTTGAGCTTGGCTGAAAGCTCTGTGACAATTCCGCCGTCATCTACTGGAGCCGCTACTGGAACTCCTGCAGCCGCCATTCGAAGGTCTGCAATCTCAGATTCCAAAGATGCAATGTGATGGTCCTTCATCTTCAACTGCTCAACCATTCCCGCATCAGGAGCTGCTACGGGTTCACCCTTCGCCTTCAGCTGCTCCTCCATGATGGCAAGTGATTTCTCACGTTCGGAGACCTCAGCCTTAATGGTATCAAGTTCACTTGCAAGTGCGTTCAACCTGTCCTCCTTCTCAGTCACGAATTCATTGAGGCGTTTGTTCTCAGTCTCGAGTTTCTTGATGTCACCCTTTACTGTCTTTGACTCCTGTTCTGCGTTCTTCAGGTCTTCCCTGAGTGAGGTCAGGTCTGGATCAGGAGGAGAGATGACATAGTAGGAGATAAGACCTAGAATCACTATGAAGGAAAGAACATACACTAACGAACTAAAAATCGAACCAAAGAAGAGATTCGTCAGTAGTTGTAGTCCGTTCACAAAAGTAGTCCAAGATCCAAAGCCGAATATACCTCCAAGACTGGCGTAGAGGACAGCAATAATTGCTGCAACAAAGCTCAGTCCTCCGAAAAATAACATCAGGTTACGCTTCGTGCTTGTGTGAACTAGATGTCTCTGATAGAGAAGTAATAGCACGCCTGCTGTTATCATCGGAAGCACATATGGGAGAGAGGCAACGATATCATCCATTGGGAATTCGAAAGTTACCAACATCCCAAGCTCAGCTGGTGCAATGGAACTAGTCATATAGAATCCTCCTAGGAGCTAAAAACCAATGATATCTCGAAGGATAAAACTATTCTCTGTGTGTAACAAGAAAGAGAATGAGGACTGTCCGCGTCAAAACAAACGGACAGGCTCCCGCAGTCTGTACTACTCTCTCCACATTGCTGCCTTTTCAGCCTCGTGATCTGTCACGATAATGTCTAACGCCTTGACAAGCCTAGCGGCCTCTTCTATAGAGAGGAGAAATGACCCCTTGGTGTCGCGATCCTCACCAATCGAGAGTCTGACCTTACCGTCGTTCACCCAACCCTCATCCGTCTTTTCCGGAGGTTTGAGTTGCAGCTCTAACCAGGTCCTTCGGGTCTCCTTGGAATCACGATCCTCGAAGAAGTGCTTCAACTGAAGGCGTCGCTCGTAAGCGTACTTGGTACCCATTTTATCAATTCACTCCATTCTTAGGCAGACTAGATGTCTTGCCCTCACTATACTATCAGCATGAAACGATTTACGCGCGTCTCTCGGAGTTTCCGAGCTAGACCACTCAGCTCATGCCGCACATGATGGCACTCAAGAAAACCCTTATCTGAACTCCAGAGGTCGTTCGCGAGGAAGGACTTCCCACAATGCCAGCGATCCCTACACCTTTTACCAGACAACTTGCAGCGCTTCTCATCGTTGGACTCCTATTCACACCGATGTTCGTCTCTGTGAGTGCTACATCGAATTCTAAAGACTATAGAATGAAGATTAGTCCTAACCTCGCCGAGAGAATCCTTAGTTCAGACGATAGCGAGTTGATTCCTGTTTTGGCCCAATTTCCGGAAGGAATGACAGCCAGTGATATGGTCAATGAAATCCAGAGTTTGAATTTGGACAGCGTCGAGATACGGTATGCATTTCAGCTGATACCAATGGTTTCACTATACATTGCAAGTGGAGACATATCGACACTAGCAGAGAGGACACTGACCAATGGCATCATCCTTGATCGCAAACATCAGGTCCTCACTGAATCTCCAGTAGAGAACTTTGTCGTTGCGGAGAATGGGAACGGATATGTCCACTTTGACACCCTCACAAGTGCCGACCTCATGTGGGATGAGGGATACAATGGCACAGGGATCACTATAGCTATACTGGACAGTGGTGTTGATGGAGACCATCCAGACCTAGTCGACAATATGATAGGTTTCAAAGATTTCATTGGCAGCCAAGATGACATGAATCCAGCAGATGGAATAGACGCCTATGATGACAATGGACATGGGACTGCTTGTGCTTGGAACGCAGCCGGTGATGGAACTGCTAGTGGCGGCCTCCTGAAAGGTACTGCCCCTGGAGCAAGCATCTTAGGAATCAAGGTCTTGGATAGCCTTGGAGCGGGTGACGATAGTATCATTGCACAGGGTATCGAGTTTGCAGTCCTGAATGGTGCAGATGTGATAAGCATCAGTCTTGGAGGCGAATGGAGTGACGACACATTTGTCATTGAACCTTCAGTACAGCAGATTGAGAATGCTGTTGCAAATGGCGTTTCAGTAGTTGTTGCCGCAGGAAACTCTGGTCCGGCAGCCATCACAATCAACTCACCGGGAATTGTTGAGGAAGCCATTACTGTTGGTTCATCATTTGGAAACACAGGAGTAGTAGCCTTCAGTAGCGTGGGCCCAGTTCTTAGGACTGTTTCATCTCCACTTGGATACGTCGCAAAACCAGACCTTGTCGCACCAGGGAATCTTGTTGTGTCAGGGAGAGGCAGTCAGGCCATTGGGATTGAATACCCAATCTACAACGCGACTCAGTTTGGATCGAATTACACACAGTGGTCAGGAACTTCTGCATCGACACCCGTCATTGCAGGCCTCGTGGCTCTGCTGCATCAGAAGCATCTACTACTGACCCCCATTGAGGCCAAGGCGGCACTCATGAGAACTGCGACAGACCTGGGTGCAGACTCGATGAGTCAAGGATGGGGACTCGCAAATGTCACACGTGCTTCAGACCTTCTGATAACTGAGTCAGGAGATATCACTTTGATGACACCGCGGAGCTTTCCGACCTTGCCATGGAGTTCACAGGTGACAATTGTTGGTGATGAACGACCACCCCAGAATGTGACAATCATTTCAACCCACCAGATTGGCCTTGTTGACATCCAATTGACAGGAAACGCAAGTCAGTTCATTTCAACAAGTCGGGACCAGATCTCAGTGGCAACAGGATATTCTCACTTTGGAATTGCACTTGAGGTTCCTGATGATATGCCGCTATCAGCAGCTGGGTTCTACACCGGATCACTGGACTTGATGCAGGATAGTGATGTGGTGGCTACCATCGAGATTGGTTTCAGAGTCACCTTATTCGGTGGAAGAATGATGGTGGACATGGAGCATCATGATGAAGACATAGACCAGCCATCCTACTATGGATACTTCACCGAGTACCTTAGAGAGAGTGGTATGGTTGTGTCAGAGTTTGGTAATCCCGAAGACTACACGAGAAGCTATATCGACTTGAGTACAATTTCGAGTGCAGATGTATTCACTATAATGGACACTGAACTAACCTATCCAGAGAGCGAGGTCACAGCTCTTCACTCATTTGTGGAGAATGGTGGGACGCTCCTGGTCTTCTCGGAGTCATTCTTTGAGGACACTGGAGCACCTACTTTTGCCATCGATTCCTACAACGAGATTCTCGAGCCATTTGGCATTCAATGTGAGGTCAGACCCATTGGTTTTGGACTACCCGGGTATGGACTTCTCTATGGTGCTGATTATGGTGGTCATGTTGAGAGTGATCCGTTAATGGAGAGTGTGAACAATCTCTACGTTCTTCAGGGAAGCACGTTGCACGTAGACCCTGCAGTTTCGAACGCAAGAGGCCTCCTCTGGGAGGATTCAGAACGAACTCATGCCATTGTGGCCACAGCTGAATATGGTACTGGCAAGGTGTTCGTGATATCAGATGGTTCAACCCTATATGACGATGTTCTATTTGATGCAATCAACTCGGGTGCGGATAATCTTCGTCTCTTGAGAAATCTGGCAAGTGCCATCACTCCTGAATCACCCAGGATTTTTGATGTTGAACTTGAAATCGCTGAGGTCGGCGAACAAGCGAATGTCACGGCGTATGTGTTTGATGATGATCTAGACACAGTTTCGATGAGCGTAATCGGACCAACTGGTTCAAATCTCACAGGAACAATCAGTGTTGAATTGGGTTACAAATTCTCCACCGGTTTCACTTTCACAAGCGGCGGGTTCTATTCTGTCCGTATTGTTGCGACAGACCTGGATGGCAACACGAGAATCTTCGAGAAGATAATCTTGGTTCCAGTAGACGCAGCTGATTCCGTAGTTGTGCTAGGACTCATCTATTCACTACTTGCAGTGGTTGGTGTAGGACTTGTGTATGTATTGATCCTGCGTAGAAGAGGACGTCCAAAACGACCTCGAAGACCTGTTGAAGAGCCAAAAGAGGAAGAGTGGGAACTCCCACCGCCAACTATCGAATAGGACCAAAGGTCGATTCAAGATACTCTTGAAGGCGTTCGTGTCTAGGTTTCAAGAGCGGCTTGTCCTTCAGCTTAGAACCGGATTCCACTCTGTCTAATATCTCATACCCGAGTCTCGCACCCATTCGTGCTGATATGACCTGCCCTCCAATTAGATGTCCCTTCTCATTTGAGACCAATGCGACTTTGGCAAATTCAGTTGGATCTTCCCAGAACTCTACTTTCGTCTTGACGCCCAAGGCGTTCGCGCTAACCGACGAATGACCAACGATGACTATGTCAGTATTGAAGAGATGGTCGTACTGCAGTCTTCGGATAGTGTTGTCATAGATCTTAGATCCACCAGCTGCAATAACTCCGGCCTGACGACCAGCCCGGGCTGCCACACTCGCTATTGGTAGTAAGAGTGGATCCTCTGTGAGAGGGTCCTTCAACTCAACACAGTCTCCAACTGCAAAGACATCCTTGACCGATGTCATCATCTTCTCATCCACAATGATACCACCCAACTTACCGAGCTTCACACCAAAATTTTCAGCCAACTTAGTGTTTGGTCGTACACCGGTCATGAATAGGACAGCATCTGTATTGTATGGCTTCCCGTCTAGCAGTAACCTTTCTACCTTCTTGTCACCCTCGATTGCGGTCGGAGATATACCGAGATGAACGGTCAACTTGTCTGATAGTCGCGAGAGGAGCTCCTCGCTCATAGTTTCCTCAAGCTGTTTTCGCATCAGTCTTGATCGAACAACAAGATGTACCTCTTTACCAAGTGCAATGAGTCTTTCAGCTGTTTCAAGACCACTGAAACCCGCACCAACCACCATGATACACTTCATGTCAGAGAGTTGCTTTCCTATAGTACTGGTGTCAGCCATAGTTTGAATGGTATGTACTCCGTCCAAGTCAGTTCCAGGAAGTGATGGGACTGCAGGAATCCCTCCTGTAGCCAGAATAAGTCTGTCATATTCCAAAGACCTCGAACCATCCAACTCGAGAGTCTTCGCTTTGGAGTCACCCCCTGTCACTTCTGTGTCAGAGAGGATATTGATTCGATGCTTCTTGAGTGCGTCGAAGGACCAGTCTTCAATCTTCAGCTCATCTGTGTCTGGGTATTCCAGAGCCATCGCAGCACCAGGCTTTCGATGAGCTTCTATTGATTCCTCGGTGATTATCGTGATTTCAGCTTTAGAGTTAAACATCCTTGCCGTGAGTGCGGCTGCTGCACCCCCTGGACCATAGCCGACGATAACGATTCTCATTCAACAATACTCCTTCGACGTTGTACCAATACGTAAGCAACGACACCAACAATGAATACAACGGCACCTAATGTTACTATCGTATAATCCTGAACGATAGTCATTGTCGCAAAGTGTAGCTCAGTACCAGGAACATCTATTCCCATTGCCACAGCGTAGACTTCATGTGAACCTAGCTGGAAGTAGCTGGGGGAGTAGTCAAACGTGTAAACACCAGTCCCACTACTCAAAGAGAAATTAAGCCACGAGCCCGAGTCAGATTCAAATGCAATGTACACAAGAGAGGCCAAAGAAAATCCATCGAGAACCAACTCTCCAGAAACCCGATCGTTCATGAATAGGCCGATTCTGACTATTTCCTGGTCAAGGGTCGCACTTGAAAAGACAAGATTGGAACCAATCTGAGTGGACAGTATCACTGGTGGGAGGACAACACTGAGAGCTTCAGAGGTTATATTGAGTAGAAGACTGTTGATGTAATCTGTCCCTGTCAAGTCCGGAGTGACTGTCACTGTGAACGATCTCTCACCGGTTCGAGAGGAGGTGTTCAGGACTGTCAATGGACCATCAACTATGTCCCATTTAGTGGTGACCTGGGCGATTGGTGTATCTCTGTCATCGACTATTAAGTCAAAGAGGAACGACCCGTCAACGGATTCCATGGTCAGTTCCATCATCATTGGACGAAGTGAGTCTTGAAGTGTTCCAGGTCCAGCCTGGTCCAAATTAGCATGTGTAGAATTATGAGTTGAAACCGAAACGTCACCTCTGATTCCTAGTGTCACACTCTCAATCCTCATTATGACTGTATTCTCATCGACCCACCATATCGCAGTCAGAGATGAAGGCAGATATGAACTTCCGCCCCACTCGAAGACATTAGCAGTACCGCCAGTGATGTTGACCAAGAGGTCAGCACCATTCTGCCCGGTTCCAGGGTTGGAGTCTGAGTCCCAACCAATACTGAGTACATTGGTGCCTGAATAGTCCGGAACACCTCTAGAGAACACAGCTAGACCAACTGTGTCATTGTCAAGAAATGTCTTGACAGAAGTGATGTCAAGCTCTCCCACAATCGAGAGGTCTTCAGTGTCGCTGAACAGCTCTGGCACACCGACCCAATTTGAAGAGGGCGTACCATCCGTAGAGGGTGCTTCCAAGACGTGCATGACAGAATGAAGCGCATCAACAAGTCCGTGCCCCCAATAGGGAGATGCAGTTTCATAATGATCAGAGCTTCCTCCTGCTCCATTGACTAGCGCAGAGTAGGCCAACCAGGGAGAGGACTCACCCGATGCCTGAAGGATCAATGCCATGGCGCCAGAAACATGAGGCGTAGCCATGCTTGTCCCGTCCTTCCGGACCCAGAGTGGTAAGGTGGGCGATTGAGATGCTGCACGGATGTTTGCTCCGGGAGCAGCAACAGTCGGTTTTGGAATGCCATCTACTCTGGGACCTTTGCTTGAGGATGATAGAATGTTTTCGCTGGCTTCACTGTACGCAGCTACTGTAATGGCCATGTCTGCAGTACCAGGAGAACTAATCGTCCGAGTCGGGTCAATATTGCCAGTAACTCGCATGTTGGTTGTTTCCCATTGCCCGTCCCAAGTATACGCATCTACCCAGACAGACTCACCAGTCGGGTTATCAACAGTCATGGTCCACGAACCATCAGCCCAAAGGTGTTCTTGAGTCGAGATCTGGACGATGATGTTGTTCAGTCCCTTTGCGCTGATGTCTGTAAAGGCATATGCTTTCAGTTCATTCTCATCGATCTGCCATGACCTGTGTGGATTCTGTGAGAACATTCCAAGATCGATGTCCACACCTGTGGGAGATGTGAGTATTATCCTCTCATCGTTATCTGAAGAATGCCAGAGGAGACTTATGAAAGAGTAGTCAGGAGCATTGTTTACATTGAAAGTGGCAGACCCATTTTCCCCAATGGGACATAGAAATCGTGCGTGTTTGTTCTTGTCAGCCAGATTCCCAGCTGCCGTGACTGATACGACGCCATATCTGATGAAGGCTTCACTTACTAACAAGTCCTCAATATCGGTTCCATCAAGGAAGCCAAGGTAAGAAGAGAATGACATATTGATTATCTCAGCATCATTCTCCACTGCAAAATTGACCCCATCAAGGATGTCTGCGGACTGAAGGTCACTCTTGATAATGATAAGATCTGCACCTGGTGCAACACCGACATATGAAGTAAATCCAATCTGTCCCCCAGCGACAGTAGAGGCGACATGAGTTCCATGTCCATGCATGTCACTGACTGATGCTCCTAGAGTCAGGTTGACGCCTCTGACATAGACTGTTGATTCTGGCTGGTCATAGAGAATTGCTACCTTGCTGACATCAAGCAGGACAACATCTTCCACTCCCAATGTGATAACACTATCATCATTCGCATCTATTCCACCAAGCCAACGATCACCAGACACAAAGCTGAACCCACTAATTCCGTCAACGTTCATGTACATATAGTCTGCAGCATATGGGACATTTGGAGCTACAAATGTATTCACGGTCGCAATTGGCCCTTCATTGGCATCTGCGATGGAGTCGTCATCGAGGTCAACGTAGTAATTGCCATTGTCCTCGATTGTATGGTACTGACCTGGAGACTGTCTCCAAAAGCTCGGATGCATCCATGAAATACCAGTATCTAGGATGGCCACAGTAACTCCAGTTCCATCAACTGGGGAACCATCCAGCTCAATGTTGTTCCAAACATCATCAGCATTCATCGCGGGTACTGACGAAGTGATTGATGGAACAAACTGTTTGGTTCCTGATGTTGCCCGGACAAGACCCAATTCTTTGAGAGCATGAAGATTATCAGCACTGGTGACTTCAGCCGAATAGATTCTCCCAACATTGACCAGAGAGGACCCACGTCTTGTGAAGGAAATACCAAGAGATTCAGCTTGACTTATTTCAGATGCAGTGAGCTCATCATTGAACTCAAGCAGTGCGGATGTGCCTTCTCCAGAGCTCTGTATCTCCATCCTAAGCCGAGGTTCAATCAAAGGAACAGCTCCGTCAACAGGATTCAACACAATCCTTGTGGCGACAATTGATGGAACAATGAATCCAGGTAGTATAAGAACCAGTAGAATCAGGTAGCGTCTATACATTAGAGTCCCTCTGGAATGTGGCTATGTCGTTCTATATGTAGGATTGATATGCATTTCTGTTCTGAAATGTCAGTCGAAGGGAGATATCCCAGTTCAAATCACTCGTCCGCAGCAATTGTATCTATGTCCTTGCATATAATTTCTGGACCAATCCAACTTACAAGAGGTTGGGGAGTCTTAGCAACCTCAACGATGTTCTTCAACATGTCAAAGGCATTCCCTGACACCATGAATCCATTAATGGCTCCAACCTTCTTCCCTTTCTCGATTAGAATAGCGGGATTACCAACTACGCTGAAATCTCCTGATTCAGGATTTGCACTGTGAGCACCCTGAACACTCTGTATGTAGTACCCATAATCAATATCTGAAATGATTTCTTCTATCTCGCGTGTACCGGGCTCAACGACAAGGTTCGTGAACCCAATCTCCACAAGACCCTGTCTCATATTGCGCTTTGCATTTCCTGTGCTCTGAACACCCATCTTGTTTGCCCAGTATGTATCCCAGAGGAATGTCTTCAACACCCCTTTCTCAATTATCGGAGTTCGTTGTCGTGGAACACCCTCATGATCAGCAATTGATGTGTTTGCGCCACCGACATAGAGACCATCATCTAGTAATGAGAAGTGCTCTGATGCTATTGCATCACCAATCTTGTCTGCAATCTTAGACTTACCTCGGGCAACATTGTTTCCCTTGACACCCTCCATCAATGTGTGGTTAAGCAGTTGAGAATAGGCTTGAGGGTGAAAGACGACAGTATGTTTTCCTGTCTTTCCCTTGACTACATTCTTACAGAGTCTAATCTGTTCTGCAATCTTGGAAACCGTCTTTTCCAGATTGACATCCAAGTTTCGTTGAAGATCATACGAAATTACACTGGGTGTCATTCCTGCTTCAGTCTGTGCAACTGCTACTGCAACGATATACGACAGGGTTGCTTTTTCTGAATGTGAAATGCCATTGCTATTAGCATATGCAGCTGTACCGTAGGTAACGCCAGATCCACCTCCTGCTACAACGAGACCCTCTTCTGCAGCTGAGCACTTGGTTATGAGTTCCCCAGTTGCAGCAATGATCACTCCTGGCTCCTGCTTGACCACATCGTCAAACCAAAGTCCTTGGATTTTGGGATATTCTTGCGGAGATGGAAGAGCCACCCAGTCCTCATCCTCCGTTGTGACGTTGGCAGCGTTGATAGCCAAACTGATCGCTTCATCTACTGCTTCATGTGTAGGAATGTTAGTGAATGCATTTCCCATTTTCTTACCAATGAATACCCTGATGGCAATCTGAACAGCGACCTGTTGGTTGACACTACTAATCTGAGCAAGCTCCACACCAGATTCAAGTTCAGTGTAGGACTGCGCATGTGCCTCAACTGCGTCTGCGCCTAAATCCTGAGCTTTGTTGACAATGTATTGACATAGGTCTAAGAGTTTCTTTTCATCCTCCATTTCATTTTCCTCCTATGTCGCCCCTCCAAATGTGATTCCACCCTTTGTGATTCGAAGATCCGGTCCACCTGATGATACAAATGCCTCTTGAACCCCTTTTCCACATCTCCCTACTTCGTAGGGGAAGTCCATCTTTGATACTGCTTCGATCTTGTGCAATGAGTCTGTGGCAATTCCAGATATCGATAGGTCAGTAATGGGTCTACCAATTTCTCCATCTACAATCTCAAATGCCCTCTGGACTCCGACCTGGAAACTTGCATTCATTTGGGCAGACCCTGCCCTGAAGTCCTCACAGAAATAACCAAACTTGATACCTTCGAGCATCTCATCTTCAGCGTAGTCACCACGCTCGAAGACTGTGCTCCTCATCCTGATGATGGGAGGGTAGAGGTAACTGTCTGCACGTGCATTACCAGTAGTTCTCTGTCCAATCTTGGCGGCGTATTCACGATTGATCAAGAGCTCCTTCAACACAGAGTCCTTGATTATCTCGACTCTACTGGTGGGTACTCCCTCATCATCATACTTGGAGAAGCCAACCTGTCCTGCGTTGGTTCCATCGTCAGTCATGCTGACACCCTCAGATGCGACGACCTCTCCCACCTTTCCACCAAAAGGACTGTTGACTGTAAGATCTGCTTCAGCAAGATGACCAAGTGCTTCGTGTGCGAGAGTACCAACTACTCTTGGACCAAGAACACAGGGATAGAGACCGCCCTTTGCTGGAACTCCTTCGAGCTGAAGGACTACATTCTCCGCAGCCTTTCGACCAACGAATTCAGCAGTAGCAATGTTGTCTAAATACTCCCATCCATGATTCGTTGAGGCCTCCTCATATCGTGCAGCACTCAAACGAGTGCCTTCCTTGCCTGTTACCCAAGGATAAGACCAAACTAGCATGATGGGTGTTTGAATCTTAGATCCTTCAGAAGTAACCAGAAACTTCTCTCCTGAGGCCGTTCGAATTTTCACCGTGACATTGGAGATACGCTCATCATAGTCGCGTACAACTTTGGTCATATCATTCATGTACTGAATCTTCTCTTCAATGGGAACATGTCGTGGGTCCTTCTCGACCTTGATTGTTGCCTTATGCTGGTAGGCTTTTACATCTGCAAGCTCAATCGGTTCTCTTCGAGTCTTGGCTGCAGCCTTCGCCATCGAAATGGCATCAGACACACCGGTTTCCAGCAGGTCCAGATTTCCCGTTGACACAAAACCCCAAGCTCCATCAGCAAGAACTCGAATAGCAACACCCCGCTCAATCCGTTGTGTCAAGGCTGTTACTTTGGAGTCATCCATCTGGATATACTCAACAAATACAGTTTCACCACGAAGCTCGACGTAGTCGGCTCCATTATTCCGTCCTTTGTCGACGCCTCTCTCTAGTATGTCAAACAATGTTCAGCACTCCGGGTCCGCACTAAAGTATGAAGACCGTTTATCAATAGTCTATGAAGGTTGTGTTTCACGCGAAGTATTACCACAACAGACAATACTGTCTGTTCAGTACAATCAGTAGGCGTGGAGATTTTGAGTAGGAAAGGTGTACCCCCTGAATTCACTAGCCTTCTCGAAGATGAAGAAATTCCCTGGGAGGAGATAATAGAGACCTCCAAAAAACGTCAAAGGAAGAAAGTCAAGCTAATCGAAGCCTTTACTGACACAGCCGTTGAACTTGCTACCAAGGAGAGCATGAAGACAGATCCAAGGTCCGGGGTATTGACTCTTGGTCTGCATTCCTGTCTTGTCCGAGGGCGGATGGCTGAGGCGCTCTTTCTTTCAAACGATTCCAAAGATGTCAGAGTGTTAAGTCTGAGGGCTATTGTCCTCTTTGTGCTTGCTGAGGCAGAAACTCTACGAGGCCTTGTGACTGAAATGGAATCAATGGTAAAAGACGCCTCTTCCCCAGCAGACAAAGTGAGACTGAGTACAGCCAAAGTCCTGGCGTCAGCTGCTGAGAGAGATACCAGTGTGATTGTCAGCATCATGGAGTTCGATAGGCTTCTGGAGGAGAATCCTGAACAAGTGGAAGAGCCCCTCATTGAAACAATGTTCACACTCTATGTTGTCGGAACCCTCTTGAGAGAGATTGGGCAGAGCCTTCGGGCAGTCAGGATAGCGGACACTCTGGAGGACATGGTGCAGCCAACAAAGCACAGGATGTTTCAGGCACTTGTGGAAAACCTAAGGGGGCATATTGCGAATCTTCAAGGCGACTTCAAGAAAGCTGAGGAACACTATCTGAAACTAGAAGAGATCAGTAAGGACCTGTCATTCGAACTCGGTATTGCAATGGCCTTGAACAATCTGGGGACTCTCAGGATAAACTCACTAAGATTTGAGGAGGCACTTGAGTATTTCAAGAACTCACTGGATTTGATGCAATTAGAGTCAGGAAAGATTGTCAGCTTGGCCAACCTCGGAGAGATATCAACAGTTCTGGGTAGATATCGAGAAGCAGAGGAGTATCTCAAAGAAGGTATACGACTGGACAAAAAGCTCCAACGTGGAACTATTGAGGTCTATTCATGGTATAGTGTTCTCCTCTCGAGAACAGGTCGGATAAAAGAGTCAGAGAAGCATATGACAATTGCAGAGGAAATATGGAAGACGTCCGAGAGACCACTACAGAAAGGAGCCTATCTCTTCTCGAAAGGGATTCTTGAGTTGTCTAGCAACAATCTTGACCAAGCGATTCAGTCTTTCGAAGAACTCCTTGTACTTGCGAAGGACAACGCCTTGTTCGAGTTCCTAGTGCGGGCAGAGCTTGAGCTTGCCTCCACATACATCAGGGCGTATATACAGTCTGAATCAGCAGAACATATCTCAAGAGCAGCCTATCATCTTAATGACCTGATCAGTCTATCACACGAACAGGGACTCCAAACTCTCTACGCAGAGGCCCTTCTAATTCGGAGTGACATGTATGCGCTTGCTGACCAGAGATTTGAAGCCAAGAATGACCTCGAGCGGGTCATCAATCTAGCATCCTCATTTGGCGACACGCGGTTGGAGAAGAAAGCAAGTTCAAAGCTCAAGATCATTAGCTCAGAGGAGATGGCACCACTCAAACTGGAACGAGCGGACCTGACTAAGTCACTTGACCGATTGACCGGTTTCAAGCCCGCTGCTGGTAGATTGAAGGAAATCCCCACACCAGATCTTCATTCCTTGATTGTAATTGACAGGGGCTCGGGTCTCCCCATCTATGTATATCATTTCGATACAACATTGGAGATGGACAGCTCCATGATAGGGGGATTCATTTCAGCGATAACTGCTTTCTCTGATGAATTACTCGGAGACAAAGCACTCCTCAGATCAATAAACCATGAAGGATTCACAGTCATGATGGAATATTCACCTGAAAGAGTCGTGACACTCATTGCTGATCAGGAGACCTTTGATGTGAGGTTTATGTTGAGGACTTTTGGACAGCGATTCAACACAGACTATCCAATGGAGGTATCGACCAAGGGTGTTGATCCCACTGAGTTCGAAGACGCCGATTTGCTCGTCAAGAAGGTGTTCTCTGAAACTGCACTATCTCAAGACATGTGATAGGCCTTATAACAACTAAAACCGAACTGAATCCATTATCATGACGACTCCCGACGAGATTCTCAAAATCCTGAACATAGGCGAGAATCGTAACACTGAGTTCAAACGGAAACTCACACGAGCAGACCTAAAGACTGCCAGAAGGCAAAAGTTGGTCACTCGCATTCGTTTCATGACATGTGAGAATCCATTTGAGGGAGTATTCTTAATCGGAATCGAAGACATTGGTGGAAAGGAGTGGAAGGTCCACGGTATCTCTGAGAATTCGTTGAAGACCTCTGAGAAAGTTCTGACAGAGCTCTGCGAAGAGGCAGCAGTAGAGATTGTTGAAGAGGAACAGGTAGAAACTCCCCAGGGAATGGTGGGAATCTATCTGCTAAAACGACTAGCAGCTGAGGAGATTAAAGAGACCTGTTCAATCAACGTAGCGGGGAGAGTGAACTCTGGTAAGTCAAGCCTCATCGGTGCACTTGTGACTGGGAGACCTGACAATGGAAGTGGCAGCGCCAGGTCTTTTCTTCTCACTCATCCCCAAGAGATCACACGGGGCCAGACAGCTGACATTCATCTCGCCTTCATGGGTTTTGATGCAGAGGGACAAACAATCTACCCGGAAAATCCTCTCAGTAAGGAGGAGTCAGCCAGAGTTCTTGATCAATCAACCAAGATAATCACCTTTTTCGATGCACCAGGCCATAAGGAATACAGCAAGACAATGATCAGGTCTATACTTGGTGCTGACGCACAGTATGGACTTGTACTCATCCCTGGACCAGAGGAAGCAAACCTGATTCGACAAGAAGAGACAAACTTCGGGATACCGAGACTGGATGAAATCACACGTGAGCATATCATCCTGATGTCAAGCCAAGAGGCACCATTCATCGTCATGATATCAAAGACGGACAAGACCAGTCCCAGCGACCTTGAACTTGTGATGAAAGTTGTGAGGAAGAGTCTGAAGGATGTTGGAAGAATTCCTGTCACGATTAGGGCAGCTGAAGAGATTCCGCCTGTCGTACGGGAACTGAGTAACGAAATCATTGTCCCCATAATTCAGACTTCAGCACTAAAGCCCTCATCTCTCGAGCTCATCACACACCTACTCAGGAGTCTACCGTCTAATGAAAGGCATTCAGCACTCGAAGAACCAGCCCGAGCCTATATAGACAAGGTATACAGGGGCATCAAGGGGACAAATGTGGTTGTAACTGGAACAGTCAAGGCTGGAGTGTTCAAGAAGGGTCAGACCTTGCGAGTAGGACCAAACTCAGGCAATCACTTCTTGGACGGGCGTCTATTCAGTATCGAGATGTTCAAGAAGAGAATCAGCACAGTCAGAGCTGGAGACTTGTTTGGTTTCGACATAAAAGATGTAGACAAGCATCAGATTCGGAGAGGGCAAATGATTACGGATCCCGATGAAGAGTTCAATGGATGCAAGACGTTTGAAGCAAACATAGTTGTCACACGACACCCAACTAAGATTTCGGTCGGTTACTCTCCTGTCCTCCAATGCCACACTGTTCAACAGACGGTGATTCTAAAGAAGATCTATGATGCGGACTATCTGAGTGTTGGGGATTTTGCCCGTGTGCGACTTGAGTTCATGATAACACCTGAGGCTGTTGCAGAAGGGGACAAAATAGTTCTCCGAGAAGCCAACACAAGAGCTATAGGAACCATCGTCAAAATCGTCAGATAGCTCCTTCACTCCAAGTGAAGACTGATTCCTGAGAAGTGAATGGATCCTCACAACGAAGAATGTTTCTTGGAGAGCGGACTGAATGAATGGGCCAGAGTGACAGTTCATTCATCTGTGTAGTTTCTAGGAGGCGACTCTTCCAACTTGCGGGAGCAGACACCACTGCCACAGCTCTTGCATCAGAAGAGATGACTGTTCCTTCGAGGCAGCATGTCTTGACCATCTCTAGGAGGCTTTCGTACTCTCCTTGTAGGATAAAATCATGATTCACTCCGATGTGATTGAAGTCGGGCAATAGGATGATCTGTCCCTTCTTCAATAGACTATCAATCACTTGAGGGGACCCGATCAACGAGTTTGCTAAGACCTCGAGACTACCCGAGCTTAGACGTTCCAAGACTGCGAGTTCTGTGGAATTCATCTGCCTATCTGCAAATTCGACACGCCCTCTAAAGGTCGATGTAGGCTCAGTCTTGATGCCTAGCTTTCTCAGTGCGGCTTTGACAATGTCCTTTCCATGGGAGATGAGCCCGCCTGAAGATGGATAGACATCTTCAAGATTCAACCAGTAGTCTATAGAAAGAATAGCATCTCCTTCGTTCTCAGTGACTGATAATCCATGTACCTCTCCCCCCTGAAAGTAGTCCACCTCAAGCCAAGTTTCAGTTGTAGGTTTCTTAGAGGACAAAGTAAGAACGGTTCCGAGGGGAGTAGGATCACAAATGACTCGTGGGGCAAGATGGATTGATTCCAGGGTATGGCTGCGACTCTCAAGATTTCGTGGCTTCGACAATGTTTCGCAGAATCCTCTAATCGTATGATACTCTTCAGTCCCCAAAGGAATATGATTCGCATCATGTATTACCTCGATAGCGGGAATCCATTGATCAGGTGAAACGACTTCAGAGAATTGTTGGAGAAGTGAAAGGATTCTACTGAACGCAATGTTTTGGTAGCTCTGGGTGTGAGCTATCAAGTGGTTGACAAGGCGAAGTGATTCACTCTTCTTGCTCTTTTTCCTCCACTGTTCCAGAAAGGGTTTCTTTTCACCGCGCTTCAACAGACCCAGTGCAATTCCATTCCCGACTATACTGCCAATCTCTGATTGAGCGACCTCATTTTCAATGAGTGTAAGGAAAGCAGCACGTGCAATGATTCCCTCGGCAGACTTCTCTCCCAATGCAACCTCTTCAAACAGAAGTTCTCCCTTCTCTCCGAATTGAAGACCAAATGACTGACTGGATGTAGTTGATTGATCACGAGTGATGAAGATATCTGGAAAGGGTGGTTCACGGATTGCCAGATTCCTGGATAGTCGACGTATTGATTTCGCCAGAGAGTCCCGAAGGTCCTGTGTAGCTTCGATGCGTAGTTCCTCAGGAGTCAATTCTCTGGGTTTCTCGAATTTTGCTATCAGCTTTGAGTCTCGTCGAATCTTGCCGTAAATCTTCGAGTCTACATTCTCCCCGGTAAGCATGGTACCAGTGGCATTGAAGAAGTAGACACGTATACGATCTAGAGAGATAACGGCAACTAAGAACCTGATACCCTGGAGTTTCTTGAAGTGCTTGCGTAGCGCAGCAGCCTTTACTCTAAGAACCTCAACAGCAGCTGCGCCTGTTTCCTTGAACTGACGCTCTCCAAAGGCAGCGATCTCTTTTGGAATCTCCCTGCTACTTCTTGCCATCGCAGTTCCTCTATTCTGCAATATGAGTCCCTACTGATAAAGAACATGCCATATGCGACAGCCTTAACTTTCTTCAGAATTCACTCCAGATGACGAAACATGCAATTAGATATGACCATGCTGATCATTTGGTGGGTTGTACCCATGGTTTTGATCATGGGAAGAGCAGCGTTAGCCGGATACAGGGCTAAGAAGAAGAGAGACGAGCTTAAACGACTTGAAGAGAGCTCTACGCCCTTTACTAGAAGAATCTGATTCTATGTTTCTACAGATGCTTCGTCTGGGTCATACATTGGCATGAGAATGTCCCTTGTTGGTGTTGTATTCATGACAACATCAAGGGTTTCATCATTCCTCATTAGAATACATCCCAAGAACTCGTACTCGAATTTGTCTAGACGGATGTTGACTCCTCTCCTAGGAACCTGAGTTAGGAGAAGGATTATTGAGAAATTACCTCGAGGTAACTGGTTCAGGATACCACGCTTCATATCAGGCTCTAGCTCACCCTCGAGCTGCTTTGTCATGACGCCCCTCTCAATGAAGTTGTATCTGATTCTCTCGAAATCCCCACTGGAGCTCTTCTTGGGACGAATGAACGAGATAGAGTAGCCAAGACGTTTCAGTGAGTTATAGCCGATCAGTGTTCGAAACAGTGGTGGACTCAGTCCTTCAAGCTCGACTTTTCGTAGCTCTACAATCTCGCCGTTTCGTCTTACTTTCAGGTTCATCAAGCTCACCGCAGTTAGGTCCCAGTGGTATTACTAGCGTATCATATGTCTATGTAAGGGTTTCTGGAAAAACTCTCCGTGAATACCCCTTCGCGCGAAAGAAGATCGATCTTCTTATCGATTCCACCAGTGTATCCACCAAGCCCAGTTGAGGAAACAACCCGATGACAGGGAATAATTGGACCAAGCCTGTTGATACGCATCACGTTCCCAACGAATCTCGCAGCTCCAGGAAGTCCAGCCTTCTTTGCTACTGCTCCATACGTCATGGTTGAGCCATAAGGTATCTGCATCACGACTTTGAGAACGGCTATCTGCTTTTCAGTAAAGCCAGAGAAGTCAAGTTCAACATCGTTGGTCGCTGCATCTTGTTTCCCATTATGAACATCTAGAACTACGATGAGTGCATTTTGATAGAGTTCATCATCAACTATCTTGAGACCTTTTCCACCAACCTCGACTATTGCCTCTTTCTTGGTCTTCCTTGGAAGTGAAGAATTGTAAAGACCAAGAGGAGTGAACACTCCTGCGATATACTGACCGTCCTTCTTCAGGATTGTCAGGAGTCTTTCATCCATTCTCGGTCCTCTTCATTTTGTGATCTTGCTGAGCTTCTTGACAATAAAGGCAAGAATAGAACTCAGTTCTGGGTCACTCTTCTTAGAACCCAGAGGAGCCCATCCACCATCCTCATTCTGTGATTGGATTATGAGCTCAACTCCACTCTGAATCACTTCCTTCTCAAGATCGGTCTCTGGATCATCTGCTGACAAGAGATCCATCATATCAAATGTAGACTTGATTTCTACAGCATCCTTGAGATGTTGATAGAGTGCCGCACGACCATCAATGTAGACTTCATTGTCTGAACTGACACCAGCTGCTCTCAGTCCACTAAGGATGTTTCCAGTCGCCAGTGGATCGGATGTTTCTTGATTCTTGAAATCAGGCCAATTGCCATCCTCGTATTGACTATAAAGCAAGAAATCACGAGCTCGGCGTATTCTCTCTTCATCACCATAATCAGCCAGACAGAGAGCCTCCAGTGTCTTTCCTGTGAGCCAAGTAAGACTCTTTGCCACTGGGTAGAAGTCTCTGCCAAAGTCGCCCCATTTGTCTTCAATGTAAGGATCGACCTTCAGAGACTCACCAAACCCTCCGTCATTCTTCTGGCGAGAGATGAGAAACTCAACCATGCTGTCAACAAGCTCAGGCCATTCCTTGCGATATGGAGCAACAAGAGCTACAATCTCTGCAGTCTCCTTTACCGAGCTGGGACTACCTACAGTGAGGCCGAAAGGGATTCCGCCATCACTGTTCTGTGTGGCTTTCAGTTCATCCATCAATTCATCAATCAGTCCAGAAGGTACCTCGAATCCTGCAGATACCAGTCGTAGTTTGTCAGCAACACTTCCACATGAAAGTAAGTAATTTTGATAGTCATAATGAAGTTTAGTTCCCATCTTGTTCAGGTCCTCCAATTTGTGTTTGGCAACTCGAGAGAATAAGAGGTGCAAAACGAGTCAGAATATCAGACAGCCCATTGTGATAGGTATGATACCTATCTGAGCCAGTCGATATTAAGATTGTCAAGAGGTACTTGTTCAGTCTTCAGTCTCGAAGTACTCCAATATCTCCTTCCGTCGTTCGCGACGCTCGTCCTCTGTCATTTCTTCGGTTCGTCTGGTTTCCTCTTCGACGACCACAATCTTCTCTCGAGGACTATGTTTGATTCTATGCTCCACCTTATACTCAGGAGCACTACGGACCTTCTTTTCATGCCCGCACTCTCGACAGACCAAAGTGATTGTCTTCTTACCCTCTTGCTTCTTAGGAAGCATTAGCGCACCACATTTCTCGCAGAATTCCATTAGGCTTCGCCCCGCAATATCAGGTTCGCGATTTCCTATCCGGTTTTCATTTAAGTTTGACGTTTGGGAAGAAATCGGGTTTACAAAGAAAGACTTATGTCAAAGATGCTGGGGTTGCCGGCTCAGCAGAGTGTTCAATCCTTTTGAAGGAGATAGAGAACATGGTACGTGTCAAGCCTTTCAAAGCCTATAGATACGATGAGGAGAAGGCTGGAGATATTTCTCGTTTGGTAACGCCCCCATATGACATCATCAAGGGCGACAAAATAGACCAATTACAGTCTCTCTCAGCATACAACATTGCATGGATTATCAAGAACAAACCACAGGAGAGTGATACTGAGTCCAACAATCAGTACACTCGAGCTGCAGACCATTTCAACAAATGGGTAAGTGAGGGAATCCTGAAACAAGACGAGAAGGAATCGTTCTATGTTTACGGTCAGGATTTTGAGGTAGAGGGAAAGCAACTCTTTCGATTCGGGTTCATTGGTCTTATAGAATTGGAGGACTTTGCTTCTGGAGTATCAGGAACTGGGGATTTCTCAGGTGTTCTTCAGCATGAAGAAACACTACCAAAGGACATTGTTGACCGATTGAGTCTATGCAGAAGCTCAATGGCTAACTTCGGTCAGATCTTTGTGATTTATCCTGACAAAGAAGGAAGCGTCGATGCAGTTCTTGAGAAGAGCATGAAGGAGACCCCTATTGCAGACATGACTGACGATGAGGGTGTCAGGCATCGAATCTGGGCAGTCGACGAGAGTCCTGATGTCGAGGCGATCATCACAAACATGGCCAACAAATACATCATAATCGCTGATGGGCACCACAGATACAAGACAGCTCTTGCACTCTCTCAAGAAAATCCATCACTCGAAGCGGCCAAATATCGGATGCTGACATTTGTGAACATATCAAATCCAGGACTTGTAGTGCTTCCGACTCACAGAGTAGTTCAGAATTTGGACGGCTTTTCGAAGGACAAGCTCATCGAGGACATTACGAAGTACTTTGACATTGAAACTTTCCACAACAAGGATGACATGTTCAAGCTGATGGACAAGATGTTCCACCAGAAAAGACATGCATTCGGTCTATTCATGGATGATGGTAAGTTCTATTGCTTCACGCTGAGAGACACAGAGATAATGAACTCACTCCTGGCAGACAAGTCTCCTGAGTTGAGAAGTCTTGATGTAGCAATACTTCATGCTCTTGTCCTCGACAAGATGCTTGGAATAGACAAGGAGAAGCTGCTCCAAGGTACGATGAAGGGGGGCGGATATGTATCATATATCAAAGGGATTGGAGATGCTGTGGACGAATCAATAAAGTCCGTGAAGGGAGCATCCCAAGCGGTATTCTTCATGAATCCAACCAGAGTGGAGGAGGTAGAGGCTGTATCGAACAAGTTCGAAACCATGCCTCAAAAGAGTACTTTCTTCCATCCAAAAATCTGGACAGGATTCACAATCAATAAACTAAGGTGAATAATATGACTAAGCGCGTATACAATTTCTATGCCGGGCCTGCAACACTTCCACTAAAAGTGCTAGAACAGGCCAAGGAAGAGTTTCTGGACTTCGCGGACACAGGAATGTCTGTTCTGGAGATTTCTCACAGATCCAAGCAGTGGGATAAGGCAATGAGTGAGGCAACAAATCTTGTAAGAGAACTGATGAATGTCTCAGACGAGTATAAGATATTATGGCTCGGGGGTGGTGCCTCAACTCAGTTCTACATGACTCCATTGAACCTCCAAGTCAAAGGTAAACCAATGGAGTATGTGAATACAGGTGGTTGGTCGACAAAAGCAATCAAGGAGGCAGAACACTTTGGAGAGGTCAAGGTCATTGCCTCATCTGAAGCCGACAAATTCACCTACATCCCAGAGGACGTGAAGTTCAGCGAGGATATTGCCTTTGCACATATCACGAGCAACAACACATTGTATGGTACAGAGTGGGGATACACACCATCTGTTCCTAAGGATGTTCCATTAGTCTGTGATATGTCGTCAAACATTATGGATAAGCCAATCAATGTGAGTGACTATGGTGTGATCTATGCTGGTGCTCAGAAAAACCTCGGACCAGCAGGTGTCACGTTAGTGATTGTACGTGAAGACTTACTCGACAGAGTTCCACAGCACGCACCAACCATGATGAAGTGGAAGACTCACGCTGAGAAGGACTCGATGTTCAACACACCACCGGTTTTCCCCATATACATCTGTAAGCTATCCCTTGAGTATCTGAAGGAGATAGGAGGGACCAAAGAGATGGAGAAGAGGAACTTGGAGAAGGCCAAGATCCTGTATGATGTAATCGATGGTTCCGATGGGTTCTACAAGGGTCATGCACGATTGGGCTCGAGGTCACTGATGAATGTGACATTCACAATGGCCACTCCAGAACTCGAACAGAAGTGTGTTGAGGGAGGTACTGCAAGGGGTCTGGTCGGTCTCAAGGGGCATCGTTCCGTTGGAGGAATGAGAGCGTCAATCTACAACGCGATGCCACTCGAAGGTGTAAAGAAGCTTGCAGAGTATCTGAATGAGTTTAAAGACGAGAACCAATAGAACGACGTGAGAGGGGCTGAACCCCTCTCTATCATTTCTTCTTCTTTTTCTTTGTGAAATTAGTGACAGCCTGATCCAAAACCTTGTTCATCTCAGGAAGAGCGGTTTCGTCAATAAGACCCTTGTAGGTCCGTCGCATCTGCACACCACTCACATTCACGTCAACGTTCCTCATACCCCGATTCTTGAAGAAGCTCCTAAGTGCACTTGCAATAGGCATCAGGACTCCACCAGGCAGTCTACTTGAGAGATACTCTTGACAGCAGTTGCAGTCGATGACAACGATTGTGTTCTCAGTATCAACTAGGATTTCAACAGGCATTTGCTTCTTTGCTCCTAAGTTGAGAGTAAACTCGCCAAGTTGTTTCATAGTCTTGACCTTTTGACGTGTTTCGCAACTACCTCAGCTCATATAAGACCTGCTCAGGTCGCAAAAGTGTTCAAAGATTGCATTAGGACCTTCATCTTGACCTCCTTCGAGCGCACACGATGTAGAGGATTATGAGTGCGAATATAGCACTGAGTAGCAGTGCAATTCTCAGGTAGTCAGGACTCTCAGGGATTGTTGGAGTCGGAGATGTTGTGTTTGTCGGCGTGGTTGTGGTTGTTCCAGTTGTTGTAGTGGTAGTCGTGGTTGTTGTGGTTGTTGTTGTCGTACTCGATACCGTGTAGGTGTAAGTTCCAGTCACAGCCCAGTTGTTCGAGGTGTCGTTTGCATAGATCCTATATGAAACGAGTGTTCCTTCACCAAATGCGGGGATTGCTCCATCGAAGTAATCAGCAACATTGACCGACATCGTGACATTCACCCAAATGGTTCCACCATTATATGACAGAATAACCGTATCCACAGCCACATTATCAGTCACTGTAACATTAATCAAAGCCATCTGTGTGGCATTGGGTGTCATTGGAGTTCTGGTGTGCGCTCCAATCGTTGGTGGCAAGGTGTCCGCCAGCAGGAATGACACAGCTGCAGCGGCATCCAGTTTACCGTGACCCCACATATCATTGGGTGTAGGTCCTGTGAATGAGTCACTGACTGCAGTGGTCTCGATTATTGTCTTGAATTCACTTCCTCTTGTCGAGTTGGCTTGAAGCATTAGTGCCGCAGCACCAGCCACATGCGGGCCAGAAGCACTGGTTCCACTGAACAGCCGCTGGGCTCCGAACTGCTGATAGAATGGGAAGGCTCCACCGCCATTGAACCAAGACGACCAAACGGAGCCATTAGCATAGTCTGAGACTATGTCATAGCCCCCAGGAGCTGCAACAGACTGTTTGGGAAAACCATCGATTCTAGGACCAATAGATGAAAAACTGGCACGATCACCTGCTGTTCCATATATGCTCCGTGTGTGATAGCTTGCAACACTTATTGCACTGTCAGCTGTCGAAGGCCAACATATGTGGTGACTATCAGCCATGTCAGTTGTCCAGACACATCCTCCAGTCCATCCTGTCTGGTCATCTGAGATATACGTGTGTATGGTCACTGAATCTGGAGTCGAGATGCCCAGTCGATATGGTGGAACTGGAGGAACTGTTGGAAGAGAGCCATACAACCAGATAGCAAGCATCTTCGTACCCCTTGGAGAGACCGACGTATACGACTGAACATTGACACCAGGTATGATGTTAGATTGTAGAACCCACATGTCCTCTCCCAGTCCTGGAGTCAATGAGGTTGTGGTGCCATTGATCCATAGACTGAAGTTACTGATCGTGAAATCTGTAGGTTCAGTTGTCAGGACAGTTATGTACACCTCCGCGATGTCTTCAGGAACGATTGAGCCATCTGCTACAGGGACAATGAAATCGATCTGATGGGGAATGAATGGTGCTGTGTTAATCATTGCATGTTTATCCTTCCCACCAAGGTTACCACTTGGTGATATCACTGGGACTCCGTCCGCAACCAAATCGTCTATCATCTGCTCAACCACGGAACTCCCATCGAGGTATTGATACGTCCAAGAGCCTATTTCTGTGAGGACGACATCTGCACCAGTGTTATTCGCAATAGTGAGAGCTTCTTCTATGGTCAACCACGTGAACTGGTCTCCTAAGACCCGGATCATCATGAGTTCGGCGTCAGGTGCCATGCCTACATAATCACGAAAACCGAGCTGCCCTCCGAGAAGAATCCCCGCAACAGCCGTTCCATGTCCCCCACCAAATGGACTATCATCCTTGTGTGAGGTTGTTGTGAGGTTCACACTCCGTTCCCACATCTGGATGCTTGGTGACGGATTTCCATCTTTCTCAAAGATGTATTTCGTTTTTGGAGTTCCGAGCATCACAAGTTGCTCACCCAGATCGAGCAGTCCGTTCCCGGATGTGTCATTGACAACGAAGAATGGCTCCCCAATGTCAGGAAATCCATTCTGTGATATATTATCAGCCCAGGCCCATTCGCTACGTACATCAAATATTCCATTCCGATCCAGATCAAGAAAGTAGAGGACCTCATCAGGCATTATTGTTCCATCAGGATTCAGGTCTACACCATCTGTACCGTTGTCGAATTGAGAGTTTGGAACACCTCCATCAAGCCATGTGTACGATCCGCCGTCAGCATACCAGAGGTCAGGATGTCTCCAGTCTACACCGGAGTCAAGATCTGCAATCAACACACCTTCACCTGTTACATTGACTCCAAGATCGTCAAGCATCAACCAGACGTCATCTGCATTGACTTCAGGGATTGATAGGTCTCTAGGTGACTGAAGAAACCGGGCATGTGTCTGTGGAACCATGTTGCTGACTAGACCCATGTCAATCAGAGCCTGAAGACTGCCAACCGGACCCTCAAGAAGATAGTGAGATCCAATATGGCTGGTACTCGCTCTACCTAGACTGAACTGAAGACCTAGACTTCGAATGATGTTTTCGACAGCCAGGGAAATACCATTGTCAAAGCGTACGACAACTGGTATCTGCTCTCCATAGGTCTCTGAGAGCTCAGTGAAGTTCAACTCAATAGATTGGACTTGAGTTTGCTGTTCATCTGTTATTGGAATAACATAGAATAGAACAGGAATACTTGATAGAACTAGACTGAATACTATTAGCGTGCTTATAGCTTTCCTGTGCAATGAGAATCCTCCTTGGCGATTGGATTCAACCCCACGAAACCAATCTCCCTAATGCACATAGCATACGTGTTTTCGCCTATTAACTTTCGGAGAGCTGTACATCATCAGAGAGGATTGGGATCACCCTCATCCTCCTCGGGTTCAGCGAGGTCTTCATCCTTGCCAAATCGATCTTTTGCTGGTTCCCAGACATTGGTCGCTCTGAAGAATCCAGGTGCTTCGTCATCTCTACTGATCTTTTGTCCCTCATATAGTGATGTTCCAACACTCACAAGATAAGACACAGTGATGCAAACTACAAGGGGAATGATCAGATCAAAAGATTGACTCATTTCCAACATCATGACAGTTGTAGCGACAGGTGTATTCGTCGTTGCTGCAAGAACAGCGCCCATCCCTAACACAATGAAGGCTGGAACATTTTGAGGGAATAGAACCTCACCGAAAAACGAGCCTAGCATTGCACCAACAAAGAGCGATGATGCAAGTACACCTCCTGACACTTTCCCTGCAACAACAAACGAAGAAGCGAACAGCTTTCCAAAGAGCAGTAGGGCAATGACAATGAGTGGCTCGGGGCGAGTTGCAATTGTATTGATCACGTTATACCCCATTCCAGCTATCGTTAGGGAGGGATCTACAAACAAAGATACAACGAATATGACGATGCAGGCAAGAAATGAGCCGACGATAGGGTCGAGCCAGTCCGCGAATTTGACAGTGAAGAAGTTACGGGTTGCCATCAGACTGACTGCAAACAGGATTGAGATCAGCCCAGCTGTTATGCCGAAGAAGATGAGAAGTGGAAACTCCATCAACGTGATTTGGAGAGAAGCTTCGAACGTGAAGAGGGGCGTCGCACCAGTACCAGTGATTAGGGGATATAATCCGCTGAAGACTACAAATGATGAAAGAGCTGCAATTGCAGTGGGTACGAAATACCCTAGTCGTGCGTCTCTCCTGTAAGGAGCCTCAGTGGCAAAGAGTGCTCCGCCCAATGGTGCTTTGTATATTCCAGCTGTTGCGGCGGCAGATCCCATCATCAGGAACACCCTCAGGTTCGCGGCATCATCAAACCCAAGCTGTCGTCCTATCCGGTTTCCAATTCCAGCCCCAATCAAGACAGCAGGACCTTCTCGCCCAACAGGATTTCCTGAACCAATTGAAACAGAGGTGGCTAATAGTTTAGTGATGGTTGTTCCCTTTCGAAGTGCATAGGGTTCGTGGGTCAACTCTATTGCAGTCGAAATCCCGCTACCTTGAATCTCTGTTCTTCCGAGTTTTATCAGGAGTCCTGAGAAGAGCCCACCGATTAGTGGAGCTAAAAACAGGGGGAGTCCTGAGAAGAGAAATGTAGTAGCATCAATCATCACCTGGAAAATAACCATGAAGAGTCCACAGACTAATCCAACTAGTATGGACGCTGGGACATAGAGCTGATAGAATCGATAGAAATGAGATACGTGAAACAGGTCTTTTAGAGGTTGGACATTCTCTGTCTGCTTCGTATCTGACAACTTAATCACTCTGCAAATTCACACGGAGTCCATCAAACTTATCTCTTTGTGCTATGTGTTTCACCCGGCGACACTTCCTTGACTAGTAAAAAGGACTCAAAGAAGAACAAAGAACCAGAGTTGACAATAGAGGAAGTTCAGGACAGACTTGATGAGATATCCGACAGATTAGCCAGACTGGAAGAACTAATTGAACGAGTGGGACCGGGAATCGAGGAAGTCCGTTCATCAGCCAAAGTGATCAGGGAAGGTTTCGAGTTCTACGATGGACTAGTCCGCCTTATGGGCAAGTTCACAAAAGCAGAGAGGTTGGAATCAAGGTTTGGAGACCTGAAGAAGGACGACATAAGCTGGCGAATAATACAGATATTGGACAACTCACGACCCCTCAATATCAGTCAGATTACTGCAGCAGTCAGAGCAAATCGTGGAACTGCGTCGAGAAGAATTGTGAGGGAAAGAGTAAACAACCTTGTTGAAAGAGGTGTCCTTCAAGTCATTGAAGATGAAGATGACCGGGCAAGATACTTTGCATTGACCAAGGAGTAGTAGTAAAACATGCTCTATGAAAGAGTAACGGATACACCATCACTAGTTTCGGATGACTATGAAACTAAACATCCAGAACCAATCCAGGAAAACAGCAGGAATGATTGGACATGGAGAGAGTACTTTGGGACTGGTGTTTCAATGGAGAATCATCCTCTGAAGGACCACATCAAATTCAATGGATGCGGTGAGTGTGAGAGTGAAAACGTCAAGGTCATCTACGGGAGCTGGAGTGTCAGTACAGCCAGTGGGGATGCCTACTGGGACTATGAGATAATCTGCGGAGATTGTGGGAAATTCACAGCACGGTCATTCAATGAAAACGACTGAACCTGCACTGGTCACTTTTAACCAGTTTTCCTATATTCAGTGACCAGCGTATATTCTACATGGTGAACAATCAATTGAGTAATGATTATTCAGACGAACCAAAGAAGAAGAGAAAATCTAGCTCTGATGATGCAGAGGAATTGAGAGCGATTGCAGAAGCTCTTCCTGAGCTATTCAGTGCAATCAATACATCAGTGCCACAACTGATATCCAACCTGATTGGAAGTATATACAGTCCTGAGGCTGCAGGGAATATAGCTTCAGGGATAGGTAAGTTCTACGCCAATCTCATTGCCGAGGGAATCCCGGAAGATGTTGCGCTTGACATGACGAAGAAATTCGTTGGAGCTTTGGACTTCAGTAAAATCATGACCATGGTGAGTGATGAAGCATCAGTTGGTAGAAAGAAGAGAAGGCAGTTCGATCCTGAAGACGAGTATATTGACGAAGAGGAGTATGAGTAAGAGTGGGAACTGCCAGAGCTATCGCGTCCATTACTGGAACTGCGATAGGTCATGGGTCTAAGCTTCTCGTCAAACTATGGTGGTCACTCCGAAAGGGAAGAGGGCAAGTCAAGAGAGGAGCCAGCACATTCTACAACACACTGGTCAAAGCTGGAATTCCAAAAGAAGATGCAAAGGAGATCACTCTTGCTTTTGCTGCGCCAGCATGGGAGGTTCTCAGCATTCGTGGCATTTTTCAAATGCTTAGAGATGTTGAAGGAGTAGACATACCTAACGTGCCGTTTGGTTGGTAATCACTTCACGACAAGTACGGGCGTTTCTGATCCCAGAACAACACGTTCTGCGGAGCTCCCTACTCCACCTCTGAGCGAGCCAGCCATTCCTTTTGAGCCAATAACGATAAGGTCAATCTCCCTTTCCTTTGCCACCTGTATGATCCTATCAGAGGGGGATCCTTTCTCCAAGAGAAGCTCGACCTCAAGCTTGTATTCCTCAGCTGCTCCTTTGTATCCAGCTAGGAGCTTATGACCCTGGGATTCATACTTGATGAGGACCTCCTGAGGATCAGATTCTGACATGAGGGAGAATTGCTTGACAACTGAGTCATTTATCACGTGGAGGATGAATACCTTGGATTTCGTCAGCTCTGCAACTTCAAATGCAACTTTGGCCGCTCGAGCTGACCCTTCACTTCCATCCACTGCTAGCATTACCTTGTTCGCTCGGCAAAAGATATGACCGGGGGCGCAATATCTGATATCTTCCATAGTATTCGATAAGTGTCTTCACTATAATTAATTTTTTGGTCGGGTGTCTGTGCTAACATTTAACTTGACCACAACACAACCAGAGAACAGCGTTAAGCAGTCTTTCTGCAGAGGAGGCGTGTTTGATTGGCACGTTCAGATTTATACGAATATCATGAAAAACAAGAGTATCCAAGTCATAAAGGCGTAATTGCAGGACTTCTGATTGTCTTTGGTGCGTTTATCGTCTTGGGAATATATTCACTAATGCAGCTCTGGTCAATCTATGAAACAGAGATTGTGGGACTCATCACAATTGTTTCTCCACTTCTAGCAAACAATCTTTGGTTGTTGGGAGCTGGACTAGGTGCGTTGCTAGTGTTGAGCGTAATAATGGCCCTAGGGGCTTCTAGCGCAGCAAAACGATTAGGAGGCACTCTCATCTATATCGGTGCCTTCTTCATGAATCTGCTTGCATGGGCTATACCCTTATTCCTGATAGTGACCGGTGCAATTCCATTGGCAATGTTGGGAACAGCATGGCCGATTCTGATACCTGGTTTGTTCACACTCTTCATCACATTGTTGCTATTTACAGTGTTCAAGGAGAGGGTGAGAAGAGCAGGAGAGATAATCAAACTGACTGGTCAGGTCACACTGGACGAGAAGGGAACCTTTGTTCCTCCATTCCTTACTATGATCTTCACATTGGTGTCAGCATTGTTCTTTGCAGGAATCATGCTTGTTGTGATCCCTGATGGAATGAACATACTGCTTGGTAATGTTGAAATGACACTTGAAAACGGATGGCCTTTTGCCATTGGTGTCATTGTCTACCTTTTCGTTACCATCTTCTTCTACAACTTCTCATATGCAACAACCTCTGCAATCACCTACATCTACATGAGAGGAAGAGACCCTACTCTTGGAGATGGCGTGAGGGCATCACTCGGTGTTGTAGGAGGACTAATTGTCCTGAGCATCATGAGCGTGATTGTAACAATCATCAGAATGATCATCCAAGCTATCGCACGGAATTCAAACAACGCATTAGCTCGAGGTGTCGGTTACGCGGCAGAGGGAGCAATAGGTTGGATCTGGGCACTCATCAACTACTTCACGATACCTGCAATGGTCGCGGAAGAGCTCAGTGCGACTGAAGGAGTGAAGCGGAGTGCAGGACTAGTCCGCAGCAACTTTGTTGATGTCATGATCAAGGAAACCGCTGTCAGGTGGGGCTTTGGAGTACTGGCATTCATGTTCTTCATCGGATTTGCCATTGGTGGAGCACTCTTTGGATGGTTCTATACGGGTGGTGACATCATGATGACGATAGTGATTACGGTTGTCTTCATTGTCTTTGCTTCAATACCAAGTACAATCGTACTGAGGACTTTCGACATTGTCTATGTCACACTCCTATACGTCTTCATTAGACGAAAAGAGGGCGACTACGCTAGGACAGCAATTCCAAGCCCAATGGGAAGAGAACTAGAAGCCGCCTATGACAGAGCTCAGGGTCAAAGATAGCTCACTCAGTTGAAGTGTGATGGTCGCGAGCCATCACACACTCTCTCTTTTTTCGCACTCCAGAAGAGTCTAAAGCAGAAACTACAGGTCGAAGGTTGGCGAATAGAATGAAACCAGAGGTTGCAGCTGCCAATGCCTTGGAGTCGGTACTCGAAGCACGTGCCGGAGAGAGTATCCTAATAGTGACTGATGATGTTCGAAAGGAAATCGCGGATGCTTTTGCGGAAGGAGCGCTGAGACTCGGGCTTTGGACCAGAATGGTTGTGTTAGATACAAAGGAGGATGTGTTTCGGAAGGAACCGCCCAAACATCTTGTTGAAATCTTCAATTCTCCAAATCCGCCGGATATCTACATCAACATTCTAAGGGGAATGGCCGAGGAAACACCATTCCGAATACAAGTCATCAAACTCGAAACAAGGAAGGGAAAGTCTAGACTCGGACACTGTCCTGGCATCACCATGGATATGCTGACTGAAGGTGCTCTGTCACTGTCCAGAGAGGAGAATGCAAAGATGCAGGATGAGGCAAGGTCGGTACTAGCAGTCCTTCAGGATGTTGAATCAGTACATGTCACATCCCCCTCTGGTTCTGACTTTAGCTTCAGTGTCAAGGGGCGGACATGGTTCAGTGACACATTCCTCAACTGGCATGACATGAAATGGATGAACCTGCCAACAGGAGAGGTTCTGGTTGGACCA
>Ga0209536_100001906_pt1 | contig 34129 bp, 19 predicted proteins | sample DeeMarSeWOR28_12_FD_187461 | JGI IMG/M metagenome (GOLD analysis project Ga0209536, IMG submission 187461) | Marine sediment microbial communities from White Oak River estuary, North Carolina - WOR-2-8_12 (SPAdes) (version 2) | ecosystem: Environmental > Aquatic > Marine > Intertidal zone >...
AAGGTGGGGGCATTGATGGAGGGGGAGTCATTGGAGTAGGGGAAGGGGGTGGCATCTGAGGGGGTGTTAATTTTCTCTCTTCATTTTCTTCATCATCATCTCTCTCATATTCATACGACATAAAAATCTCCTTCCATTTTTTTATAAAATTATCTTTAGTTTTTTATCATAAATATAGTATTTAAACTTATAAATTAATGTATACTTGAGATAAAAGGAGTTTTGGAAGAGTGAAATTAGAAGCAATTCCAGTAAGGTTTTATATTTTTTTTTAGTGCCGGGATAAGTTTATCGTTTGTATACTCTATCAATTTACGATCTGAAAGGCGAGGTTTTTCGAGAATCAATTTATTTGTATTATCGCTTAAAACTTCTAAACAATTAAAGACAGCTCTTGCTTGCTTGTCTACCTCATATCCCCCTTCTAAAGTTATGAGTATCCGTTCTTTGGCGAATTCTTCTGCCATTTCCTTTATTTTCTTCAAATAATTTGCGGGTCCCTGAAAAGTCCAACCCATACTGGTTAAACGATCGGTCCAATGCGTATCGAAACCGGCGGATATAAGAACAAACTCTGGTTTAAATTCTTTACATACTGGATAAACAATTTCATCAAAAAAAGTTAAAACTACATCATCTGAGGCTCTAGGAGGCATTGGGAAATTAATAATTCTCCCTTCCCCTTTTCCTGACCCTATTTCGTTTATAAAACCACTTCCTGGATACAATGTTCTCCCATCTTGATGTGAGTTAAACATCACTATTTCTCCATGCTCAGAGCCATCGTAAAATATATCTTGAGTACCATTTCCATGATGACAATCCCAATCAATAATCACAACCTTTTTAATGTTTTTTTCCCGAAATAAATATTCTGTAGCAACTGCGATATTATTAAAGATGCAAAATCCAGCACATTTATAAGAGTTGGAATGGTGTCCAGGAGGACGAACAGCAGCGAATACATTTTTAACTTCACCATTTAATACTTTATCAATTCCTTGTAAATTGCCACCCACTGAATATAATGAGGTTTCAAAAGTTTTGGATGAAACTAAAGTGTCCAAATCTAAACTTTGAACATGTTCTGTTTTTTCAGCAAGTTCACTTATTTCTTTTACTTGGTTAATTAATTCTTCTGTATGCACGTATTTTACCTGTTCTAGGGAAGCCTTCCTCGGACTAATTAATTTAAACTCAGGATCATTCAATATCTTATTTTGCTCTAAGAATTCCATTATTTTAACTAGTCGAAAATGACTTTCTACATGAGTTCCTATTTTATGTTGGAGATAAATATCATCATAGACTATGCCTGTTGTCATGAGATGTTAGCTCATTTGTATCCCATAACTCCAAATTTATTTTCATAAATTTAGGAATTAATTATTTTAATATTCATATATTTCCTTAAAAAAGTTTCTTCACCTCGATCAGAAATGCCTAATCTGAAGAAGACCATCATGAATTTGGAGATTTGTTGGAAAAAGTTTGTAATTTAGTATTAGAGAGAATCCTTTTTAGTAAATTTCATGAAACCATTCTTTGGCTCATACAAGGTTCCTTCTTTAATTAGTTCATCAAGTGCATTTTCAATGAATTTCTTATCTAAATTATCTTCTAATTCTAAAACCGGGACAACGCTAGTTCTTTCAAGAGCTCTCCAATTGTTTTCTTCGAATATCTCTTTTAACCTATTCATTAATGATTCAAGTTTATTAAGGCTACTCCTTGATTGGCCTACAAAAATCCTATCCATATCAATTTTTCCAGAAGTTTCATCATATCCAGTATCCTTTAGAAATCTTTTAAATAACTTAATAATTTCTTCCACATCTTCTTTAGTTACCTTATCTCTAAGTGCCATTTTAGCATAAGCTTCACTCAATCTTACAAGGGCATCTAAATTCCTTGCTAAAATTGAAATTATCGCATCATCACTTTCATATTGACCCCTGAGCTCGAGGTAAAATTGCTTTATTTTTTCTTTTGCCTCTTCTGATAAAACAGGATGACAAGCCCTTTTTGCATGTTTTATATATTTTTTTAAAAGTTCGCTTGGAATAGGGGCGATTGCTTCGTTAGCATCTTCAAATTCTTCATCTGGTTTGATCATTGAATTTTTTAAAATAAACTCAGCCATTTGAGCATCTTCAGGCTTATTAGGTCGATCTACAATTACAAAGATTAGATCAAAGCGAGACAGAAGAGACGGAGGTAATCTAATATTTTGAGTAGGTGTTTTATATCGATCATATCTTCCTGAATATGGATTAGCAGCAGCAATTATTGCAGTTTGGGCTTTCAGGGTAGCAACTATTCCTGCTTTTGCGATACTAACTGTTTGTTGTTCCATTGCTTCGTGAAGAGCTGAGCGGTCTGAAGTATCCATTTTGTCAAATTCATCAATTGCGGCAACACCTCCATTTGCTAGTACTACTACTCCCGCTTCGAGGTTCATCTGACCCGTCTCTCCTTCCTTTATAACAGCAGCAGTTAAACCAACTCCAGTTGATCCTTTACCAGATGTATATAATCCTCTTGGGGAGACATCAACAGCACCTTTCAATATTTCTGATTTACCTGTACCAGGATCCCCTACAACAAGGAAATGAAGATCTCCTCGCTTATATCCACCCCCTGGTTTTTTTCTTCTTGTTCCTCCGAAAAGACTTAAAGCACACGCCATTTTTAATTGATCCCGACCATAAATATTGGGACTAATTGACCTTGCAATTTTTTTCTGAATCATTGGTTCTTTAGATAAATTCTCAATTATTTTTTTGTCCTCTTTCGAAAGTTCAACTAAACGGTCACTTTTATCTTCGGGATCTATGTAATTGACATCAATAAAAGTTTTGAACAAAGTGGAATTGTAGCTTTTTGTTGATTGGGCTAAAACTGATTTAAATATACCCATTATGTTTATTCTGTCACCAGGTTTAACTGTGTCAACTAAATCGTCGGTTAGGATTGCTTGAACAGATCTAGGAATTCTCCCAGGAGGTAATTCTTCTGGTAATTCTTGGATCATAATGCTTTGCCAGTCGATAAATTCTGAACTTTTCGAAATTAGCCTAAAATCTGATTGTGTTTTAGCTTTACATCGTTTATTATTACAAAAATTAGGCCATTTGATTCTAGATGTAAGTTGGATTACCTCAAATTTGCTTCCACATACCACGCATTCAAATGTAGCTTTTATTAATTTTGGTCTAATAGCTGAGCATCTAACTAGGATACCATTTGACCAGATCAGGCTGTCAATATCCTTCGCCCTCATCTCTCTTAATGGCTTAAATAATGAACTCTTCTTATCCATAGTCAGTATTCTAACAAAATACTTATTGTTAGTTACTACTATCCCTTGAAATTTCAAGATATTTTTGAATGCTTCTATTGCATCCTCTAATATTGATTCTGGATCTTTTTTTAGTTTTTCTGCAATAAGAGGGTCAAAAGCAAGTAAATCTTCATAAAGAATAAAAAGAGTAGTTCCTCCTTTTGAAGAAATAGTGTTAATAAGATCTTGATATTTATGAATTCCTGGTTTTTCTTGAAATAGGCGATAAAAATCTTCGAATTTCTGAATTCTGTTTACGGGGACAGTTGGAGTAGAAAGTGGGGTTGTCGTTCCAAATCACGCGTATTTTAATTATTCGAATATTTAATGTAATAATATTATGTTATTTTAATGCTGATATTAAGGGATAGGTTATTAAACAGTGAATAACCCAGAAAAGCTAAAAAAGAGTAAGGGAGAACAGATTTAGTAAACATTTTTACCAAGAGGATATTGTATTAGATTAACCCTCCTTGAGTTGCTGAAACGTACTGCAAATAATCGGATCCTGACTCATCTCACATCTAATTTTTAATAAAGAAATTACTCGCTCCTTTATCTTTTCTTTTTCATATTTTACGGTTCTTCCTAATATTAAAGCAATAGATCTTTGAGTTTCTATGGATCCTTCATCGCTAAGATTTTTTAATAGTTTTGATAGAATTCTTTCTAAACCAAGTTCTTGAATTATTTTAACAGTACTATTGATAGCACTGATTCTGACCTCTTTGACATCATCGCTTAATAATTGTAAAATTTCATCGAAAATCTCATCAATTTGATTTTTATATATAGGTAACAAACCGGCTGAAGCTTCTCTAACTTTAGAATCATTATCAGTTAAACACTTTGCCAATATATTAAACTGTAGGTCAATTTCATTACTATCTGCTATTTTTGATAAAATATTCAGTGATGAACGGCGTACCCATCCTTTTTCACCATCAAGGAGCTTAATTAGCTTTTCAATAATAATCTTCTTTTCCTCTATATGATCAATAATTTGTCCTAGACTTGAAACCGCAGCTTCTCTGACAATCCACTCATCATCGATTAATGCCTTGTTAATTAGAGCATCAACAGTAGCAATAGGATCTTTATACCCAATAATTCCAAGTATCTTTGTAATTGATTCCCGTATAAAAGAATCCGGATCTGAAAGATTTAAGGTAAAAAAATTAAGTGGGAAAGATTCAGGAGATATAGCCGCGATATTTAGCAATGCCTTAAAGAGAACAATCTTCACGGGAGTCTCTTGCTTGGGCGCTAATTGAACTAGATCAGAGATTAAGGGTTTTACGAAATTAGGATTCGCTTCAGCAATTTTTGAAAATAATTTTGATACTTCAATTTTAAGCTGATTACTTCTTGTTTGTTTTAAAATCTGTAAAACTGATCCTAAATTAGTATTTTCAGGTATTTTTTCAACCAATCCATCCAAAGCAGATATTACATTTAGATTTATCTGTTCATTTTCGCTACTTAAGAAATTAACTAAATTCGGTATTAAATTACTTGGATCTTTTCTACTAATTTTAATAATTGTTTTAGCTATTATTCCCTTGGTTATATATCCAGACGTATCTGTGATTTTAATTAGGTTTTGAATCACTAAATCTGGAGTAAGTTCATACTTTTCACAAATTATATTAGAAATTAGGGTTTGTAATTGATCATTTTCAATTTTAATAAAAATCAGCAAATATTTTAAAATCTTTTCTGGATCGTATAGCCATAGAGTTCCAAGTAAAGGTAAGATTGTATTTAGTGACTCAAAATTATTTGGATCAATCTTGCTAATAATTTCATCAATATTAACCAGGTTTGGTTCCTCTTGATAATATCTTCCTAGAGCTGATACGGCAGATGTCCTTGTGATTTCATCATAATCAGTTAATCCCTCAATAAGTGGCAAAATTGGTATTTTGTTTCGTTTAAATTTTCCCATTTGTGCAAAAACCGTAAAAATTGAAGCTCTTACAGCACTTGAAGGATCTTTCATTAAAGAAATAATTTTTGATAAATTTTTTTTATCGAGCTTACCTAAATTGGCATCATTTAAGTTGGCGACTGCCGCTGCTCTTATCTCATCATCTGTGTGTAAAATTTTGTTAAATATCACACTTGCGGGTAGTGTTAAAGAAGAATCAGAATAGATTTTAAGGATCTCCTTCTGAACCTTTGGATTTGGGTCGTTTATATACTCATTTAACCTAAACTCTGAAACTATTTGTGGATTCTTTCTTATTAATCTTGAAATGATTTTAATCCCAAGTAATTTTATTCTCCAGTCTGAATCATTTAGTAAGTTATGAAATGTATTTGTGGGAATTTTTTCAATAGTATCGTCATCAGTCTCATTTAACATTCTTAAAATTGGTAAGTTCTTATCCAGATTAGGAGAATTCAAAGAATCTATCAGCCATGGTAATGCGATATCTGGTGTATCGTTTTGCAATTGTTTTAATATTCGATAAGAAATTTTCCTTGTTGTCGAGTTCTCATCACATATCCCATCCAATACAGAATTTTTAAATTTCCATTCATTAAGATCGGCTGGATTTTTCAGTGGAATTCTTTCAAACATTAAAATTATCGTCTCTATTGCATGATTTCTAATTCTAGGATCACGGTGTCTAATGAAATTAAATAATGGAATTGGATCAAAGGTCTGACCACACTGAGTAATTTTGGAATATTTAACATTTTTAATGAATTCGTTATTTCTTGCCAAAAAATAATAGCTGGTAAAAAATATTAACACAATTTCTTCAATTACTGCTGCCCAAGAAAACATTATTGAATTCGGAACAATCTGAGCTGTAAAGCTAAAATTGCTTAAGATATCTTTCATTATAGTTGGGTTCGCGATTAAGAAATTGACAAGAACATTGATCCCAATAACCGCCATTAAATACGCCGCAAAATAAATATCGATCCCCCGATACTTAATTTTTCTACCCCAAAATCGAGTAAAATATCCTATAATTCCAAAGAATAATGTAACAAATACAAAAACAGACGACATTGTTGAAATAGCTAGTTTTCCTGTGAAGAAAAAAGCAATTGTTTGAAATAGTGATATCCATGCCCAAACAAAAACAAAAATCATCATTCCCAATATAATATAGGGTACTGGCTCGGAAAAGAATTGTTTCATTCCTCTTTTACTATCTTCAAAATTGAGAAAAATCGATCTATTTATATTTGGGATATGATAATATGCGTTCGAGATACCTGCAATATAACCTTTTGAGCCATAGTAAGTTAAAATCATTAAGGGATAAACCATCGTCCAAGTTACCCATATCATAATGAATGGTAATCCAAGAAGAGTAAGGAGTAATGGGGGAACAATAAATACACCCAGAAATAAAATAATTGCTGCTATTACGTTAATTAATTTTGATTTAGTTATGTTTATTATTTTATTACCTAAAAACCTATGAAAAACTGTCAAGCCTTCATCTGATTCCTTGCTTTGCGCAATAAAAATGAAATCAATCATTGGATAAATTGAAATATATATCACACATATGATAAAGGGAGCGATTAATGTAAAAGAATGGAGATCAGGGGGAATTATATTCCAGAAGTCTGGTGTTTCAATAATATAATTAAAAGCCATTGCTATGACAACCATTACAGAGGAGCTAAAAATAAAACCATAGAAGATACATTGTAGTCTATCTAAGTTGTTGAATTCGCCCTTTTTAACTAAAGCTACTTGACGATAAATTAGGTAAAATCCAAAAACAAAACAGATGATAAATATTATTAGGAGAATAATTTCTAGAACCAATACATTCACAAACCTTTTTAGAATATTAATAAATTAATAGTAAGTTTATTTCTAATGTAATTTGTTTGTATATTAAATAAAGTACTAATAATTTAATAAGTCTGGTGAGAAAATAATTGGTTATCATTGAAGAAGGCTTTACTGATTCTCTAAATAGAGTTAATTTCATATTTATGAATGAGTCAGTTACTACTGAGTGTATTAAAGATTATAATGGATTTACTTTGTTAGGACAAAGATTTGGACCATTTGAACAGGGAAAGAAATATAAATTAAAGTTATTCTCCGCCCTTCCATTTATTAAAAATGATATTTTAGAAATAGCACCATCAGAAAAATGCGATAATATTGATGTTCAGCGATATGCGATGAGTGAGAGAGATGATCAAAAATTAAATCAAACAAACGATGCTTACTTCCTAAACCGCATTCGGGAATTCAGACAGTTTATGATAGAAGACATCGAGAAAAAGCAAAAACCCCAAATAAGTCTTGATCGATACAATTCATACGCTTCAAGTATTATAGACAATAGGTTATTGAAGATTTTAAAATTAACAAAATCAGACCTATCTATGGACGATGAGAGGAGATTAACAAGTGCAGAAAAATTATTGTATAGAACTCTTTCTAATCTGATTAAAAAATGGAGAGGTTTTTTTTAATAGAGAGACTGTTTTCAAAAGACTAATACTTATTCTTTTAATGTTAAATATTCTTTTCTTGCTTTAGCATATTCTTCCCCGTTTATTTTTCCCTCTAAAAATAATTTCTCTTTATCTCTCATTATTTTTCTTTTTTTCGCTAACTCATTTTTTCTTTCTGCTTTAGAGAAATTATTTGAAATTGTTTGAGCTAATTTAATTATGGTTTTGTTATTTCTATTTAGGAGAGTCTTTAGATATGTACTAATAGGTTTAGCTAGTTCCGCGTCTTTTCTTGAAATTTCTTCTATTCTCGTTAAAGCTAATATTATTTCATCATCATTGTCTCCCTCGAGTACATTGATTAGTCTAGGGATAGCCACTTCTTTCATGATTTCATTAAGATAATTATCAACTTCTTTTTTTACGCTTCCGTAATTTTCCAGTTGCTTACTTCGAATATATTCAATGAAAATCAGAGGTAGTTCGATTGGCCATTCTTGCATTTTCTCCTTGGAAACTAGTTGAATTATCCCACCATCCTTCTTCCTAAAAACCTTTATATCCAATCACCTGTAGTGAGTTTTTCTGGCAAATATCTATCTGTCAAAAACTTAAATCCGTGGGATGCAAAAGCTTGGATTTCTGCTTTAATTTTATGTTTCAATGCTAATTTCAGATCTTCTTCCCATGCTTTGTTTTTTTTCACGAAATCTTCGCTTAAAAGATCTTTTGTACGTTTTTCATCTTGTTTATTCATTTTTATTCTCACCTCTTGGGGAATTTTATATTTATCCAAGTCTCTCGTTAAAACGCCCAGAAGTTTTATATTAGGTGTCGCAAGAAATGGTGACTCATAACTCAGTCTTTTTGATCCTCGCAAATACACCGAATGAATATAATGCCCATATGGATCACTATCAACAAGACTAAACACAGGTAAATTAAGTTCTTTGCTTAATCGTTTCAAAAACATTCGAACAGCTACGTTTCCTACACCCTGAGCGGTTAATAAGATACAAGGATATTTTCTCCAAAATCTAGCTTCAGCTAAGCGCATCATTGCAGCATCTTTCTCTATTACTAAAATAAATTCTGCATCAGATTCTATTATGTCAATATTATCTAACATTGGTGATATTGTCCACCCTCCACTTCCTAAACCTTCCAGATCAATAATGTCATTTCTATCACGTATCCTCAATCTCCCAACACAGGTACCTTTAGGAGCAGCTACTACGTGAGTTGAATTTCTTGTGGTATAGAGCATTGTAGCGACATCTTCAATACTTTTATCGCTATTTTTTTGTTCTTGAAATAAGTTAACGTCAGTATAGAATACTTCACGTTTTGTCGCATGGATATCTTCTCTTAGAAGTTCATTAACAACTTCTAAAACTCTCATTAACCTTGTAATATCTGCAACACTTGTAAGGCTATGAAATTGTTTTTCCATAATTTGTTTTCCTAACAATAATAAATCGTTTTCTTCATCCCATATTATATTTACGCCTGATCTAGAAGGTAATTCTATTGAGGGTCTTCCAGTCTTATAAATTTTCTCGAGAACATTATCAACTAATTTATATAATCTATTGAGCGTTTCTTTTCTATTAAGATCATCAATTTTTACGGTGTCTGGTGGTAAAGAAATTTCTTTTTTTTCTTTTCCTTTTTCTAAATATTCTAAATGAAGATCCTTAGCTGCGTTTAAATCATATTCGGTATTTTTATTCTTTTGAGACATTTATTTACCCACCTTTTTTTAATTTCCAATGCTTTCTCCCTATTTTTATATCAACTATTACTTGGTCCTTTCTCTCCAATTCTTTAAGTTTGAGTTGGAGATATCGAGCATCCATCATATCTTTTATTTTCAATTTAAAAATTAAATGTTTTATATTTTGCCACTCATCAGAGAGAACCTGAAGAATTTTATCAGTAGTTATAACAGGTAAAGTAGTTTGAACTGATTTTGGTTTTGGTGGAGAAGGGGGAACCTTCTTCGCTACTGATGGCTTCTGAATGGGTTTCTTTATAGTTACCGGTTCAACGGTACTTGCAGGGGATACAAAGGATTCTTCGATACTAGGTTTTTCAACTGGTTTTAATTCAGCTTCAAGTTCTTTCTTAATCTCATATGAACGCATTATTTGTTCAATTATATCGATTTTTCTTGCTTTTGAAGGTACTTCCAATCCACGTTCAATACAGTAATCTTTAAGTTCCTTAATAGTCCAATTGTTTAACGTTTTTTTAGAGATTTCTTCATCTAACAGTTTTGGTTTTGCTGCTATGATTTCTTTTGAAGGTTCTATTTCGGATTTCGATTCTTGGGCTGGTAAAGCCGGAGATTTTTTACCGATTGCTTCTTTCATTAATTCTTCAATATCTTTACGATTCACTTCGGCTTTAAACTTACTTTCTCCATGAGATGCGATATTATAAATACTTTCAGCAAATTTTGGGATATACTTTTCGATCAAGCTAGCTCTTTTTTCAGTTTTTCGAAGATTAGCTTTCCGATTAATATAGACCCTAAGCCTTCTCCCTATAGCCTCAAGGCAGAATTTAATCTCTTTTATTAAATCCTCATCATCAGCTAAAGCATTTTTTGATTGGGATTTAAACATTAGATGTACGAATGGACCAGAAACATTAACCAATAGTTTTATAGGTCCTTTTGGTAAGCCATTATCATACGTTTCCAGACCATAATTTTTCCAATTTACAGTTTGAACTGCCTTGGTTATCGCACAATCCGCGTTATCTCTTAATTTGGGTGTTCTGTTTACAAATCTTGATAATACATCTCTTGAACGTTTTGGAACCTCAATCTGTCTTGAATATGCCATCACTGCTTCTACAACATAAGCTAATCCCTTTCCGCTCGTTGGTGATCTACTTTCCGCTGATACGAAATCATCATCTCTCGTATAGATATCAACAAAATATTCGAATACTTCCTTGTAGCTCTCAATCGAATCAGTTTCGGCATTGTCTATAAGATTAACTATGGATTGTGTTATTTGTTCATGATCTAATTTATCGTCAAGAATATCAACATTTCTTAATATCTCAGAGCTTAATTTGGTGATTTGTTGCGGGTTAACGGGTTCGGCAGTTTCAAACTCTGAGATTTGTGTGTCCTCCTCAATTAACTGACGTAAATCATCTATTGGGGTTTCAAAATTATCAATATCTTCCGATATTTTTAAGCCTATTTCTTTTATAAGAGTGTTTTCCAGAATTAATTCTCCGACGGGGATTGCTGTTTCTGTAGGAGGTGCCATATATTTCATTGATTTAAAAGCTAAAAATAGAGAATTAAATTGTTCCTTAGTTAAATCTATAGGTTTCGCCTTAGAAATCTCTACTTCTTGAGTGAGATCTTCAAAATCTTTTCTGGATTTTGGCTTTGTTAATTCAGTTAAACCCGTGTTATCTTTATCAAAGAGTTTTTGTAGATCTAATTTTATTCGTTCCTTCTCATCTCTTATTTTGGTAATTTTTGTCAATAAAACCTTGATGTTTTTCTCTATACTTTTTTTTTCCCGTAAAGTTTCGGTTTTCTCAATGCGATTATTTAGTTTTCTAATCTCTTTGTTGAATTTTTCATGATCTTTAATACTACCATTGTATTTTGAAAGCAAACTCCAACAGTTTTCTATAAGATCCACAGCATCTAATTTATAAACAATTAGTTTATCCCTTGGCTTAGTCGATCTACCAAAGATTCTTTTTTCAAATTTTAAATAATGAATCTCATCTGTCTTTTGCTTAACATTTGTGAGATACCCGTCTCTTAGAATTAAAAGATTTAGTTTATCTTGAAGGTCTCTTTCAGCCATTTCAACAATTTCTTTGGCTGTTTTCGAACTAATTCTAACGAAATTATCTTTCAGGAACGCCCCTAATGTATTATTATCACTTTTGGCAATTAGATCTTGGAGATCACCAATATTTACAGATGATGGATGAGGTTTCGCATATTTAGGTTCCTTTGGAAATGCTGAAGCTAATCGCCGGTAAATCTTTTCTTTTCCTTCAGGATCAATGTAAATTACGGTAATGTGAGGATTCATATAAGCTGTTTCTTCAATATATTTCTCTACATAACCCTTAACATATTTTACATTTAAATAATTCAATTTAACATATGTCCCGTGTAAAAATGGGCTATCAATATCGGTTGGATGTATTAAATATTTCTTTTCATTTTTGGACGTGGTAAAAAATTCATTCACAGTTGCATATACATTTTCGGCAGTTTTTGAAACTACTATAATTGGTTTACCAGTTGTATTTTGCGCATCACTGAAAGCACTAGGGGCGCCAAATCCCTGACTTCCTCTTGTTTGTTTTAATTCCATAGATTTTGAGGATGCTAAATATCTCCCAAACTTTCTAAGATCAATCTTTGACATCCCTGTACCATTATCAAAAATTTCAAAAGTGAAACTCATTACATTTTTCTGACTTAACTCTGTAGTTAAAAATGCTGGTGCTTCAAATTCTCTTATACGAATTATTACAATTGGTTCTACATCAATAATTATTTCAACGGGTTTGATGATTTCTTGCATATCTCCAATAACTCGTTTGACTTCCTCTTCAATTTCTAAATCAGATTCATCAATTATTTCTCCAGATTCATCATCTTTTATTTCAGGTTCCGTTATAGCTGAACCTTCTGAATCAGAAGTTTCTATTCCCAGTTCTTGCATTAAAGTGTGTTTCGCTTCATTGTCTAAATGTTGACTTACTTTCTCTTCTTTTGCCGCTTCTACAATAGAAAACTTTTCCAAAAATAACTCCTGATCCAAAGAAAACTTAAATTTGGAGTCTGGTTTTCTTAATTCTCTCCATTGAAAGCTTTCAATAGCATCTAGTGCATTATCAATAAACTCGGCACAAAATTGAACATGTTTCCAATAACCAAACTCAAATCCAACTAACTGTGTACGTTTTCGCATATATTCTGCGATAGTTCCTTGCTTTATCTTTCCTTCTTCCTTAGATGACATCTTTATATGCTCTCCTCTTCTTTTTCAAGAGTTTGATAACTTGTTTGTAATAAAGTGATTTTATAACCTGTTATAATAGGCTACATCATAACTAAATAGAAAATCTTGTTTTAATCCTATAAACTTTACTAACCTCTTCACTTTTAACTGTAAATAATTTAGTATTTAAATATTTACCTCAAGTAGAAGATTAAGAAATGTGTTTAGAAACACCTAGAGAAGTAATTTAAAGGCGTTAACTAGACTTAGATTTTTTTTGCTTGTAAACTTCCAGAGCAACGTCTAAAATTTTGGATGCGATATATCTCTTGGTATTTCTTTTAACATGAGTCACATGTTTATTGCTGTTAATAATATACACTTCATTATATTTGCTGTTAAAGCCAATATCTTCTCTACCAATATCATTTGCGACAATTAAATCAACATCTGATTTAGTTAACCTGTTATAGGCTCGATTTATTAATTCGCTTCTCGAGAGATTTGATTCGGCTTTAAATGCGACGATAAATAGATTATAATCTTTTTTCCTAGCGACGTCAATTATCTTTGGTGTTAATTTCATCTTAAGTTGGATTTCCTCAACATTATCGGATGAAATTTTACCATCAATACAATCTATCGGTTTATAATCGCTTATCGCCGCTGCTGATATGAAAAAATCATAACTTCCATACGAGACTTCCTCTTTGACAGCTTTAATGAAATCATCAATAGAAACAACATGAGTAGTTTTAATATACTCGGGGATTTTAGCTCTACATTCTCCTGCTATTAATAGGACATCTGCACCTCTTGCTGCCGCCTCTTTAGCTAATTCTATTCCCATTTTACCAGAAGCTTTATTTGAGATAAAGCGGACTGTATCGATTGCCTCTCGCGTTGGACCAGCTGTGATCAATACTTTCTTGCCTTTTAAATCTTTATAAGGGACTAAGATATCAATAACTCTATCAATAATATCATCAATCCTTGCAATTTTTGCTTTTCCTTCTGAAATTCTTGGAATTAATATATCCAATCCACATTCTTTCAGTTTTTTCTCATTTTCTTCAAGAATAGGATGTTTATACATACTTTCATGCATTGCTGGTACAATTACAATAGGGATGGAAGAACCAAATGCTGTTGTGACCACAGTTGTAACGGGTGTATCATCAATCCCACAAGCTATTTTCGATATTGTGTTTGCTGTAGCTGGACATATTAAAATTAGATCGGCTCTAGCTCCTGTTCTGGGTCGATCTCCTGCCAAATAAATGTGTTCAACAGCTCCAGTTAAATGGGTAATTACTTTATTTCCAGTTGCCCATTCCATTAATGAAGGATCAATTAATTCAGTAGCTGCCTTAGACATAACACAAACTACTTCAGCTCCAAGCCTCATAAGTTCTCGTGCGACAATTGGGGAGTTCATAATGGCAACAGAACCAGTCAAACACATGCATACTGTTTTCCCCCTAAGAATAGTCCCTTTGCTCTCTATGATATCTTTCGAAGGATGCTGAAAATTATTGTTTTTCATTGTCAAATAACTTTGTTTTTTCTTTCTCAATTTAACATTCAGATTTTATAGAAAATAAAACTTATGCAAATTAGAAAAATAACCATAAATAAAAAAATCTGTCGTTCAGTATCTTATTTTTTTGAGAAGTAAATTTTTTTCATTAAAGAGGTTCATGAATTTGTCAGGGAAAGCTTTAACTTCAGTTTGTTAGCATAACTAAGAAATTTATTAAACTTGTCAGACTTGATTGATTCAAGGCTCCTGATTGACAAGATATCGAAGATTTTTTTACCATAATAGGTTTTTCTAATTTCTGTAATATTATAGTTAGGCTCCCCATTGATATATTGTTTAGAAATCTCCGTAGTTTCAAACTCTTCTTTCCTTATTCTAATGATTTCTTCTGAATATTTAATAAAAGGGCTATGTCTCATTTCCTTTAAATTGAATATTCCAGTGCTACCTTTCTCCCGTTTGTTCAAGATTTCATTTATTAATTTATGTATATTAATTAAAAATGAAGATCTGAGTTCTTCTAAAGTAATTTTGGATTGAAGATTGTCTTTTAATATTCTGGAATAATCTAAATCCATTCCACTCACCTCATTTGTTAAACCTAACAATAAAAGAATCTGGTCTGTTTTTCCCTCTAAATCTACTTTTAATTTATCGAAAACATAATTTTTTTCTTTTAAAATAAAGTCAAACAAGAATTCTCTAAAAGCTTGAATAAACTGCTCATAGTTAGGAATAAACTCTTTATCTGGATTATTTAACACAATTTCATTTGCTTGAAATGGATTTAAATCTTTATCCAATACAGCCCTTACTATAGATAATGGATAATATCCCTCAATAAAAACCATACCTTGAGACACACTCTTAATTGCATCCTTAAATGAGCATTTTGTAATGACATTTATGGTTTTAATTATGTTACTTTCAATTTTAACGGGTGTTTTCTTACAGTAGCATAAATCAAAAGGTTTTAAGTCATGAAATAATGGATTATTCTGATCAGGAATTATATTTTGCGAGCCATAGGCACTTACAATGCTTCCTAGCATTGGTTTATTAATTAAATCCCATTCAATAAGCTGTACATCTTCATAGAAAGTTAATTCAGTCTCGTTGACATGTTCATTACTTTTAGCCATTAGAAAAATTCCCTCTAATGAGTTAATGGGAGTAGTTTCCTCCCCCCAAAATTGAGTTTTGTAGTATTTAACATCATGAAGTGTACTCAAATCGTCAGAAAATAGTTCTTGCATAATAAAATAGTTGATACCTATTTCAGGTGATTTGATATATTGTTCTTCCAAATCAATAAATCCCATTCGATTAATAATATAAGTATATACAGGTTTTTCTAAATTCTCCTTATCATGATTTACAATATATTCACTTCGTGTTTTTCTAAAACCCCCTTTTGTTCTTTTTATATCATGTTTTTCCATTAGTAATTTTAAATAGGAGAATTTCTTCAGATATAATCTCTTTTTTAACTTTTTTATCTCTAATTTATAATTCTTATATTCTTCGATAAACTCCTCTTTAGAAACGTCTATAACTTTGAAATGTTTTTTTAACAATTTTAATTTATCAATTAGACAAAAATTATCAATTTCCGTTAAGAAATATGATAAAGATTTTTCTTTAATTGAATTTACATCATCTTGAGAAATTAATCCGCTAAAGTCCTCATTTACTTTTATGAGAGAGTCTTTATGTTTTAGGATTAAATATATTGAAAAATATCTTTCATTAAAATTGGTGCTTTTAACAAAATTCCTCAATTGATTAATAAGAGATACAACGAACTTTGAGTTTTTTAATTGAAGTATCTTATCTATTGATTCAATTATTTCAAGTAAGTAATCTATTGAATACTTTTTTATAACATTCAAGAAATCATGAAACCCTAATTCAATAATTTCATCAAATTTATGAAGAACTCCTCTGATTTCTTTCTGCTCAGTAATATTTTCTTTGCTAGCAATAACAAGGTGTTCTAAGAATTCAAAAAACTCAATAAATAAATTATTCTTAATAGCAAGAGTGAGATATTCTTTAATTGGAGCCTCGTTTTCATACTGCTGATTAATAATAACTTTATTCAAATAATTTAAAGCCTCAACACAGTTGTTATTTTCTGAGCATTGATTGGCCAACATACTGAAATTTTTGCTTTTTCTTCTAGACTGAAAATCATCCGAGTTAAAGCTATAGCTGTCAATATTCTCTAATATTTTGGTTGATAATTGCGGATTAAGAATTGATACTAACTTTACTAGATGAACACAGAGTTTTTTATCCTTTTCAGAGTAAATCCTAAAGATAGGGCAGTCATGGAAAATTTCCTTTTTTTTATCATCAATGAGGAGCAGGTATTCTCTGTCATTATCTAAAATGATACTCCTAATCTTTAGGGGATCCTCATGCAGATCAAATATGTTAATCTTATTTTTAGGAAATTTAAGAGATTTTTGGTATAGAGCTTCTCCAAAGATATCCTTTAATCGTTCCGAAATAGATACTTTTGTCATTTTAGTTTAAAATCTTGATTTTATTATTTCAGAGATTAATTTTGGAAAATTATTCCAGTCATTTATTGTCAATAATTGCCCTCCCGCGACTTTTACCATTTTTTTTGCGTCTGTTAAGTTATACGATGTTTCGGGACAAACTAAGACAAAATCAATCCCCATTGAGCGAAAAATCCTCAATTCTTCGATGGCTTTATTTAGATCAAAAATTTCTGCATCTGTGAATAAAATATTTAGTTTTTCACGTGAAGAAGAATTGTCTTTAAATTGCTTTCGAGCCCATTCAAGGGCATTTTGAATTTTTGTCCCTCCCATAGCTTTAACTGATAATAGCTCATCAGCAAGTTTTTCTAAATCTACTTTCTTATTTAATTCTTTAAGTACATGGGTATTAGATTCAAAAAAAGTGATACCAAGCTCGTCTTTTCTCATTCCATAAACGAGCATTGATACACAAATTGCCATAAACGCAAGTTTTTCTCCTGTCATACTTCCCGAAATATCAAGCTCAAAGCATGCGGTTCTGAGTCCCTTGGCTGTTTCAAAAACGAAAAAATCATCATACTTGATGTGATCCAATCTTTTTCCTTTCTCTAAGATATTATAAACAGTCTCTTCAAGATCTATATTCTCAAAATCATCTCCAACTGTATATGGCCTAACTATATTTAATGGTATCGGTCCAGTTGTAGAACTGCCCAAACGAGCACGTGAATAGTATATCCCCATTTCTATTAATATTTTCTTTGCTAACTCCTTTACTTTATGCTTAGCATCTATAGGCAATTCGTTTCTGTGCATGAACCATTGTTTTAAAAGGTTTTCGCCATCTCCCGCTGAAAGACATGAAATCATCTTATCTTGGGCCTCTTTACCCCCGATTTGACCTGCTCCTTTTAGTGATTCACTCAAATTAAAATTACCTAAAGCTCCCAATGCTTCCCTATTATCAGAGGCTAAAGCACTGCTTATTAATTCCTTCATTCTATCTGAATTTAATTGATCCTTGATTTGGCTCATTAAATTGGTCAATCGTTGATAATCGGCTGTTTTCTCATCAACTAATTTTTTTAATAACTCATAATTTGGTTCGATTAATTCAAATATTTCCTCTTCGGACATTTCGAGTTTGTTACCAACTTTCTTAATAGTGTCCGGTTCAGGTTCCAAACCGATTTTCCTCAAAAATTCAACAGAATTCTTTAATTGAGCGGGAGTCTCACAGGAGTTAAGTGTTAATTCTGTAAGGTCTGGTAGATGTTGCATCATTTTTTGACTACAATGCAAATTTTGGCAACTATTTGATAGCTGTTGTAATTGATGTGACAGAGATTTAAGGGCTTCAAACTTTTTATTTTGCTGGAGTGCATCATTTATGGCATTCTGTAATACTTGATTAAACAATGAATTCCAAGATTTATTTGCAAAGGCTGTTTTTGTCAGAGACTCGAGTGAGAGATTTAATTTCGAATTATTATTTTGTTGCTCGAACATCTCAAGGAACTTACCTCTCAAATCAGTCCCATAAAATTGATCGAGAGAGTCTGCTAGATTAAAATTATGTTCAAATGAAGATTGCTTTATTGAATTATTTAACATGCGATCTAAATCAAATTTCGGGGCTTCTCCTAAGGTCTTTGAGGCGTTAAACAACTGATCTAAATTATCTATGCTTTTTTGAAGTTGTTCCTTCAAATTGTGTATTAAGTCTTTTGGGACTGCTTGTGTTTTGTCAAGGTATTTAATTGTTTGGAAAAGATCATCTAAATTTCCCGAGTTGATTATTTCACTTAAATTCTTTGAAAAGTCTTCGTTGTTTAGAGCTTGACTTGCGATTTTTTCCCATGGTCTCTTAGAATTTTGTTGAATTAAATCATCTAAGCCCAAAGAATGTCCTGCTTTTAAGTCTTCAGGATCTAATGAATTAATTTTTTGACTTAATTTCTTTTTTGCCTCTTCTAGCAATTTGTTAAATGAGTTTATCTCTTCTCTATATAATTCGGAATCATCGTTAAAGAAATTTAAAGCAGCTTCGATAAGATCCTCATTTCTTCTCTGATTCAATTCATTCATAAATTGCTCCATTTGTTCTATCAAATCAATATCTATTGATTTCGACATTTCAATTTCATCTATTAGATCCTGAATTTGGTCTAATTCAGACTTCATTCCCTCTGAAAGGTCATCGATCTCAGAGGATTTAGTTCCATTAGTCTCAAAAAAAGAATCCATCAAATTTTTCTTATAATTAGGGAACAAAACTTCAAAAGCGATATCTTTTGCTAAAGTCTGATTGTCTGGAAATGACGTAACTGTGCCAATTTCAATAAAATCATTGGGGGTGACATATCCTTTGCGATAATATCTTGAAACGATTAATTTCGGTATTGACAATACTTGTCGTGAGGAGGGAATTTGTACTATTTCAGGATGATTTCTCAACCTCCTAATAAATTCTACAGCGAATTCACATGGATTTTCAGGAAAAATTCCCAATTAATCAACCACCTAAAGTCCTATGTATAATATTTTCTATAATGTTTTCCACTTTTACGCCCGGTTTGGGTTTTAAACTGCCTAATAATACGTTATTAGCAATCTCTGCAAGAGAAGTATATACTGATTCTTTTTCTGACTCCTTTTTATCTTTTTCAACTAGCTTTCTTCTTCCTAATAATTTAGCCATCGCAATTCCTGCCCTAATTGAGGCGGGAATGTCAATATCAACTTTATTTTGCCTTGTTTCTTTAATGACTGAATAGATTAGCTCTAACTCTGATTCTTCTACAATAAATTGCTCAGGTAAATTGATTCTTATGATATCTAACTCTGTTGACTTATCAGGATATGTTAGTTTAATCCAAACTTTTATCCTATCTTTTAAAGCCTCTGAAAGCCTATGAGTTCCCGATAATTCTTCAGGATTCATTGCACAAATAAAGAAAAAATCTTCATCAGCCTTAATTCTTCCCAGATGTGGAATGCCAATTGATGCTTCTTCTAGTGGCTCCAGTAAAGTATTCTGAGAATATTCGGTTGCTCTATTAATTTCGTTTGCCAAAAATGTACCTCCCTCTAGCATAGCAGTTAATAATGGCCCTGGGTTAAACGCTTCTAAGACGAATCCTTTCTTCAAAGTAATTGCTGGATCAAATGATCCGATGAAATGTGAGGGTTTAATGCTCTCATCCATGGTTAGCCAATTAAAGCTCTTGTTTTTGTCTTCTTTCGCCCTTAAACTCGCAAAATATCTGCATAAAATTGTTTTGCCTACTCCAGGAGGGCCAACAAGAGCTGGAAAAAGCCCAGTTGCCTCTGCATCTCTAAGTAATTCTAATGCTTTCCCGTACTGCCCAGATAAGACAATGTCAATCTTTTCTTCAGAAATATCTTTGATTAAATTTTGTCTAAAAAGCTCTTCGAATCTTTCTTTGTTAATCATGACAATTCCTAAAATGCTATTATTCAAAGTCTTTCTATTTGTAAATAATAAGTATTTAGTAATTTTTAACTTTAATATAATGAATTAAAAGGACTAATTTTCAGTAAAGAATTACTTTAGATATCTATATGTTTAAGATTCAATAAAGAAAAAAGGAGAATAAGTAATGCTAGATTAAATAGCATCTCTTCATGGTAATGTATCATGAACATGAGGCACTTTTTCTCACAGATTATTTCAGTCTAAAATTCTGGTTTATCAAAATTAAATTTCCCAAGACATTTTATGTTATTATTAAATATATTTAAACTCCAAAGAAATGTAATAGTTGAAAATGGTTCTTAAGCAAACTGCAAGAAAAAAAAGGGAAGTATATTATGCTGTAATGGCTAGCACACACTCATGGGAATATATCGAACGTATGAGGCATAGATTATCACTCCTTAATTTAGTAGAAAATAATTTATCCTGAATAATCGAAATGAATCTTTAAGGACAATTTAATTTTTGAAGAATCTATTTAAACTCCTAAAAATGCAATATCTAAAATGAGAAATACTATCTGTCTTTAGGTTAAAAAAAAAGTGAAATATAGAATGCATAAATTTATTCAAGCCAAATCTGATGGTAATATTGAAGTTTCAAGTAGGGTTCTAAAATCTCTTATTGAAGGAAATTCACCAAATTTGTTAATAAGGAGATTTCTTCCTAAATTATAAGTGAATAAATTGGTTGAAAATACATTATTAGTAAATAGTTTAATACGACTATTAACAATTTTTTGACCATAAAATTCAAAATCAAGAGCATATTTTTTTAATTTCTTCTCGTCCCATCTTTCTACTAGTGCAAGATATGCAAGATGATACCAAAACAGATGTATTTTTCCTTTTATTTTATTTTGTCGTGTTAATTTATCAAGTGACTCTTCCTTTGTTAAGTTGGGATTAAAATTTTGCAGAGTGATTTCTGTTTGGTCTTGATAAGAAAAAAGCATATTAATAGCTAAATCTGCGATACCTTCACTTATTAATAATTTAGGAGAATTTAGTAGTAAGATTGAATGCTCATATTGATGCGATTTTTTATATAATCTCTGCTCTTTTACCACAAATTCTGTATGATGACCAGGATATCCTTCATGAGCAGCACTAGACAAGAGTGCTGTAGAGTAGATACCAAATTTAGGGTTTAATTGTATTCCGGAGTGGAAATTACCTAAATACTGATTGAAAACAGCTCCTTTTAAGTCTTCTACTATTTCTATTTTAACATATTCATCATGAGGTAAAAGGTCAACAAACAATTCTTTGGTTCGGTTTTTTGTAATATTGAGAGCTTTATTAAATAATATGATAAGGTCACTCTCGCGTATCTTTCGTCTCTCTCTTATTTCAGCTAGACTTTTCTCTAGACCCAAATCTCCTCCGAACGCTTCATTCACTTCTGTTCTCAGGTTCTCTAATTCTTTAATATTAACTGGTTTCAAGTCTATATCATATAATCTTAGAAATCTCTCTTTAAAAGGAATAAAAATCCCCTTCAAAGTTTCAACTGAAGTCCGCATAGCTATTAACATTTTCTCTATATAGTGTTCGCGTTTTTTATTATATCCTTGAACTAAAAGTTCTGTTTGAAGTCTTTCACACTCTTTTAACAATCTCTTTGGTGAAACTTGCTCTTCTCTGTCAACTTTATCAGAGATTTCCCTGGGCCCAATATAATAATCTACATAATCTTTTTTATGTTTTCCAATACGGAGAGCTAAGAGTAAGAAATCTCTACCAAAATTAGATATTTTCATTTCTCAAAATTAAATAATTCAACATCTTGATATAAATAAAATTCTTTGAGTTCTAACAATTACCTCACGTTAATAATAATCTACGAATAAAATAAAACTTTAAAGTTATTAATTAAAGCTTACTATTATTGTTTAAAGCAACATTTCAAGTTAATAGACTATTTTTATAACATCAGTACATTATGATTGATCCTTATTTTCAAGAAAAAAATTTTACATTGTACCTTGGAAATTCCCTCGAAATCCTTGATCAGATGGAGATTCCGCAAATTGACTTGATTTATGTTGATCCACCTTATTTTCTGTCTAATGATGGAATAACGTGCCAATCAGGGAAAATGGTTTCTGTTAACAAGGGAGATTGGGACAAGTCAAAGGGCTTTATTGAGGATGTAGATTTCATAGATTCTTGGTTGAAAGCATGTAAAAAAGTTTTAAAAGACGATGGGACTATTTGGATTTCCGGAACTTTACATAATATATATAAGGTTGGATATTTATTGGAACAAAACGATTATGACATAATTAATGATATAGTATGGTTTAAACCTAACGCGCCGCCAAACTTATCTTGTAGATACTTTACACATAGTCATGAAATCGTGTTATGGGCCCGAAAATCTAAAAAATCGCTCCATACTTTTAATTATGAGAGAATGAAAACCTGGAACAACCCGAAAGACAAGTTAAAGAATAAAGATAAGCAAATGCGAAGTACGTGGTCTATTCCATTAATACCTAAAGATGAAAAAGAATTTGGAAAACATCCTACTCAAAAACCTTTAGAACTATTAAATAGAATAATTACTTCTTCGTCAAACGAGGGAGAGCTTGTGCTAGATCCGTTTTGTGGCTCTGGTACAACGGGCATTGTGTGCAGTATATTGAATCGTCAATTTATTGGAATAGATTCAAATAAGGAATATCTTGATTTAGCTATTAAACGATTCAAGGACGAAAAAAAGAGGAGTTTGCTCTATTCTACTAAAAAAGATGAGCAGATCATGAAATATCTCTGATTTTAGGCGTTGAAGAATATTTATCGCAATTATCTTAAATATGTGGAATCATAATTAAAATTAAACCATCTTAATATAATTTTAGCGATTAATATGCAATTAGAACAAAAGACTCTACTAAATTATCAAGATCGCATTCTTCGAATGAAAGAAAAGGTTATCCATCATCCCCATGAAATTTGTGTTGAAAGAGCCAGCTTAATAACCGATTCTTATCGAAATACAAGAGGAGAATCCCAAGTTATCCGCTTTGCAAGAGCAATATACCATATTTTGACAAATATGACCATCAGAATCTGGGATGATGAATTTATTGTAGGAAGTAGATGTAATAAGTTTGTCGGGACGCCGTTATATCCTGAAGTTCGCATAGATACAATAAAGCAAGATATTGATTTATATGCGACAAGAAATGTGCAGAAATTTCTGCTTTCTGAAGAAGATAAACAAGTTTTAAAAAATAAGGTCATTCCTTACTGGAAAGAAAAGGAAGATACTGTTCAATCTAGATTTTACTCCTACTTAACCCCAGAATTAACGGATCTCATGATGATGTTACTGTATATCGTTGATACAAATCTTACAAATGGAGTTGGGCATTTTTTTCCGGGATTTGAGAATGTATTGGAAAAAGGAATCGACGGATTATTACAATTAGCAGAATCCAAAAAAGAAGATTTTCTAGATGATCGAGAAAAATTATTGTTTTTAGAATCTGTTGTAATCGTATTAAATGGGGTAAAAACTTATATCAAGAGATATGCTAGCTTAGCAAACGAAAAAGGGAAAGCTGAAGATAATCCTCAACGGAAGAAAGAGCTGTTTGAAATTGCCAAAATCTGTGAAAACATATCAGGAAATGCGCCAAAAACGTTTAAAGAAGCATTGCAGCTCATTTATTTCACACAAGTTATAGCGGGGATAGAAGATGGAGGTTTTGCTATAAGTATCGGGAGATTAGATCAGATTTTATATCCATTTTATGCTAAGGATAAAGAAGAAGGAATAATCACTAATAAAGAAGCAAAATTCCTTATTGAATGCTTCTACTTAAAACTGACAACACTATGGAATTATATCTTACATAAAGGTATTGTAGCAGCGGAAGGTCCTCCCATTGCCCAAAATTTAACCGTAGGAGGAATCGATCGAGACGGGAATGACGTTACAAATGAGTTGTCGTATCTATTTTTAGATTCATATAGTTTCTTAAAAACAGTTCAACCCGCCTTTTCAGTTCGTGTCCATAAACAAACCCCAGACGATTTGATTATTAATACGGGTAAAGCAATTAAATCGGGAGCAAGTATAGCTCTGTTTAATGATTCAGTGATGATCCCGGGCCTTATCAAGCTAGGGTATGCAGAAAAAGATGCTCGAGAGTATGCCCCTATAGGCTGTGTTGAACCAGGGCATCCTCACAAAACTTTTGGATGCACAAATGCCACTCAATTAAATATTGTAAAATGTCTTGAACTAACTCTAAATAATGGAATTGATATGTTTACCAAAAGAGATTACGGGTTAGCAAATTCAAGGATGATTAAATCATTTGCAGATTTATGGGAAGAATTCACACGCCAAATGAAATATTTTATTACTAATATGGTTGATACTATGAAATTCCTTGAAAAAGCTATCGCAGAATTATCTCCGCAACCCTTTTTGTCTGCCACAACAGATGATTGTATTAAACGCGGACTTGATGTTACTAATGGTGGTGCGGTTTATGACTTTACTACAACACAAATGATAGGTTTTGCAACTCTAGCAGACAGCTTGGCTGTTATAAAGAAAATTGTGTTTGAAGAACAGCTTCTCTCTTATGATGAATTAGTATTGATGTTATCGAAAAATTATCGAGGAACTTATCAAGGAAAAAAAGGAGAAGAATGGAGGCAGATTTTTATCAATAAAGTTCCTAAATTTGGTAATGACGATGATTACACTGACTCAATAGCCCATGATGTCGCAAAATTGTTTTGTGATGAACTTGTAAAGCATAATAATTATCGTGGGGGGATGTATAATCCTGGAATTTATTCCACCTCTTTTCACATAGCCCTTGGGGTTTTTACAGCAGCTTCTGCTGATGGCAGAAAATCGAGGGATTATCTCTCAAACGGTATTGGCCCAACTAGCGGAATGGATAAAAATGGTCCCACAGCAATATTAAATTCTATGATGAAATTAGATAATGAATTAATAACTAATGGAAATTCAGCAATGTTGGATTTTCATCCCAATAGTCTACACATTGACCATTTCCGGTCTTTGATAAGATCATTTTTAAAGGATAAAGGAGGATACCATATCCAATTTAATATAGTGGGGAAAGACGTTTTATACGACGCTCAAAAGAATCCTGAAAATTATTCGGGTTTAGTAGTAAGAATTGCAGGTTATCCCGTTCTATTTAATGAATTATCGAAAACTGCTCAAAATAGTATCATAGCGCGAACTGAATTTTAAGTACTAAGTCTTTAAATAACTTGTTTTCTTAGTTTTTTAATCTTATTAGTTGGGAAGAATCAAAAAACATTTTAGTTATTTTGATTTTTGAAACTTAATAACTTTAATAAAATAGGGCCTGTAGATCAGTGGAAGATCGCTTGATTTTATTAAGCAAAGCGCTTAATTACATGAATCGCATTCAAGAGGTCACGGGTTCAATTCCCGTCAGGTCCACTATAAATTTTCAACGCTTAATAGAAAAAACTTGTTATAATTAGGAACTATTGAAGATTTGTATTAAAAAATTTTTTATATTTAAGATTAGTAATTTTTCTCAATCATTTTCGTTCTCGTTAGTTGATTCTCTATCTAAATCTTCCACGTTTTCAAGTTGAGATTCACTATCTAAATCTTCTTCGTTTTCAACAGGAGTATCGTCAGTTAATTCCTCACCATTCTCAAATTGGGGCTCACTACTAGAAATTTCCTCAATACCTAACTGACTAACCATTGCTTGTTTTAGTTGTTGTATATTTTTTGGCAAACCAAACATATCAGCATATTTTTCTGTCGTAGTTAGTTCATGAGTTCTTCCTTTTTTAACTGCGAATAAAAATCCATTATCTATAAGAAATTTTACATGCTCGTAAGCACCCGAACCTCTTAGTTTAATAACAGTTGATTTCAAAATAGGTTGCTTTAGAGCAATAATTGTCAATGTCCTCAGATATCGCTCCGCAATTGCTCCACCTTTAGCAAATTTAGATACTTTCTCCGTATATTCTGGTTTAACTTGCATCTGGTATTTATCCCCAATCTGGGCAATTACTAATGCTGTTGAACGGTCAAGATAATCAAATGCGACTTCATTCACTAGTTCTTCAACTGTTTTTTTAGGAAGTTCTAATTTATTTGATATTTCTTCCACATCTAGCGGCCTCCCAGCAGCATACAACGACGCTTCAACTAAATTTTTATGAAATTCTCTCATTTCTGCTTCTATAGATTGTTTATCTTCAACTGCAATTTCTAAATTCTCACATCCTTGCTCTACTGTCTCAGTGTTGATGTTATCATTCGGTGATTCAACTTGTCCTTCTAAAATAATATCTTGGTTAAAGTTCTCTAAACTTTCCTCTAAATTTTCATTCAAATCATTTTCACTTTTCATATCATCTTGAATTATGTCGGTATTTTCCTCACTTAACTCCCCTTCGAGAACTTCTTCACTTAAATCCTCTATTATAACTTCCTCTCCTATTTCCTCTTCTGAAGCTTCTTCTATTAAATCCTCTTCCCCATTTTCCTCTAAATGTTTATTTGGTTCATTCATAATTTATATTTTTATTTATTTTAATAGATCAAATATTTATTGAAATATCTCTAAAATCTTCATCTTGAGTTAAATTTAATTTATTTCCCGTTGAGAGAAACATTAAAGCTAGAAACATTTTTACTAAAGCAAATCTCCTCCCAATACTTGAATTTTCATCTTCTTTGATTAAATTAACTAAATCATACAAGCTCGTTTCTTTTTCATTTAAATTAATAGTTGCTTTTATTCGATTATACCAAGATTCATGCAATTCTTCAACTGTTTGATCCTTCCCACTAATATGTTTTAATAGTTCTCTGGGCAATTGAGCTTTGGATCTCATTTGAATTCTTTGCTGCTGTGCTTCTTCTCTTCGCATTCTTCTCCGTTTTAATTTTTCTTTATTTTGCATTACTTCAATAATTGCTGATCTCATCGCATCAAATAATTCATCCTTCGTAGCAATTTGCATTTTGGGTTGAATAGGTTGTGGTAAAGCTTTTGGTATTGTTCTTGAATGCCTCCGTCGAAATCTTTCCAGTTCCTCTCTCTTCTGAATTTGTTCTTCTTCTCTGATAATACTTGATATTTTGTAATGATGGAGGCTTGCTGATGTTTTTAAAGCGATTCCACTGATTTTATAATTTATTAACTCTTCATGAAGCATTTTATCAAAAAATTCATCAACAAGACTTGATAGATCATAAAAGGCAATATCAGATTCCTTGGCTAATTCGGAGTCTAATAGACTTGAAAAAGGAGGTTGCTGCCAAAACTTCAATTCAGCTTTATCTTTTCTTAATAAAGCGAGATCTTCATCATCATCGAAATCTGCTATTAATTCTTCTTCAAACTCTTCCTCATCAGTTCGATCTACAAAATCCGGATGATCCACAATTTCTTTTAATAGTTTTATAATGTCTGCTTTCTTTGATTTAGTAGGAATTTTAATATGATTCTTGTTAGCAAAGTCCCTTAATTGTTTTACTGTCCATCCAGAAAAATCATACACTTTTTTCGAGTTCTGTTCTTCAGATATCTAAAATCACCTTTTTGCATTTTTAATTTTCGGTAACTGTTGGCTCAAGGTCTTCCAGTTCTAAAAGTCTTTTTGCTTCCTCTTCTAGATCAACACTAAATATATCGGTGATTCCACTTTGTTGCATCGATACACCATAAATTCGATCAGAGTTGACTATATTTTCTTCACGATGACTGATGACTAAGAATTGAGCTTGTCGGGAAAATTCCCTGATAACAGTAGAGGTTCGATGAACATTTGGACCATCTAAGGCAGCATCGATTTCATCCATAACATAAAATGGCGCTGGATAAAATTCTTGAACAGCGAAAATAAATGATAATGCAACTAATGTTTTTTCACCGCCGCTTAAAATTTCTAGTGAGCTAATTTTTTTACCCCTAGGTCTTGCCTCTATACTAATACCTCCCTCAAAGGGCTTATCAGGACGATCTAATATCATTTTTGCTGAACCCCCAGGAGATAATTTTTGAAAAATTCGAGAAAACTCTCGATTGATTTCATGATAAGATTTCATAAATGTACGGGTTTTTTCCAGTTCGATTTTTTCAATAGCATCTAAGATTGATTTTCGTTCTCTCTGGATTGTTTGTCTACGCATGTCTATTTCATCAAATCTCTCCTTAACCGCATCGTATTGTTCAATGGCCTTTAAATTAACTGGTTCTAATGCTTTTTTCTTATTTGTGGATTCTAAGATATCTGCTTGCAATTCAGGTTCAGAAAGTTCTTCAGTCACCGGGGGAAGTGAGCCGTATTCTTTTGATCTTTGGAATAAAGTTTCAATCTGATCGGCACATATTATCTTTTTTGACTCATAATTATTCTTTTTTGAATTTTCCATTGAAAGATCTGATTTTAAGTCTGTTATTGAATTCTGATATTGTTTCTGTTTCTTCCATGATTCATCTTTTTCCTTTGATAAGTCATCGATTTCCACTTGTTTTGCATCTTTCTTCTCATTTTCGGTGCTTAATTCTTGTTTAAATTTCTCTAATTCTGAGAGCACCGTCTTAATTTGATTTTCGGTATCTTCAATCTCTTGATGCAGATCTAATATTTTCTGTTCTCTTTCCTTATTCTTATTTAATTCATTTAATTTCTTTTGGTGTTTTTGCAAATCTTTATTTAATTTATTCAGTAGTTTTTGAGCTGCTTTTTGGGATTCTAACTCTTGAGATTTTTCCTCTCTAAAAGCATCGATTATTTTTTGTTTTTCTGCAACTTTAATTTGAACACTCTCTTCTTGCGAAGTTAAATCTTCCTTTTCTTTCCTGCAGATTTCAACATTTTTTTCATTGTCGATATTTTCTTTCTTAATGTCTTCAATTGAAGTAATAAGTCTCATCACATTTTCGAGTGCTCTTAAACGATCCATAACTTCTTCTAATTCTTGGTTTTTATTTTCAATTTCTTTCTGGAGATTTGCCGTAACTTCCCAGTATTTTTCTTTTTGAGTGGTAAGTGTATTAATATCGGCTTGGAATTTATTTTGTTCCTCCTGGTTTTTTTTAATGCTATCTTCAGTATTAATAATTAAATCTTTCTTTTCTGAAATGACTTTATTTAATTTTTGTATATTCTCTTCAATTTCTGTTATATTATCGAACAAATTTTGAATACCATGTAATTCCTGTAGTTTTTCTCTTAGTAGATCTAATTCAGACTGTTCAGTATCAAGATCATTTTGAATCTTTGATATTGTTTGCCAATAAGTATCCTTGAGGGTTACCATCTTTTGTATTTCTTGATCTATTGTTTCAATCTCCCCTTGCCTTTCAGTAATTACCGTAGTTCTTTCACTTATTTCATCATTTGCTTTCTTTACTCTTTCATTTAATTCCTGATTTCTTTTATTTATCTCTTCCAACCTACGGTTAAATGAAGATAAATTCTCGTTGAAATGCTTATTTTGAATGTTAAATTCTGTCAACCTTTTCTCAGTAATATTCAAATCATCTGCTTGAGAATTTATGTTTTCAGTAATCTCATCCAGTTGTTTATATAATTCTTGGCTTTTTGACATAGTTAATTTTCGTAGGGATAAATAAACATTTTCAAGAATTTCCATGAGGTCTTGAACGAAATTATCAAAAGTAATCGTTGATGATTGAACTTCAACGTCAGCAGATTCTTTCACCTTCTCAATTAACTGGTTAATAGTTTCATCGGCATTATCTGTAAAGAGTTTTAATGTTGCATTAATAGATTGTAGCATCTTTGACATTTCAGCAGTTTGTTCTGCATCTTCACCGAGTTCTTCAACAGTCTTCATGATATCTATAATGTCTAATACAAATTTCTTGAAGTCTTCTGCAGAAGTCTCAATTGCTTCGGCATTTGATTGTTGGATATTACTTTTTATGGATTCGACGGATATATTGATATTTTGAGTAAGCATATTTAAGATTTGAAGGATCCCGGTTATATCTCTTGTATTTTTTTCATATTCCTGGTCAGATGTTTCAATTTTCTTTAAAAGAGTGTTTTTTTCTTTAGTTAGATCCTCCAATCTTCCTTCAACATTTTCTTTTCTTAAGCTGAGTTTATCGATTTCTTTTTCGATATTTGTAAGATTTTTATTTAAAGTAGAGACCTGTAAATCTAAGTTATTCTTTTCTCGTTCTAACTTAGTTGATTCTTTTGAGAAGATTTTTAACTCTGTATTTAGATTATCAATCTTTCCATTGTTATCATTAATTTCAGATTCCATTGAATACTTTTTCATCCTTTGAAGTTCTAGGTTCTGCTCATTCTTCTTGAAATTTGAATTTTCTAATTTTAAATTTTCTCTTAGTTCAATGATCTTCTTATTTCTATTCTCATTTTCATTAATTAATTCTTTAACAGCATCTTCAGTATCTTTCCCCTTGCTCAACTCCTTGATTCTATTCTCAATTGTAAGTTTCTTCTCATTTAAATCTTGAATGCTGCTATTATTCATTGTTATTTCTGTGTTTAACGAAGATAAATTAGATTGTAAATTCGCTAAAGTGGAATTTAGTTGGTTTTTTTCTTCTTGAATTGAAGTGATTTTGTTTTCCAAATCTTTTCGATTTTGGTTTTCTTCTTCCACTTTATCTTTTAAGGATTCTATTTGTTTTCTAATTTCGTTTTCCTCTTTCGTTGTATTCTCTATGGCAGCATCTATGCTTTCAGCATCTTTTTTTAACTTTTGTAATTCTTCTTCTAGTTTTACTTTCTTTTCTTCATTTTTTTTTATGGTTTCCCTCATCATTTTAATTTGGGCTTCGTTTGAGGATATCTGTTGCTTAATTTTAGATATTTCTGAGTTAAATAGTGATTTTTCTTCTTCATTATCTTTAATTTTTGTATCAAGTTCCGCTTGAACTAATTGTCTTCTTTCAATTTCTTTTTTAGCTTCTTCTATTTTGTTTTCAAATTCAGCTATTTCATTTGACGCATTTTCTAGTAATAAATCAATAGTTTGACCCTCTTCAAGTTCAATCTGTAAAGATTCAAGAGTGCTAATCTCTTGTTTAAGTTTTTCTATTGATTTTTTGGCGATATCTGAAGTAGTTTGACTTGAGGAGATTTTTGTTTTTAATTGAGTTATTAATTCGGTTATTTGCTCTCGTTCATTTTCCTTCTCATTGATTGTTGTTTGAATATTATCCATGACCATTGATTCTTGTTTAAGTAAATCCTCTTGTCTAGTAATCTTTTCATTTAATTCTTCGGTTATTTTTAAAGATTCTTCAATTTTTTTCTCCATTTCCTCTTCTTCTTCTCTTAATTTAGAAATTTTCAAAGCAATTAATTGAGAGTTGAGAAAATTTATTTTTTCATCGAATTCCTTCCAAGCCAATGCATCGTTTTTTTCTTTTTCAACCTTTTTCAGTTGAGATGATACCTCTTTAAATATTGCTTCGAATTGACCTAGATCTCTCTCTGCTTTTTCCAATTCATTTAATGTCGCATCTTTCATCTCATCATACTTTTGAAGACCAATAAGATCTTCAATGAATAATCGACGCTCTTCAGCATTCATATGTGTTAATTCAACAATTTTCCCCTGTAAGACAAATTGATTACTACCATCAGGATCAATATTTGCTGATGCGAGAGCGTTGAGAATTTGCTGGCGAGTGGTTTTTTTTCCATTCATCTTATAACCACCACCTCCGCCTCTTTTTATTGTACGTGAAATTTCAAAAGTATCTGTACCTCCAGGAAAGACATTTTCAGAATTGTCAAAATACATGGTCACTGAAGCCCTTTGAGAAGGATTTTTACCCCTCGATCCAGCAAAAATTAAATCTTCCAGACTTTTTGCCCTCATAGTCTTTTTACTTAGCCTTCCCAGAGCGAAACATAATGCGTCTATGATATTTGATTTACCGGCGCCATTTGGACCAACTATACAGGTAAAACCGCTTGAAAGTTTGATTGTAACTGTTCGATCCCCAAACGATTTAAACCCAGTCATTGAAATTTTCTTAATATATGTCAAAATATACCTCAGTCTTTTCTTTTGTTATAAAAAATAGAGTTATTCCCATTATATATATACATGGCAAGTCAAATATTTAAAAAAGATTGAAGTCAGATTTGAATAACACAGCTTTCAAAGTCCTTCTTGAAAATGGTTGGATCACACTCATATTATGGAGTTTTTTTCAAAAATAGTATCGATAAGTGCTTTTAGTTGATTGGGACTAATCATCATGAAGTAGGAATTATCATTTTTGTGACTATTTGGGCCATAAGATATAGTCTCCTGAATTTTTCTCTTTGAGGCCCTTAATACTCCAAGGTTAAGCATCTCTTCAAGAATAGATTGGAATTCATTACTGCATTTGGGATATTCTAACAATTCGCATGATATATAATATAAATCTTTCAATTCACTCAAAGTAATGTAATAACTCATCTTAGAGCTAAAATGATTTGATAAGTTATCTAAAAATAATACATTTAATACATTTTCTTCAGAAATATAATTCAGCATGGTGAATTCATCATTTTGCAAGATGTGGTCAAAATGATTTTGACATAGTTCAATTAATTCGAAGTTCTTAATTTTATACTCACCCCTTATCAAGGGATATAAATCCCTTAGTATTTCAACACCTTTTCCGGGAACTGGTACATATTGTTCGAAGATTAGATCTGTTATGTAATGTATAAGGGCATTTTCAATCTCATGTGAAAATGCTAGCGAGACTCTTTGTTTTAAGATAGAGTAAAGTTCATTATAAGAAAAATAGCTCAATTTTTTTTTAAGGTCGAATTCTGAAAGTAGGTCAATTGTTGTAGGGCGCAGCATTTTATTTATTGTAAACAATGAAGTAATATTATTTTCTTTTCCAAGAAGTAAAAATTTTTTAAGGATTTCAGGTTTCAAATACTCCACATTTGAAAAGATAAAAATGAGATTGCATACACTTTTTTTGCAGATCAACTTAAATACATTCCATAAGTGCGATAAATCCGAATTTAAGAATGATTCATAATTAATATTAAGGTTAGAGAGAGTTGTCATGTCAGATAAAAGAGAGAAAACCAATTCCTCAAAATTCTTTTCTTTACAATCAATACAGATTTTAAGTATTTGATCTTCTTTACCCCTTCTGTTAGTGAGATCATTTATAACTTTATTTGCTATTGCTTTTTTCCCAATTCCATTAATTCCTTGATAAAGAATGTTGAGGCTGAATTTATCTATAATTGAGTCTGTTAATATTGAATTTAACGAATTTTGTTCCTTTCTTCGATAGAGTAGCTTAGGGGGAATAAATTGGTGATCAAATAATGCTTTTGGTCCAATAGTATTAATAATATCTAATTTAAAAGTCATTTTAATATTTATTTCTGGGTTAAGTATTTAAACCCCACCGTGTGGGGTCATTGAAAGTAAAAATAAAAGTGGAAGTTTAAATATGAAAATCCTCTATATGTATCGAATGTATTGCAGAATCTTAGAAAATTGCTAGAAAACGTAAGCGAGAGTTAAAAATTGGATATTTAATTATTCAAAACTTTGTTTTGTAGATGTGAAATCAAATGTCCAAAAACCGAAAAAACATTCCTAAATCTGTTAAAGATAAAGTTCTTAAAGAATATTCTCATTGTTGCGCCATATGCGGAACCGATCAACCTCAGTTACATCACATAGATGGAAACCCATCTAACAATGGTCAAATGAACCTTTTGCCACTTT
>Ga0209536_100001907_pt1 | contig 34118 bp, 32 predicted proteins | sample DeeMarSeWOR28_12_FD_187461 | JGI IMG/M metagenome (GOLD analysis project Ga0209536, IMG submission 187461) | Marine sediment microbial communities from White Oak River estuary, North Carolina - WOR-2-8_12 (SPAdes) (version 2) | ecosystem: Environmental > Aquatic > Marine > Intertidal zone >...
TATACACACGAAGCCCTGAGCTCAATGCTTGACAGGACTCTGTCTCTGGAAGACTGGGTAGGGATAGCCCTGAAATGCGGTGAGGTCAACCTGAAGGTCATGGAACTTCTCGATGCAGCTCATACAGAGACCTATGGCCACCCCGTACCAACAGCAGTTCCTCTCGGTGTCAAAAAGGGCAAGGCCCTCCTTGTATCCGGTCATGATTTAATGGACATTGCTCACATCCTGAAGCAGACTGAAGGCAAAGGCATTCATGTCTATACCCACGGTGAAATGCTCCCTTCCCATGCATACCCGGAACTGAAAAAATACTCCCACTTTTACGGTCATTATGGTACTGCATGGCAAAACCAGCATACCGAGTTTGCAAAGTTCCCCGGAGCAATTATCATGACGACCAATTGTCTGCAAAAGCCCAGTGATTCATACAAGGATAATGTATTTACCTGCGGCGTCGTCGGCTGGCCGGGGATTTCTCATATTCAAAATCAGGACTACAGTCCGGCCATTCAAAGGGCCCTTGAAATGCCCGGATTTTCAGATGATGTGCCGGGCAAAACAGTTATGACCGGTTTCGCAAGAAACGCCGTCATGGGTGTTGCAGATAAAGTCATTGATGGAGTAAAGAGCGGCGCAATCAAGCATTTCTTCCTTGTCGCCGGATGTGACGGTGCAAAACCGGGAAGAAATTACTACACAGAGTTTGTTGAAAAAGTACCGCAGGACAGCGTTGTACTGACCCTTGCATGCGGCAAATTCAGATTCTTTGATAAGGAACTGGGAGATATCGGCGGCATCCCGCGCCTTCTCGACATAGGACAGTGCAACGATGCCTATTCTGCAATTCAGATTGCGGTAGCACTCTCAAAAGCATTCGGAGTCAGTGTCAATGAACTGCCTCTTTCAATGGTCCTTTCCTGGTACGAGCAAAAGGCCGTTGCGATTCTTCTCACACTGCTGCACCTTGGAATCAAGGATATACGACTTGGGCCCACACTGCCATCATTCCTCACTCCAAACGTGCTCAACTATCTGGTGGAGAATTTCAATATCAAGCCCATCACGACGCCTGATGAAGATCTGACAGCAATTCTGCAAGCGGAAACTGTTTAGGCATAGTAAAACCCAAAAAAAGGAGGGAGAGGCATCTATCTCCCTCCTTTTTTATTGCCTGTAACACCAGTTCAATCGTGTCATTTTGACAACATATCCTGTCGATATGGCTACATTCAAACAAAACCCTATACGCCAATAATGTTTTATTACAATAAGTTATGCTAATGGCAACGTATGTGCTTATAACAGTATATGGAACTGTTCCTGAGTACTATAGTTGATGAGCTTCAGTCGGCAGTCAGGCAACGAGGCGAAATGAGCCGTGCACAGATCGAATTTGCACGTGCTGAGTTTCAGGCAATGAAAGAAATGTATCCCATTGCCAAGCCGTCCGAGGAAGTGAGAACGTCGTACAACAGGACGCTTCAACGTTACCTCGGTGAGCATGCTGTCTCAATGATGAGGGAAAACAGAAAAAGCTGAGTCGTACTTTTTTCCTTTTCTCATTCCATTCTCCCCCTATAGTTGTCTTCTTTTCACTAGAACCCTTGATTGTAGCTGAAATATTAAGGAATCCGTCTCCGGGATTTACCCCAAGCGGCCGGGCTGTTTCAGGTAAAAACATCATCTGTCTTCATTCTGTTGCCGATCCGCTGCTGATTCAGGCAGCATAATCTGCTCACTCATCATATTGGGTCTGAATGATTTATGATAATACTGACGCAGCTTCCCTGAAAGTTAAAATTCTCCCCTTCTATGCCGATAAGTATCTATGGCTATGAAATATACTCAACGTGCGCTGATACTCTGCATTATTGCCTTCATCTCCGGCTGCACGACCGTAGGCACGGTGAAATACCAACCCGATTACTCTGAAATCCAGATAAAAGAGATCTATCAGGTACGGGTCAGGACAGGCAATATTACGCTTGACAGGCTTATGTATACCAAAGCTTCCCATGAGTTCGGAAAATATCTGAACCTCGCCAGTGAAGGGCCCTTAACAGGTTATATTGACATCTCATTTACGAGTACCGCAAAAAAATTGTTCTCAGCATCACGAAAAGGCTACACAACAAATATTGCCTATGGAAAAGCCTGGTATACGGGAGACAGTTCATTTACTGCAGAGTATCACCCGCCTGCACCGGGAAGTGAAATTGACCAGGGCAGCCACGTTACCTGGCAAAACAGCATCATGAATGTGCTGATTCAGGATAGTCAGGGTAATGTATTATGGGCTGCTTCCTACAGGTACCGTGGGGGAACGGAAAAATCCGGTTTTCATGTCAAGACCTCAGATTATGCTGCAGCATATTGTCTGAGCAGTATTATCGATCGTTTTGAATCAGACTATGGCATTCACACCAGTCCATCCGGGGACGCGAAGGCAGGAGTCCCTTTGATTGCCTTAAAAGTAAAACACAGACCCCCTGTTCAACATTCGACGATACCAGCTTCAAAGAAGTTAATCTCCAGGGCTGAATAACCTGTCTGCATGATCATGTTGACTCCCTGCCCTGCTTTGCATTAATATCTTCGTACAGCAACCCTATGACTGAACTTGAGAAACTGAAACATCTGCTCGAACACTGGATTGAACATAATGACGCTCATGTCAGAACGTACGAGGAATGGGCTGAGAAAGCTGATACACTGGGACGGCCTGATCTTGCCCGTGTGCTCGGACAGATTGCAGATGAAACAGGGAAACTGGATGACCTTTTAAAAAAGGCGATCAACATAATTTAATATTTCTTCCCTGAATCCGCTTTACTTTGATCTGCTACAATGTCTGTATGCACTCCCTTTATATTCATATTCCCTTTTGCCTCAGGAGATGTATTTACTGTGATTTTGTCTCCCGCCTTTATAACGGCGAACAGGCAGAGCACTATGTTCAGCTCCTGAAAAAAGAATTAAGAGACATACCTTCCGAAACGTTCTTTTCAACTCTCTTTATAGGCGGCGGCACCCCAACCGCATTATCCGGCAACGCACTTACAAATATGATCATCCACGTCTTTGACTCATTTCAGTTCAGCGCAGATTATGAAGCAACCATCGAAGCAAATCCCGGTACCGTGGACAGGGACAAGCTCACAGCAATCCGATCAGGCGGCATAAACAGAATCAGTATTGGTGTCCAGTCATTGAACGATGAGGAACTGACATTTCTTGGAAGAATTCACACAGGCAAGGAGGCTGAAGAGGCTGTTGAGCTTGCAAAAGCAGCGGGATTTCGAAATGTCAGCATTGACCTCATCTATGGAATCCCCGGGCAGAGTCTCTCATCCTGGAAAAGCTCACTGGCAAGAGCCGTTGAACTCGAGCCACACCATATTTCAACCTATGAGCTAACCGTAGAAAAAGGGACAGCCCTTGATACAATGTTGCAATCAAAAGGGTGCCCTATATCTTCCCCTGATGAAGACCGTACCATTGAAATGTATGAATATACTATCGACTATCTGACATCCAGAGGATATGTACATTATGAAATTTCAAACTTCGCCCGCCCTGGTTACCTCTGTAAACATAACATGAACTATTGGGAGAGAGGAGAGTATTACGGAATCGGTCTGGGTGCACATTCTTTTATTGGAAAGACGCGGTTCAGCAACACAGATAATTTCGAAACATACCTTCACAATCTTTCAACCAGCAGAAGCCCTGTCAGGGAAAAGGAGAAAATTACTGATAAAAAAGCACTGGCTGAAGTCTTCTTTCTCGGTCTGAGAAAGACAGGCGGTATCGACCTTCAGGCAATCAGCAAATTGTACGGACTTGACATTGAAAAGCATTTTCATAAGGAAATCAAGGAACTTCGTGAAGCGAAGCTCATATATATTGATCCCTCCGGTTCCGTCCTCAGGCTTACCCGCAAGGGCCTGGCCCTTTCAAATGAAGTTTTCATAAAATTCATCTAGTTTTCATAACCATGTAAAAAAAGGTAATATATAGAATTGCTTTGAGTGTCGCATAATTTCAGAACCAAGAAGGTACATTATGATTGATAAATTTGAACCAAAATGGGTTGCATGGGAAATCACCAGGCGGTGTAATCTTAAATGTGTGCATTGCCGCTCATCTTCAGAAATGGAGATAAACGGTCATCCCGACTTTACAACCGAAGAGGGATACAGGGTCATTGATGACATAGCAAGTTATGCAAAACCGGTTGTCGTACTTTCCGGTGGTGAGCCGCTATTGCGCAAAGATGTCTTTGACTTCGCAAAGTACGGTACGGAAAAAGGCCTGAGAATGTGCATAGCTACGAATGGAATGCTCGTCACTGATGAGATCTGTGAAAAAATGAAGGCATCAAGCATTAAAATGGTTTCCCTCAGCCTTGACGGCTCAACAGAAGAAGTCCATGACGATTTCAGGAGTGTAAAAGGGGCATTTGCAGGAGTTGTGAATGCAGCTAATTTATTTAATAAACATAAGATCCCGTTTCTCATAAACTCATCTTTTACAAAAAGAAACCAGGAGGAAATCCCCAAAGTATACAAGCTCGCAAAGGAACTGGGAGCTACAGCCTGGTATATGTTCATGATCGTTCCCACTGGCAGGGGCGAAGATATTATGAGCGAGTTAATATCAAAAGAGGAATATGAAGAAATTCTGGACTGGCATTATGAGATGGAAAAAGAGGAAGATGAACTTCTTGTCAGGCCTACATGTGCCCCTCATTATTACCGTATTGTACTGCAGAAACAGAAAGAGCAGGGAGAAAAATTCAAACAGAGGACTCTGAAATTTTCAACAGGCGGTTCAAAAGGATGCATTGCCGGTCAGGTAATATGCCTTATAGATGTAGATGAAAATGTGCTGCCCTGCAGCTACTTTCCAAAGGCAGCTGGCAACCTCAGGGAAATGTCTTTTAAAGATGTCTGGGAGAACTCCGAGCTGTTTCAGGAAATGAGAGACTTCAAAGGCTACAAAGGCAGATGTGGTTCATGTGAGTACATCAATGTATGCGGCGGTTGCAGGGCAAGGGCATATGCAGTATCAGGTGACTACCTCGAAGAAGAACCTTTTTGCGGATATATTCCATACAGGATAAGAAAAGCAGCAGATCAAAAGAACTAAATTGATGGAGGAATCATGAACGACACATTCCTGAAAGCCTGTAGAGGCGAAGAAGTCCCTTATACTCCAATATGGATCATGCGGCAGGCAGGCAGATATCTCAAAGAATACCGTGAGGTCAGAGGCAAGTCAAACTTCCTCACCATGTGCAAAACTCCGGAGCTCGCAGCTGAAGTCACGCTGCAGCCGATAGACATATTGAATGTTGATGCAGCAATTCTCTTTTCCGACATCCTTATTCCCTGTGAAGCAATGGGGCAGGGCCTGGATTTTCATGAGGGCAAAGGCCCTATTCTGTCCCCTGCCATTCGTGATGAGGAGACCGTCAATAAACTCTATGTCCCTGACCCTGAAGATAAAATGAAATTTGTACCGGATGCGGTTCGCCTGCTCCGGAAAGAACTGGCCGACAGGGTTCCGCTTATTGGTTTTGCCGGAGCCCCTTTCACAACAGCTACGTACATGATAGAAGGCGGGACATCAAAGAACTTTCTGAACACCAAGAGAATGATATATGAAAGTCCCGAGCTGTACAAAAAGCTGATGGATAAGATTACAGCAACCATTACTGAATATCTCAAGGCCCAGATAAGTGCCGGCGCCCAGGCAGTCCAGATATTCGATACATGGGGCGGTATATTCTGTCCTGCAGACTTCAGAGAGAACGCTCTCACCTATGTACAGAGCATCATAGGTGATCTCAAAAAGGCAATGGCATCAGGAAGCATCGAAGAAGTTCCGATTATTTACTTTGTTGGTGAGTCCGCCGGACTTCTTGAGGAAATTAAAACCTCAGGCGCTGATGTACACGGTGTTGACTGGCGTATCAACCTTGATGATGCTATCTCACGACTTGGCGAGAATGCTGTGGTACAGGGCAACCTTGATCCCCTGTCCATGTTCCTTCCACAGGAAAAAATTGAGATACGGGTTCAGGATGTCTTAAGCAGGGCAAAATCTGCAGGCGGGCATATATTCAATCTCGGTCATGGCGTGGTACCGGAAACACCCCGGGACAACGTAATCGCCCTGGTTGAGATGGTTCATAAACACAGCCGGAGATAAAACGGGAACCAACTTTTATACTTCGTCATCCCGATAATTCTGTGTAACCTCCCAATAGAGATGATAGAATTCTGCCTTTAAGCCCGTCTTGTGACGAATCACCTTGTCGTTTTGCTATGTCACTTTGACATTTATTTAGACAGTTTTTGCAGTAGCCTGCCGTAAGGTGTTGTTTTTTCTATATTGTAATTCTGGTATAAAGATTGCATTGAAACGTGTGGTAGAGTTTTGACTTTGCCGGTATGCGGATGACTCAATGAAATATTCATACTAAGCATGCACAAAATTGATTTTTTGTTTTGAAATAAATTCTATAGTAGATACAGGGTTAGATGTTTCAAATGAAGGACTTCCATCATATCACCAGAAGTATTGCAGATGGCATGGATGATTGCGTTGTTTTTCTTGACAGGCAATGTACAATTACCTTTGCCAATGCTGCAATGCAGAAATATTGCGGGGTAGAGGAAAGGGAATTGCTCAGCAGAAAATGTCACAGTCTTTTTAAAGGTTCTGAGTACCCCTGCCATACAATTGATCCAGATGTCGCCTGCCCTCACAGCGCTGTAATTGCAACGGGCAAAAGCATATCAGTAGAACACGTATGCTCATTCCCGGGGAAAAAAAATAATTCTCTAAAAATTACAGCATCACCGATCAAGGATGCAGACGGGAATGTAATCAGTGTAATGAACCTCCTGAAAGACGCAGATGAGACGCGTATAACAGAAGATGAATTAAATGACAGCCGGTCTTTTCTCCTTTCAGTCCTGGAAGGCATTGGTGACAGTCTTATTGTAATAAACAGGGATTTTAATATAGTCTCTGCAAATAATGCATACCTGAAGTTTACAGATAAAACCATTCATGAAGTCATCGGCAGTCACTGCTACCGGATAACTCACGGCTATGACCGCCCCTGTTACAGCAATGGTAAGGATTGCGCTGTCATGCACACCTTTGAATCCGGGAATAATCATACCATTGTCCGTAAAGTCAGACAGGGAAACAGGGACCGCTATATGGAGATCAGAGCATTCCCGATCAAAAACAGCGCTGGACGTGTCATCAGGGCCGTAGAAATAGCCTGTGACATAACAGAGAAAATTCAGCTCGAAGAGGATCTGAAAAAACGGGTCAAGGAACTGGAAGATTTTTACGATATGGCCGTCGGAAGAGAGATGAAAATAGTTGAGCTGAAAAGTGAAATCAGGAGACTGAAAAATGAGCTTCTTCAACGCTCCCCGGACGGGGAGCAATGAAATCATTATTCAGGGCCTGAGGAACAACTGAATTCGAATCATCCCTGTCGTCATGACAGCCTTATGAGATGTATCCATTATTGACCATCCCCTGAATAGGAGGTAATATATAAACGTCTTTTCAATTTCCAATACTATCTGTATCAGGGTGAACAGTTGATAAAGGATAATAAAGAACATATCGGTGTTGTGTTACTCAATCTCGGCGGCCCTGATTCCCTTGATGCTGTCAGACCCTTCCTCTATAACCTTTTCTCGGACAGGGACATAATCAGGCTTGGCCCGTCTTTTCTTCAAAAACCCATTGCATGGCTCATCTCTACATTCCGTTCTCAAAAGACCCGGGACATGTACAGCCAGATAGGCAATAAATCACCTATCCTTGATATTACAACTGCTCAGGCGCAGGCACTTGAACAGGCTTTAAATGAAAGTACTGGTTCCGCTCCCCATTTCATATCCTACCTTGGGATGCGTTACTGGAAACCTTTCATGGCTGATACAGTTTCTACTATGATTCAGGACGGTATCAGTCAAGTTATCGTACTTTCGCTGTACCCTCACTACTCAAAGGCGACAACAGGCTCATCAGTCACTGATTTCAATAAGGCTATTGAAGGGAAAAACATTGAGGCTGCCTATATCAATGAATGGTATAATTTCCCCTCCTACATCGACTCACTTGCAGAACTCATATCAGAAGGTATTGATGAATACAAAGGAGATGATTTTGAAATATTGTTCAGCGCCCACAGCCTGCCACAATCATTTATCGATGAAGGGGACCCATACCTGGACCAGATAAAAGAGACTATCAATTCTGTAACGGCACGCCTTGGAGATGCACCATATAACCTGAAGCACCTGAAGCACCACCTGTCCTTTCAGAGCAAAACAGGGCCGGTGAAGTGGCTGGAGCCTTCAACAGAAGAGACAATCCTCATGCTCGGGAGTAAAGGCATCAGAAACCTCTTTGTTGTGCCCATAAGCTTTGTCTCTGACCATATTGAGACCCTCTATGAAATAGACATTCTCTATAAAGACTTTGCCAGAGAGCAGGGTGTATCATTAAAGCGGTGCCGTTCACTGAATACCTCTGCCACATTTATTCACGCTCTGAGGGATCTCGTACTGTCAACACTGCAAAAAAGGAACGGGAAAGGACAATGAAAAAAATTATTATTGCCGGCGCAGGACTTTCAGGGCTCACGCTTGCATATACTCTTCTCAACAAGAACAGGGAGTACGATATTACTGTCCTTGAACCTGAAAAGAGAACGGGAGGCAAGGTCTGGACGGACAGGACAGAGGGATATCTCTGTGAGAAGGGCCCCAATGGATTCCTCGACAATAAACCAAAAACCCTCGAATTATGCGCCAGCCTTGGAATAGATCCGGTCAGAAGCAATGAAAACGCAAAGAAGCGATTCATCTTTATGCGGAACCGGCTCAACCCCCTCCCTGAATCACCGCCTGCTTTTTTAAAGTCAGACATTATTTCATGGCCCGGCAAGTTGAGAATGCTTTATGAGATTATTGCATCCAAGGGACCGGCCGATGAAACTGTGGCTGATTTCATTATACGGAGACTGGGGAAAGAAGCGCTGGAAACGCTGATCGACCCCATGGCTTCCGGTATCTATGCAGGCAATCCATACACGATGAGCATTACCAGCTGCTTCCCGAGAATAAAGGAGCTGGAGCAGGAATATGGCAGTCTGATTCGGGCAATGATCAAGATTCAGAAACAGAAAAAACTGCAGAATAAGGGGAAAGGTGACTCAGAAGTATCAGTAGCACCCGGTGGCAGGCTCACTTCTTTTTTCAATGGAGCGCAGACATTGACTGATACCCTGACAGAAAAAATAGGGGACAGGCTGAGACTCGGTGTCTCGGTTCAAGGCATGTCGAGGAATGGCAATGATTACCGGCTTCACACCTCTGCTGGTGATATGGATGCAGATATCGTTGTCCTTGCTTCTCCTGCCTATGCCTCATCAACTATTGTGAAAGATCTCGACGGGGAACTGTCAAAACTTCTTGGACGCATACCCTACCCTCATCTCTCGGTTGTCTGTTTCGGATACAAGAGGGAGAAAGTCAATCGCTCACTTGAGGGCTTTGGATTTCTCGTTCCCCATAAGGAAGGGCGTAAAATCCTCGGTACGCTCTGGGATTCAAGTGTCTTTCCGAACAGGGCCGCTGACGGCCATGTACTTCTCAGGACAATGATAGGCGGGGCAAAACACCCTGACATTGCCGGGCTTGAAGACAAAAATATAATAGATATAGTCTATGATGAGTTAAAGTCTGTTATGGGTCTGACAACTGAACCGGATATGGTCAGGGTGTACCGGTGGGACAAGGCAATACCGCAGTACCTGCTTGGACATAATAAACTTCTTGCTCAGATTGATGACAGGCTCACCGCCAGTCCCGGTCTTTATCTTACAGGGAATTCCTACAGGGGAATCGGTATGAATGACTGTGTTGCAAACAGTTATGCCCTGGCAGACCAGATAGCAGAAGGCCTTTGAAGTCCCTGGAGTACTGCAGGGACAGATTCATTCTTTATACTATCAGAATTATTCAGCATATATAGATGACCTGGACTTCCCAGTTAACAGCATAAGCATAAAGGAGAAACATCATGGATCTACAGACACTAACACCATTCTTTATGTGGTCTACAATCATAAACAGAGCGTTGTTCATCCTCTTGAATCATTGATATTCTCAGATATGCAAATCACCTTTAACGCACTTTGATATGCTTTATGGTTCGATTCACTGACTTCTGTTTTATATGAAAAGTCACCACAAAGATATTTTGCCGTCAATCAGAGAAGAATGAAATCTGATAATTATCTTTCAATATTCGTCTTGTTGGCGATGCTAAGCTGTCTTATCACAGCAGCTACCGTCCACGCGGGAGACAGTATTGAGACAGGGGGGGATATTTTGGCATATTTCCTGCCTGCCACTGCAGCCGGACTGACTCTTGCCTTTAAAGACTTTAAAGGTACAGTACAGTTCGCTAGATCAACCGCCTTTGCTCTCGGTGCAACCATCGCACTGAAATATACGACTAATGAGACCCGGCCCAATGGTGAGAGATACTCCTTTCCATCGGGGCACTCTGCAGTTTCCTTTGCCTCTGCAGAGTTCATTCGCAAAAGATACGGTTGGGAATATGGCGTTCCGGCTTATGCAGTTGCAGCTTTTGTCGCCTATAGCCGTGTAGAGGCACGGCAGCACTATACACATGACGTGGTGGCCGGTGCTGCCATTGGTATAGCAAGCAGTTATCTGTTCACCAAGCCATATAAAGGTTGGGGCCTTCAACCAGAGGCCACTTCCAAATACTACGGTATGCGGCTGACCCGAAGTTGGTAGGATTGAGGAGTACCGGTAAATTAAATCATATAACCTGTTGCTGTACGTGAAATAGCAGCACAGGACCTTGATTTGGCAGTACGGCAGGAAACGGTTTGCACATTAGGCATAATTTTGTCTTACTGATGTAATGCAGTGAGCTTATCGTTATGAATAAAAAGAGAAGGAGTTATTCAATGGCAGGAAAACCTCCAGCTGCGGGCAAAAGCAGTTTTGATCTCATAGACAAAAAGAGATTCTTTTCACTGTTTGATGTGCCACCCGGATCAACTGTAATAGATTTGGCCTGTGGTACTGGCAATTACAGTCTTGAAATCGCTAAAAAAATTGGCAGCGAAGGTATTGTTTACGCCATCGATCTTTGGGCAGAAGGCATTGAAGCATTGAATATATTGACAGCAAACAACAATATAACAAATATTCATACGATCATTGCAGATATATCCAAAGAGATACCCCTTGAAACAGCCTCTGCAGATGCGTGCCTGCTGGCAACAGTTCTTCATGATTTGTCACAGGAAGCCCAGGACTCAGCCATGAGGGAAGTGCACCGGGTCTTAAGGCCTGAGGGTCTTCTTATGATTGTTGAATTCAAAAAAACAGATAAGGGGCCAGGGCCTCCGATGAGCATACGACTTACGGAACATGAGGTTGGTGAGATTGTTACCAGATATGATTTTTCAAAAGTCTCCTGCGACGAGATAGGAGCATTCAACTATTTAATTAAATTTCAAAACAACACATGACCTGTCACTGCCGTCAATGCGTGTCAGCAGTGACTAAACCTGTACACGTTGCTTATCATGAGAGCACCCTGCCGGGTCTTGCCCCTGTGCTGCGGCCATCGGAGAGTACCGGAACGCCATTGACAAACACTGAATGAATACCGTCGGGTTTCTGGAAGGGTTTGTTAAATTCGGCCCTGTCCTCTATGGCTGACCTGTCAAATACGACGATGTCAGCATAAGCACCCTGCCTGATCATTCCACGTTCCTCCAGTTTAAAAACTCGCGCAGGGAGACCCGTCATTTTATATATCGCCTCGCCAAGGGGTATCGTTTTTTCTTCCCTTACATATCTGCCGAGTACTCTCGGGAAACTTCCGAAACCACGGGGATGGGGAACCCCTTCAGCGGTAATGCCATCAAAACTCCGCGCACTGCTGTCAGAGCCGATCATTGTGTATGGCTTCTTCATGATAGCTTTCAGATTGTCCTCGCTCATGGTAAAGAATATGGCACCCACCCGTAATTCCTCTTCAGCAAGAAGATCAAAGAGACAGGTGAAGGGATCTTTGCCCAGTGATGAATATATTTCAGGAAACCTCTTCCCCTCCATCCACCTGTTGCTGTCACTACTCACTGAAGATATGAGAATGCTTTCCCATTCCGGCCCTCCGGAATGACTTCTTTCAATGTCTTCTTTCAGATGTGCACGCTCATTCCGTAAACGAAGAAGCTCTTTCGCTCTGCCCCCTTCAAAGGCCCAGGCAGGGAGCATTGCATCAAGATCTGTACTGGAGGCAATGTAGGGGTACCGGTCGCATGTCACAGACAACCCTCGGTCATGTGCATCATCTATCAATTGAAAGACCGCATCAAGTTTGTTCCAGTTGTTCCTGCCGCTTGTCTTCAAATGAGAAATATGGACATTTATTCCTGAATCCTCAGCAAGATTCAGCACTTCTTTCACTGAAGCAATAAGCTCATCTCCCTCACTCCGCATATGCGTTGTATAAATTCCTCCATGGGCTGCAACCACAGAGGCCAGCTCAGTTAACTCATCGCTGGTTGAAAAAATACCCGGGGGATAGATGAGCCCCGTAGAGATTCCTTTGACCCCTGACTGCATCGCCTCATGAATAAGTTCAGTCATTTTTTTTCTGTCCTGTTCCGAAAGTAACTTGTCAGAATATCCGGCAATTGAAGCCCTGAGATTTCCCTGGCCGAGCAAGGTAGCTACATTGATTGCCGGCTTCCTGTTTCTTAAAATGGCAAAGTACTCTGCAAAGGTAGCCCACCGCTCCTGAATGCCCAGCTCCCCTATCTCTCTTGCTCTCTGTTTCATTGCCTCGCCCTGAAGAGGAGCCGCAGAGAGTCCGCAGTTGCCGTTTATCTCAGTGGTAACGCCCTGATAGAATTTCCCCTCTGCCCGTGGATCAGCAAGGAGCATAAAGTCTGAATGGGCATGGGTATCAATAAATCCCGGGCAAACACACAACCCCCCTGCATTAATTGTATGCTTTGCCTTTATGCCTTCAAGGTTGCCGACTGCGTGGATTCTCTCTTCTGCAATTGCTACGTCGGAAGAGACCGGAACAGCATCAGCGCTGGAGCCGTCTAGAACAAGACCGCCTTTGATCAAATAATCGACTTCCAAGTAGTTGCACCTGATAATCGGGATGCGCTATGGGATGGCACTGTCCCTCTGAACAATGAGAGCTGATTGTGAAATGTAGGTATTGATTCCCTTGGCCAATGCATTGGCTATCATCTCTTTGAAGCTGTCTTTGGCAAGCCGCCGTTCTTCCTCCCGATTACTGATAAAGGAAATCTCAACAAGTATCGACGGCATCTCTGCACCAACGAGTACATAAAATAATGCATATTTAACACCCAGATTTTTTACCGACCGATAGTCCTTTTTCAGCAGGTTCACCATTGAACTCTGCACACTGTAGGCCAGTCTCATTGATTCCTGTCTTTTATTGTTTCGTGCGAGGTCATTCAGGATAAGGTTCAGTTCATCCTGAACCTTCTGCATTTTACTGAAGGATATCTTGTTCTCACGTGCTGCCACCCGCAACGCCTCCCGGTTGTTCGTCCAGTTCAAAAAATAGGTTTCAATGCCGCGGGCACTTTTTTTCCTGCTTGCGTTTGTATGTATGGAGATGAAGAGATCTGCACCTTTGGCATTTGCAATTTCCGTTCTTTCATTCAATGGCACAAAGGTGTCCCTTTTCCTGGTGTATACCACGTTCACGCCATGCTTTTCCCTGAGAATTTTTCCAAGCTTTTTACTTACTGCAAGAACAATATCTTTTTCGCGCAGTCCATTCGGCCCAACAGCCCCCGGATCCTTGCCTCCGTGTCCAGGATCAATGACAATCGTTTTTATCTCAGGGACAGCCTTATCAATGCTGACCTTTTTTTCTTTTTTTCCAGCCTTGACTGCAACTGAATCCTTGATGGCATAGACATCGATAACAAGTCTGTAGGGATTCTCAAGAAGAAAGGCATAGAAGTTCTTGGAGTTTTTCAGGTCAAAAACAACCCGCACCGTTTCCTTATCGAACTGCGCCATCCGTACAGAACCAAGAATGTTATCCCTGGCCTTGAGAGAGGATTTAGCTATAGCCGAGAGCCTGCAGTTCTTAAGGTCAAAGTACAGCCGATTCGGATTATACAGTCTGTTATGAGAATATTCGAGGGGGCCGTCTATATCGACAACAACTCTCGTATAGCTTTTATAGGATGCATGACGAAGGCCTTTTACAGCCGTCTGCTTCGCTGCCTCGCTGTAATGCACGAAGAGCAGGAACAGCAAAGACAGGACCAGCGCTTTTTTCATGTCTTCTGTTTTAAAATATTATCTATAAAATGTCAATAGTTAGAGCACGCCAATATTCATCGAAAGCAGTCAGTGAAAATAAATGTGTGCTGTTCTGATAAAACAGGAGAGAATGTTATGATGAAATACAGGAGAGCATAGTTCCTCTGATTAAACGTTCATTACCAATCGGATTCATCCCAAAAAATTATTATATTCATCATCGCTATTAAATCAATAATTATTTTTCAGAAATTACAGGACAAAAATATTTTCGTGATTATATTCCATTCCCTATTATTTAGTAAATAAAAAAATACGAAATGGCTGTCCTATCATGAGACGGGCGCAGACTCAGGAGATGGTCTGCTTACATACACCTGCCCGTATATCTCATCTAATTTCGATACTGTCTGTTCAGCCAGCTTGCCTCATACCCAACCTCCTCGTCACTGTGATTCTTCCGGGTGAGCTGGGGGTAAGTCCGGAGCAGTTCCTGTACCAGATCCTCCCTCTCTCTGACAGTCAGTTCAGTGAAAAAAGGTGAGCTGTGAAGAATAAAAGACAGTTGTCTTCCTACTTCTGCCATAATCAATTACCTTTCATGTTGCGAATATTGCAAATAATATGCCTAAATATTATATCTTTATTAATCAAAGTGTTACTGCATTAAGATATAATGAAAACCACAATTTCCTGTAAGAATACTTAACAAGGCAGGGAAAAACTTTACACGAAGGATACCGGGATAGCCTGTTATGGGGAGGGCATCCAGGAAGCACTCAGAGGCTTCAGTTTACGATGATGCCGGTCTGTACAAGCTGCACAATTATATGTGGTACTTTTTCTTCAGGCTGTACACTGACGGGCGGCTGATACCCAGAACACGGGCTACCTTGGAGATATTGTTGTTACAGTGTTTCAGGGCCTCAATCAGTTTTTCGCGTTCCATGGAACTGCGCACTTCCTTTAAAGAGGTTAGTGCCTCAGATTTGACAGAAGGGACTTCCAGATCAAGATCAGCAGCAGTAATCATAATATCCCTTGACATGACAACCGCTCTTCTTACCTTGTTGATAATCTCTCTGACATTGCCAGGCCAATCATAATTCTTCATCGCCTCAATGGCTTCAGATGAAAAATTTTTGCTCACGTTCATCTCTCTCGAGAATCTGTTCAGGAAGTACCGTGAAAGAATTATTTTGTCGTCCTCCCGCTCCCTCACCGGTGGCAGATTTACTGTAAAGACATCAAGCCTGTAGAAGAGGTCTTTTCTGAAGGTACCCTTTGCAATGGCCGCCTTCAGGTCACTGTTGGTGGCAGCAATCAGTCGTACGTCTACTTTCTTGCCGCCATTGGAACCAATTTTTTCCACAACTTTGTCTTCAAGAAATCGTAAAAGCTTTGACTGGAGGTTCAGTGAAAGCTCTCCAATTTCATCAAGAAAGATAGTGCCGCCGTCTGCAAATTCAAACTTCCCGAGCTTTCCGGAGACTGCTCCGGTAAAGGCACCCTTCTCATGACCAAAAAGTTCTGCCTCAAGAAGGTTCTCAGGAATAGCCGCACAGTTAATGGGAACGAAGGCCTTGCTCTTTCTCTGGCTTCTTTCATGAATTGCCATTGCAGTCAGTTCTTTGCCCGTTCCGCTTTCCCCGGTAATGAGAACCGGTATATCAGTAGGGGCCACCTTTCTGATCATGGAAAAGACATTCAGTATGCCCTTGCTTGAACCTACAAACTCTTCATTGATATCAAAGTTCTTGCCAATCTTCAGCACTTCAACATCAACAAAATTGAGCACCTTGTGAATATCTTCAAAAGTAAATGACTGACTCTTGTGGGCAAGTCTGTTAAGAAAGGATTCTTTCTCATGTTCAACAATATAATCCTGGGAATAAAAATTAAGGTACCATCCGCACCGGTCACATTTTCTCAGTTTCTGTGCATTCTTTTTTCCGCAGTAAGGACAGGAGACATCCTCAGCAAGGTTGTCTTTAAGATAGTCCCAGAGTTTCAGTTTTGCATCTCTGTTCAGATTATAAAATTTTGTGGCTATTCCCTTCTTGTCCACGCGCATTACTTCCCCGAGTATCTCAAACTCGCCATGCCTCGGCAGGTCGTAACGAAGACTTATAATTTTGTTCTCAATAGAGGGGGGAGTATACTCAATAAAACCTCCGCTCAGGCTGAGCGATGAAAATTTTGAACTCTGCTCTGTAAGACCCTTTTTCTCATGGGTGTCATACACGAGTCGAACAGGCAAATCAACTTTACATCTTACATCTAATCTGGACATGATAACGATTCCCCCCTGGATTCTTATTAACTGACTGTTTTTAAATCGGAATAAATTAAAAGATATGTTTTAACAATACCATAAATAAGTATTCTTGTCAATATTTTTTACACAACCAATTTCTTTTTTCATAAAATTTTATTTCCAAGGCATTGAACCTATCCACACTGGCCACTTTATATCTCTCCCATAAAAAAGTTTTCTTTCCGCTCACGCTCAATTGTTGTCTCAGGTCCGTGACCGGGCAATACCTTTGTTTCTTCCGGAAGTTCAATTAACCTTTTAAATGAATTTCTCAGGTCAGCTATACTGCCGCCGGGAAAGTCTGTCCTCCCTACTGACCCCTGAAATATTGTATCACCGGTAACCAGAATTCCCTCTCCATAAAGACAGATACTGCCCTGACTGTGACCGGGAGTATGCAGCACCTGAAAGGTCAGGCCGCCTGCCTTAATCTCATCGCCGTCATCAAGAAAACCGTCAGGCTCAGGCAGATCATCCATGGTATAGCCCCAGAAAGCAGCCTGATCCTTTGCCTGTCCGTAGGATTCAAGGTCCTTTTTATGGATCAGCACTCTGGCTCCTGTTTCCTTTTTAAGATCATCCACTGCTCCAATGTGATCAAAATGCGCATGCGTAAGGACAACAGATTCAACCGTCACACCAAGTTTTTTTATGGCATCAATAACCCTGTCCGGTTCATCTCCCGGATCAACAACAATGGCCTTTTTTACAGCATCATCGGCCACAATATAGGTGTTCTCTTCAAGTGGCCCCACAGCCAGTCTTTCAACAATCATGCTTTTCCTCCTGCTTTCATCTTCCGACTTAGAATTTAAATAGACACCCACGCAGAGCATGATAACAAACAATACTGCTCCAATACTATAAACAACTGGTTTGATTTTTTCACTCATGGTATCTTATTTATGATTTTTTCCTCATCTTTAAAAGATAGCTCAGCTCGTCGCTTTTCATAAGATACATGAACAACAGATATAATCCCACACAGGCGGCAATAACACCGGTCAGTAGAAGAGACTTTTCAAGTGTCCGCCCGCTTTCCATCCACATGTCTCCCTGCAGCATAAACCATCCTGCACAACCCATGATAAAAGATGCAGTTGATACCTTCAGCAGTGTTGCTGCTATCCTGGTACCATCTATGCTTCCCAGTTTCGCCCGTAATATGGCAAGAAGGACAAAGAAGTTCACTGATGCAGCGATAACGAGAGCCAGTGCAAGACCCCCATGCTGAAGCGGTCCTTTAAGAAAGTAACAGAAAAAGGCATTGATGACTACAGTAAGGAGCGCAACCTTTAAGGGAGTTTTGGTATCCTGCATGGAATAAAACACCGCCCTTACCACCCTGAGGCCTGAAAAAACCCATATTCCCGAAGAGTAAAATATCAGGGCATACACTGTCCCCTGAGTTGCTTCATAGGTAAACATGTCTCTCTGGAAGAGGGTATTGACGATCGGGCCTGAGAGGGCAATCAATCCTGCCATTGCCGGAATGCTCGTAAAAAAAACGAGCCTCAGAGAAAATGAAAATGTATCACGCACAGCATCAGTATCATTCCGGGCGGCCTGCTCGGATAATGACGGTAGCAGGGCCATGGCAACTGAAATTCCGAATATACCAATAGGGAAAAGAATCAGTCTGTATCCATAATACAGATAGGTCACACTGCCGGCAGGGAGGTAGGTCGCAAATACATTGCTGATCAGTACGTTAATATGCATGACACCCGTTGCGGTTACCACCGGCAGCACGAGGAGAAGGACTTTCTTCAATCCAGGATGGGAAAGAGAAAATTGAGGTCTCACGTGAAACCCCCTCTTCGCCAGGGGCCAGATCTGCACGCCATACTGCACTGCACCTCCAAGAGTCACACCCACTGCAATCGCTAATACAGGGACTGAAAAATGGGGGGCAAGATAAAGAACAGAAGCGATCATCACAAGGTTAAAGAATGCCGGCGCAAGGGCAGGCAGAAAAAATACCCTGAGCGAATTCAGGGTGCCCATGGCAAGCGCTGCAAGGCTGATGAACAACAGGAAGGGAAACATTATCCTGAGGAGTTTCACCGTCAGAGAAAACTGTTCTGGATTATTCACAAAATTAGGGGCAACAATCCTTGTAATAATGGGAGCCAGAAGAATGCCTGCCAGACAGATAATGAGCGTAACTGACAGGAGAAAGGCCAGGACCACACCAGCCAGTTTCTTCGCTTCCTCCTTCCCTTCCTTTGATAAATATTCCGTAAAGACAGGCACATATCCGGCAGACACGGAGCCCTCAGCAAAGAGTTCCCTGAGAAGATTTGGAATACGATAGGCAACGAAAAAAGCATCTGTCAGACCGGTAGCCCCGAAAATTCTGGCTAGAAGAATATCCCTGATAAATCCAAGAACCCTGCTGCAGGTCGTCGCTATTGATATCTTCCCGGCTGCTCGTGCAACGCCCCCTTTCCCTGACCCTGATCTTGACTTTATCATCGGTATTAATGTTTAATATGAAATTGCATTTTATTATCACCCGATAGACATCGGAGATCATAGTAAACGGGAGGTACTCCATTGCCGGTACAAGCTGCACCGAAAAAAAATAAATCAGCCTTAAAAAGAGTGAGACAGACCGAAACACGGACACTGAAAAACAAGTCTGTTAAAAGTTTACTGAAAACCCTCGCAAAGGCTGTTGAGAAAGAAGTTACAAACAAGAGCGCTGAAGGCGCAAAAGCCGCTCTGGTTAAAGCTGTATCAGCTGTCGACAAAGCTGCCAGAAAAGGAATTATACACAAGAATACTGCAGCACGCAGGGTCGCGCAACTGACAAAACTTGTCAATTCAATGTCCCCTTCTGAAGCAGCCTGATAAGAAGTATTTCGAGAACGACCTTCGGCCTTCCTGAACTCTTTATCCCCATGTCTGCTTCATGAAGATTCCTGAAAATCTGCAGGAAATTATCTTCCCTGTATGCATGCACATATTTCACAAGGGTCCTGAATGTCTTCTCCCTCATTTTTGCAGGTCGTTTCCCGTTGCTGTGCCACAAGGAATAGAATTGTCTGTAATGCCAGTTCAGAGTGCCGAGAATGACCGTTGCCTCAAAGGCATTTCCTGCGAGCATGGCATTCAGGATCCTGAATGCCCGTGTTTTTTGCCCCCCGATGAGCGAATCAAGGAGATCAAATGATGTAAAGTCCCTGACCATACTCGTGGAGTCAGCAATATCCTGTCCGGTGATTGTTTTTTTATCAGAAAGAAGAAGTTTTTCTATCTCCATCAGTAACAGCCCGATATCATACCCGACATATTCAATGAGACAACTCACAGCGTCATCAGTAAGACGAAGCCCCTTTTTAGCAGCAGCGCCTTTCAGCCATTTCGGTATGTCCCAGTCTTTGATGTTCAGGCCAAAGACCTTGCAGTTCATTTTTGCCGAAGCCTTGGGCGCTTTATGGGATAGCACTACAAGACATGTTGTCGGTGAGGGGTCATCAAAATAATTTTTTAACGCCTTGACTGCAGCGGCGGAAAACTGGTGAAAATCTTTGAGAACTACAAGACGTTTCCGGGCCATAAAGGGAAGGGTCGACACCGCGTCGAGAATATTCTGAATGGATGAAGAAGAATCGAATGTATCGAAATTAAAATCCTGAGCTCCGTCAGCAAGTACTGCTTCAACTATAACTGAGAGCGCATCCTCTAAAAAAAAGCTTTCTCCACTCCAGATATAATACAGCGGGTCAGGGAGACCCCGGTCGCATTCCTGCTGGAGCGTTTTATTTAGCATAGCTCATAATAATTCTTCCGACTATTTCCTTTGCGATTTCCCTGCATGCCCTGTCTGTTGCTGCCTCCTTGCTTGCTACGCTGTCGCTCACCGTTCCCGTTGAGACAAAGGTAATCCTGATCGGTGAACGCATATCCCTGAACTCCGTTACCCGTTCCCCTTCAATCAGTTTAATGTTCGTAGTCATGAAAAGTTCCTGCTCCTTGACCACTTCGTCAACGGCCCCGACTGCTCCCACCACAAAAGACGTTACCTCTGACTCAAGGAGTGCATCAGCCGATGATGACCTGATTTCAATTCCCTGGCTGATAAACTCCCTGGACAGGGCGTCATGCAGTCTTTCTTCAAGGCGCGGCTCATAGGTCCTGTTCACAACCTGTTTGATATAAATTGAACGAAAGGGAAGGAACGTTGATCCCACCATTTTATAGCCGCAGGAAGAAATCAATGGAATCAGCAGAAAAAAAGCGACGATTAAGCCCGTATTCAGTCGATTATTACTTTTCATAATATCTCTCCGCTGTCCAGGTTATTGTCATAAAGCAGCATGAATGCCAGGAAAACAGAATTGCGACACCTCATGCAGAGACATCTGCTGTGTTGTATCATTGCTAAACGTCAATGCTGATTAAAATGAATTCAAGTAAATTCAATATCGTCTTTCAATAATCTGTCGATTCAATACTGTTTTCGAGGTGTTCAGGTTACTGCTTCATTATACCCATAATCTCAAATAACAATATTTACGAGTTTACTCTTGACAACAATCACCTTTTTCAATGCCCTGCCCTCTGTCAGTTCCAGTACCTTGGGCTCTGCAAATGCCCTTTCCCGTATGGCCCCATCATCAAGACCTGCGGGGATCATGGTCTTGGCCTTGACCTTGCCGTTTATCTGTATGACAAGTTCTACTTCCTCCTCCTTTGCAATGTCCCTGTCCCAGGAAGGCCAGCTTTGATGAATAATGCTGTCTTTTTCACCCAGGTCCCTCCACAGTTCCTCAGCCATATGGGGAGCAAAGGGAGAGATAAGTACTATGAGCTGTTGTATGCTGAATCTCAGAACATGATTCTCTTTGTTGCCTGACTGACTGTATGCAGATATGTCATTGAAGAGCTCCATAAGGGCAGCAATGCATGTATTAAAATGATAATCCCGTTCAATAGAGTTTGTGATCTTCCTGATTGTCTGATGAGTTTTGCGCAGCAGGTTCATACCCTGGGCTGAAAGCGTACCGGTATCCGATAACACCCCGGGCTCGCCTCTGCTCCATAACTGCCTGGTACGGTACACAAGGTTCCAGATACGGTTCAGGAACCGGTATGCCCCGTCCACCCCCTGATCAGACCACTCAAGGTCCCGCTCCGGAGGGGCCGCAAACATGCAGAATACCCTTACTGTATCAGTGCCGTACTTATTGACAAGAAAATCAGGATCAACTACATTTCCCTTGGATTTGGACATCTTTGCACCATCTTTGATTACCATCCCCTGAGTAAGCAGTCTCTGGAACGGTTCATCTGCACTGACAAGTCCTAAATCCCTGATCACCTTGGTGAAAAAACGGGAATAGAGCAGATGAAGCACTGCATGCTCAATACCGCCAATATACTGATCCACCGGCATCCAGTAATTGACAGCCTCCGGTTCAACGGGCCTGTCATTACTCCTGGGAGAGCAGTACCTCAAAAAATACCACGATGAATCTACAAAAGTGTCCATCGTGTCAGTATCTCTCCGTGCATCACTGCCGCAGGCGGGACAGGCAACCTGTACAAATTCCTTTAACTCAGCCAGGGGGGAATCCCCTGCCCCTGTGAGCACTGCATTCTCAGGGAGTATGACAGGGAGGTCCTTTTCAGGGACGGGCACGACGCCGCACTTTTCACAATAAACAACTGGAATGGGAGTGCCCCAGTAACGCTGCCTTGATATACCCCAGTCTCTGAGTTTGTAATTCACCACTCTTTTGCCCAGCATTCTCTCTTCAATATAATCAGCTATCTTCATCCTCGCATCAGAACTGGACAGGCCGGAAAATTGTCCGGAGTTCACCAGAAAGCCATATTCTTCAAAGGCCTCGGTTAAATCCTCTGTGCTCTCCGCCCTGTGCCCTGTGCCCTGAATGACAACCTTAACTGGCAAGTTGTATTTCTTTGCAAATTCAAAATCTCTCTGGTCATGGGCAGGCACTGCCATAACCGCCCCTGTCCCATATTCCATGAGAACAAAGTTTGCGACATATATGGGAATCCTGTCCCCAGTCAAAGGATTTTCAGCATAGTAACCGGAAAAGGCACCTTCTTTCTCTTCAGGGTCGTCAGAAAGATTCCTGACGGCATCCATGGTCTGCTTATCCATTCCAAGTTGAGATACAAGAGGGTGCTTCTGTGCAATGCTCATAAAGGTAGCACCATAGAGAGTATCCTGACGGGTTGTAAATATCCTTAGTGCTTTATCGGTGTCAACTATCGGGAAATCCACTTCCACACCCTCGCTCCTGCCGATCCAGTTTTTCTGCATTGTAACGACTTTCTCAGGCCATTCCTTCAGTGTGTCAGCATCCCTGAGCAGCTCTTCTGCATAATCGGTAATCCTGAAGAACCACTGTTCCAGTTCCTTCTGCACCACCTTTGTATCACATCGCCAGCATCCGTCATCAATGACCTGTTCATTTGCCAGCACTGTTTCACAGGAAGTGCACCAGTTGACAGCTGATGCCTTTTTATATGCAAGTCCCCTTTCGAGCATCTTCAGAAAAAACCACTGGTTCCAGCGGTAATATGCAGGATCGCAGGTCGCAACTTCCCTCGACCAGTCATACCCAAGCCCGATCTTTCTCAACTGCTGTTTCATATATTCCATATTGTCATAGGTCCACTTTGAGGGATGGAGATTATGCTTGATGGCTGCATTTTCCGCCGGCATGCCAAAGGCATCCCAACCCATGGGGTGGAGCACATTAAATCCATTCATTTTTTTGTAGCGGGCTATGACATCGCCAATAACGTAATTGCGTACATGACCCATATGAATCTTTCCCGATGGGTAGGGAAACATCTCGAGACAGTAGAACTTGGGCAGATGACTTTCCTCCGTTACTGAAAACAGATTTTCACTCTCCCAGAAATCCTGCCATTTTTTTTCAATACCCGGTGGGTTGTATTTTTCTTCCAAAGAACTCCTCCACATGAACAGACATAGTTACACCCTTTTTCAAAGTTTGTATTTTACCATACTTTCACCTCCAAAACCGGCAACATCCCGCCACATGAACTTATGGATTTTAAAGTCTTTTGGTGCTATACTACCTCTTAATTTTCTCAGGGAGACATCCGTGTTTCGGGATATTTTACGCTTTCAATATAAAAGTAGTATAGGGACAGCATACACTCATTCCTTATTTATTACGCTTCTCCTGTTGTGTTTCTTTATTACCCCATCCTCTGCCGGGGCAGATACTTCGCCCCTTGTTACACAGATAGAACTGCAGGGAAACAGAAAAATCAGCAATGAGACTGTCCTTGCCCGGATGCAGAGCAGGGAAGGAGAACCCTTCTCAAAGAATACGGTGCAGGAAGACATCAAAATGCTCTACAGCATCGGTTACTTTGATGATGTACGTGTTGAGATAGATTCCTTTGAGGGTGGAGTAAAACTCATATACATATTCATCGAAAAGCCCACCATTATCAGCCTTGATTTTCAGGGTAATAAAAAACTGAAAACCGATGACATAAAAGAGAAGATTACCATCACCTCCGGAGCTATTGCGAATCAGGCGCTTATAACAGACAACGCACAGAAAATCATCGCATACTATCAGGCTGAGGGATACTGGCTGGCAAGTGTTGTTCCCGTTGTCAGAGAAATTTCAGATGACGCAATTGCATTAACCTTCCAGATTGAAGAAGGCCCCAAGGTGGTTATCAAGAAAATTACCATTGAGGGCAACAGGGCCCTTTCAGACAGACAGATAAAAAAAGCCATGAAGACGAAGAAGCGGTGGTTCTTCTCCTTCATAACAGGGAGCGGTTTTTATAAAAAAGAAGAGATCAAGGCAGACCTTGAGAGAATCAAGGAACTCTATCACAACAACGGGTACATTCAGTCTGCCGTTTCAGAACCTGAGTTGTCTCTCAGCAATAACAGGAAAAACCTGTCCGTTACAATTACTGTATCCGAAGGCAAACAGTTCAGTGTCGGTGATTTTGGTATAGAAGGAAACACAATATTTATGACAGAAAAACTGTCAGAGCAGATAGAGCTGTCTACCGGCAAGGTATTCGACAGGTCGGCTTTGAGAAAAGGAATTGATAATATTATTGATCTCTACATGGAAAAAGGCTATGCCAGGGCAGATGTCAACCCAATGGTCACGCTCAATGCAGAAGAGCAGCTGGCAAATATTACACTCTCCATTACTGAAGGAGGAATATTCCATATCGGTCGCATCGATATATCTGGAAATACAAAGACCCGTGATAAGGTCATCAGACGGGAAATGCGCCTTGATGAAGGTGACACCTTTAACAAAAAACTTCTGAAAAGAAGCTATCAGAGGATCAACAACCTCAACTACTTTGAGACTGTTGATGTAACCCCCATGCCGAGGGCGGAGGAGGATATCATTGACATCAACGTCGGTGTTGAGGAAAAACTCACAGGCATGCTCAGTATCGGCGGCGGGTACAGTTCAATCGACAAGTTTATGGTCATGGGAGAAATTACTCAGACCAACCTTTTCGGCAGGGGATTATATCTGAAGTTCAGGGCTGACCTGAGCTCCAGACGAACCAATTATAACATCTCCCTGCGCGATCCCTGGTTTATGGACAAACCTGTTTCAGCCTCCATAAGCCTGTATAATGAATCACTTGAATTTCCTGACTATAATAAAAAGGCAACAGGCGGATCAATCGGTTTTGGCAAGGAACTCTCAGAGTATGTGGGGGCCAATATCACATACAACCTTGAGGAGGTTGAAATCACCGATGTCGCTGTCACAGCATCCTCCCTCATAAAAGACCAGATTGGCAAGAAAGTCACAAGCAGTATCAGCCCCTCCATATGGCGCGATACGCGCGATAACTTTCTGGATCCCACGACCGGTTCACGCTACTCCCTGCAGGGTACCGTAGCCGGTCTTGGTGGCGACAATAAGTACTACAAAGTACTTGCTGATTCCGGCTGGTATTTCCCCTTTCTATGGGAGACCGTATTCAGCGCCCGTGCAAGGGTTGGATACGCAAATGGATTTGGTGACAACGATCTGCCCCTCTATGAACGATTTTACGTAGGCGGCATTAATACGGTGCGGGGACTTGGTTTCGGAGAAGGCGGACCAAGAAATGAGTTTGGGGAGGTAATTGGAGGCAACAAGGAATTGATATTTAATGTTGAGTATATTGTCCCACTCATAAAAGACATTCGGCTGAAAGGCGTGGTATTTTATGACTACGGAGCAGCCTTTAATGATGACGAAGATATCGGATTTAACGGTATGCGCAAAACCACAGGCTTTGGGTTCAGGTGGACTTCGCCCTTCGGTCCCTTACGGCTTGAATGGGGCTTCAACCTTGATCCCAAGATAGGCGAGAGTGACAATAAAATTGAATTCTCAATGGGCAGCGTATTCTAACAGAAAGACAATCAGAATCTTAAGATTTCTGCTCTGAAAATAATAAAACAGGAGGGATTATGAAGAAGATAATAATCGCAATGGTAATGACAGTAGCCTTTGCAGTTTCTGTACAGGCTGCAGAAATGAAGATTGGATACGTAGACATGAACAAGGCCCTGAACGAATCGGAGAAGGGCAAAAAAGCCGTCGGTCTCTTAGAGGAAATGGTAAAGTCCAGACAGACTGAGATCAACAAAAAGGGAGACGAACTCAAAGCACTGGACGAGGAAATCGCAAAACAGTCATCAATACTCAATCCCGACGCAATCAAGGATAAAAGGGAACAGCGTGAAACCCTCATGAGAGACTATCAGAGAATGATTAAGGACTCCCAGAGCGAAGTCCAGAAGAAACAATCGGATTTCATGGAAAGTATAATAAATGAGCTCCGTGAAGTTGTTGCCCAGATGGGAAAAGATGAAGGTTTTACCGTGATATTTGAAAAAGCCCAGAGCGGAATTCTGTTCATTGTACCTGAGACTGACATAACAGAAAAATTAATCAAGAAGTTTAACAGTATGAAATAGAGGTCATTCAGGTCTCTGCGCAATTTACCGCAAGCACTGGAATAGAATATCCCTTTTTATTTCAGTGCTATTTCCAGTAATGAAACTGAAAGCACTCGCAGATATAGTCGACGGAAGGATAGCCGGTGATCCTGAGACGGACATTACCGGTGTGGCCGGTATTCAGGAAGCCGGACAGGGAGACATTACGTACCTTGCTGATAAAAAGAACGTCTCTGCCCTTGATGGACTTCAGGCATCGGCTGTTTTTGTTCATGACAAAATAGAGAACATATCATTAAACATGGTCATTGTTGAGAATCCACAATATGCCTTTGCAAAGGCTCTTGAGGTGTTTCACAAAAAATCCCTGCAGCCCGGTGGCGTGAGTGAACAGGCAGTTATATGCAGCGGGGTACAGACCGGGAAGGATGTAACCGTCTATCCAGCGGCATATATCAGCAGCAATGTAGTGATAGGCGACGGGGTAACCATATTCCCCGGGGTCTTTGTAGGAGAGGACACCACTATCGGGGATAACACCTTTATATATCCGAATGTTACCGTCAGGGAAGGGGTACGGATTGGCAAGGGTGTCATTATCCATGCAGGCGCAGTAATTGGCGCCGACGGCTTTGGATATGTCCAGGAGAAAGGGATACACTACAAGATCCCCCAGGTGGGAGGAGTGATTATTGAAGATAATGTTGAAATTGGGGCAAATGTAATAATTGACAGGGCCACAACGGGAAATACTGTTGTGGGCAGCGGTACCAAGATAGACAACCTCGTTCAGATAGCCCATAATGTCAAAATCGGCAAAAATTGTATAATAGTTGCTCAGGTTGGAATCAGCGGCAGCGTAGAGATAGGGGACGGGACCATTCTCGGGGGCCAGGTCGGTATTAAAGACCATATAAAGATAGGAAAGAATGTGATGGTAGCTGCCCAGGCCGGCGTGATCAGTAATTTATCTGAAGGACAGATATATTCCGGAAGCCCTGCCCTCCCCCATCATACATCTCTCCGTGTAAACAGAACGTTCACCCGGCTGCCGGAATTAGCGAAAAAAGTCCAGAAACTTGAAAAACTGGTCTCGAAGGAGGAGAACTCAGATGATAGATAGCAGGGAAATAAAAAATATACTGCCGCACCGGTTCCCCTTTCTTTTAGTTGACAAGGTCATCGAACTTGAACCAGAGGTGCGGGCGGTGGGAATCAAAAATGTAACAATTAATGAACAGTTCTTCCAGGGACACTTCCCTGAGTTTCCAATTATGCCAGGTGTTCTCATTGTAGAGGCAATGGCACAGGTTGCCGGTATACTGGCCAAGCGATCCGGAGCAGAAGGCAACACAGTCTATTTTATGGCTATTGATAAGGTTAAATTCAGGAAACCTGTTGTACCCGGTGATCAGATTCGATTTGATGTGACTATCGTTCAGCACAGGAACGCTGTGTGGAAGTTCGCCGGCAAGGCCTTTGTTGATGACAACGTGGTATCAGAAGCGGAATTCACTGCTATGGTCTCGGAAGAGGAACTGTAAGATGGCGAAACCAAAAATACATCCGACAGCAATAGTTGAGCCAGACGCAAAAATTGCCGACGGCGCGGAGATCGGGCCCTTCTGCATAGTCGGGAAAAAAGTAAAGATCGGTAAAAATACAAAGTTCACCTCAAATGTTGTGATAGAGCATACGGAAATAGGGAAAGACTGCACGGTCTACCCCTTTACATCAATCGGTCTGCCTCCGCAGGACATCCGCTATAAGGGCGAGAAGACCAAGGTAAAGATAGGGAATAACAATGTCATACGGGAATACAGCACGATTCACCGTGCATCTGTAAGCGGAGACAAGATAACGAGCATAGGCGATGACAATTTCTTCATGGCCTATGTCCATATCGCTCATGACTGTAAGGTAGGCAATAACGTAATCATGGCCAACGCATCCACTCTCGGCGGCCATGTTACCGTGGATGATTACTGCTTCCTTGGAGGACTCGTTGCAGTCCATCAGTTCTCACGGATCGGGGCCTATTCAATGATCGGAGGCTTCAGCGCCATTACGAAAGATATCCCTCCCTACACGACAGCTTCCGGGGACCGGGCAAAACTCTATGGTTTGAACGCCATTGGCCTCAAACGGCAGAACTTCAGCGACTCTCAGGTCCGCAGTCTGAAACAGGCCTACAAACTGCTCTTCCGAAGTAAATTGACTGTAAAAGAAGCAATAGCCCTGCTCAGGCAGGAAGGGAATCTTTCAGAGGAAGTACGTAATCTCATTGATTTCATAGAGGAGAACAAAAGAGGCATATGCCGCTGAAGGCATACCCCCTGTCAAATGGATCAAAGACCCTCGGGATCATTGCAGGCATGGGCGGTCTGCCATTAGCGATTGCATCGGAAGCAAAGAAAATGGGCTACAGGGTTGTCGGTATCTCATTGCAGCCTCCTGGTGATACATCGCTCAAACCCCATGTGGACAGTTTCCATATCTCCAAAGTCAGTAAACTGGGCAGTCTTATATCCCTGATGCAGAAGAACGATGTACGGGACGCTGTCATGGCCGGCAAAGTGCCGAAGAGTATCCTCTATCAAAACAAGTTGAGCCTTATCCCTGATATGAAAATGGCCAAACTGCTCTTTTCAATTAAGGACCGTGCTGATGATACAATTCTCAAGGCCATTGTCAGCGAGATAGAAAAAAACGGTATAACCATCCATGAAACTACCGCCTTCACCGGAGACCTTATGGCTCCTGAAGGCGTGATGACCAGGAACAGGCCCACGAAGGAGGAAATGCAGGACATTGGTTTTGGGTGGAATATTGCCAAGAAGATGGGAGAGCTTGATATAGGGCAAACCGTCGTTGTAAAAGACCTTGCGGTTATGGCAATTGAAGCAATTGAGGGGACTGATGAAGCAGTCGTGCGTGGGGGACGTCTTGCGGTCAAAGGGGCCGTTGTTGTCAAGGTGAGCAAGCCGCAGCAGGACATGCGTTTTGATGTCCCCGTTGTCGGCACAAACACCCTCCATTCGATGATCAAAACGTCAGCCCGGGTGCTGGCCATAGAGGCGGAAAAATGTATCATTGTGGACAGGGATGCCTTTATTCAGGAAGCCGACAGCAATGGTATTGCAATAATCGGTATCGACAGTGAAAGTGCGGACCATATAACCCTATGATTAATGTGGCAGTTATCGGAGTTGGATCAATTGGCATTCATCATGCGCGCATTTTTTCAGCAATTGAAGGTGTCAATCTCACTGCTATCGTTGATTCAGATGCTGCAAGGGCACAGGAAGTAGGACAGAAATATAACTGCGCCGTACTTGATAATTACCATGAAATCATGGATTCAGTGGACGCCGTAAGCATTGCCGCTCCGACGACCTTTCATTATAAGATTGCCATGGATTTCCTCCGGCACGGTAAAGGCATACTGGTTGAAAAACCTGTGACAACAACGATCGAAGAAGCAGACAGACTCATTGAAGAGGCCGAAAAAAGGAATTGTGTCCTTCAGGTCGGCCACCTTGAACGGTTCAATGCAGGGGTCTCCATGATCAGTGAAAAGGTCAGGAAGCCTCAATTTATAGAATCTCAGCGTCTCTCCCCTTTTTTGGGGAGAGGAACAGACGTGGATGTCACTCTTGACTTAATGATACATGACATAGATATAATACTTAGTCTTGTAAACTCTGATATTGCAGATCTGCGGGCAACAGGGGCCCGGGTACTGACAGAGAATATTGATGTTGCTCATGCATGGATTGAATTTGAGAATGGGTGCATAGCTGAAGCAGTTACAAGCAGAATTGCCGAAGGAAAAGTCAGGCAGTTAAAGGTATTCCAGGAGAATGCTTTTTTAAATCTGGATTATCAGAGTCAGGAAATAACCTGTCATACAAAGCGTGCCGGGCTGGTTGAAAAGGAAACCATAAAACCGGAAGAGAAAGAGCCTCTCAAGGAACAGCTCATTGCTTTTATCGATTGCGTGAGGAACAACACAAGGCCGCTCGTATCGGGACAGGAGGGAAGGGAAGCGTTGAAAGTTGCATTAAAAATATCGGGACTTGTTAATGAACGACTTGAGATTGGACAGGGAAGAGAATGACTGAAAGCACACATCATATGACACATGTTCCCATGCTTGACCTCAAGGCACAGTACATGCCTTTGCGGGAAGAGATTGAGAACGCCTTCAGCACTATTCTTGACAGTGGACGCTTTGTCCTTGGAGAAAATGTTGCTTCTTTTGAAAAGGAAATTGCTGCATACCATGGAGTCAGCGGTGCTGTAGGACTGGCATCAGGCACGGACGCGCTTCATCTCAGCCTGAAATCACTTGATATCACGTCAGGAGACGAAGTAATAACAACGCCTTTCACTTTTATTGCAACTGCAGAAGCGATTACGTACGTAAACGCAAAACCTGTATTTGTTGATATTGACAGGAACACCCTGAATATGGATCCCGATCAGATAGAAGACAAAATAACGGAGCGGACAAAGGCGATCCTCATTGTACACCTCTTTGGACAGCCGGCGGAAATGGATGAGATTATGGCCATTGCCAGACGACACAATCTCAGGGTCGTTGAAGACTGCGCCCAGTCCTTTGGTGCAAAATATGGAGGTGCTGCCATAGGCAGTTTCGGCGATACCAGTTGTTTCAGTTTTTATCCCAGCAAAAACCTGGGCGCCCATGGTGACGGCGGCATGATGATTTCCGATAATGCTGAACTATGTAAAAAGGTAGAGCTTCTCCGCAATCATGGTACTGTTGGGCCCTACATTCATGATTTTATCGGCTTTAACAGCAGGCTTGATGAAATACAGGCTGCCATTTTGAGGATTAAATTTAAATATATTGATGAGTATATTGCAAAACGCCGCAATCTGGCCAGCCTCTACACTTCAATATTAAACGGCGTTGTACAGTGCCCTCTGGAGATAGAAAACAGAAAACATGTTTACCATCAATATACGATCAGAACGCCCTTAAGGGATAAGATCCAACAGGATCTCGCTGATCACGCAATATCCTCTGTCGTGTATTACCCGATGCCGCTACATCTTCAAAAGGCCTTTGATTATCTTGGCTATGGCAAAGGCAGTTTTCCCGAAGCAGAAGCTGCTGCAGAGGATGTACTCTCTCTCCCTATTTATCCGGAACTTGCACCGGAAACAGTGGACTATATTGGACGAACAATTGTGAAGGCTGTTCAGGGCTGACCGCTACAGCAGGCGTGGTTTATTCCGAAACTTTCAGAACCTGACCAACCTGCAGACGGGTCGTCTTCAGGTTGTTTATCCTTTTCAGCTTCTTTGTGTTGGTATTGAACCTTTTTGCAATAAGCCAGAGTGAATCCCCTTTTTTGATACGGTACTTCCCGTCTTGAGGAATGGCTTCAGCAGAGGCATAGAGGGTATGGACTGACTTTCTCCCAACAGGAATTTTCAGTTTTTGTCCTGCTCTGATAAAATGCTTCTTCCTGATATTGTTCATTCTCATGATTGCCCTGACAGATGTGTGGTATTTCAGGGCAAGCACGGAAAGGGTTTCCCCGCTTCTTACACGATGGTAAACAAATTCACTTCGTGGCGGCTCCCACTTTGGTATAGTATCAATTCTTGCAAGAAGCGTTTCGCCCATTCCTTCATGGACCCGCAATGTATACTGGCTCGGTGGAGTCGAATAGCGTCGCAGTTCAGGATTCAGCTCTTTCAGCTCCTGCAGGGAAACTTCGAGTTTGGACGCAATGTCCGAAATTTTGACCGGCTTTTCAATAGATATTGTTTCAAAGCGAACCGGGCTGTCAGGTTCTGGCAGCTCAATTCCATATTTTTCCGGGTCTTTGAGGATATGCAGCGTCGCCAGATATCTTGGAACATACTGTGCCGTCTCAAAGGGAAGTTTCTCATAGAGGTCCCAGAAATTGTCGAGGTAGTTCACTCTCTGTTTCCTGATTACATTCAGGACCCGCCCTTCACCGCAGTTGTAACCTGCCAGAACAGTAGTCCAGTCACCAAATATCTGGTGGAGCTCTTTCAGATAGGATATGGCAGCTTCTGTAGATTTTTCAGGATCAAGCCTCTCATCAACCCAGGTATTTCTTTTGAGGCCAAACTTGTAGCCCGTCGAGGGGATGAACTGCCACAACCCAAGTGCACGAGCCCGGGACAGGGCCTTGACCTTGAATCCGCTCTCAATAAGCGGAAGCCATGACAACTCCTCCGGCATGCCAGCCTCTTTCAATGCTGTTACAATCTTTTCCCTGTACTTGCCCGAGCGCCTGTATGATTCCTGGAAAAACTTTTTTTCCCTTCCCTGAAACCGCTTGATCTGCTTCTCAACATGTTCATTCATTGTCAGGGGGATTTCATTGTGATTACCATTCACTGCAGTATACCGTGATGCATAAATTTCCAGAATCCTTTTTGATATCGTGATCCTGAGATCTTCTTTTTGCTGGATAAGTTCGGGTTCATTCACAGCATCAACTTTCAGCACACAGGTATATGCCTCATCCAGAGCATCAAGGGCCTTGTCCAGGTGGCCCTCAGACCAGAACTCCTGGGATGCATTGCAGAACTCAAGGGCTGAGTCAAGGAGTTCCTGACTGCTTACTTCAACTATACGGTCTTCCTGCCTGAGAGGTCCTTCATGTTTGCCATTTTGCAGGTTGACCCCACCGGTAAGGGCAATGAAATCGTCTTCATTTAATGATGTGCCAGTAAACTGCCTGCCCGGCACCAGCTCACCGCTGCCTGTCAGGAGTTCCCCCTCTTGAGTTGGATGAACATCCGGCAAAGCGCCCTGCCCGGAAGGAATGTCTGCAGTCAATTCATTCCCTTTCATGGCCTGCTTATTTTGAAGAGAACAGCCTGCCAGGAGGACAGATAAAATGAGAATGCTCGTTGCAGTTAGTAAATGTCTCATAGGCAGTTGTTTTTAAAATGTATATGTAATACCATGATCATCCTTACTATATGTATCGGCTTTACGTAATATTTCTTTATACCAAGGCCACTATTAAAAAAATGATGGCTCCCTGCACTGCAACAGCCATCATAAAACCTCTTTCATTCTACCCATATAGTAATGATAATGCAACTGTTCAGGATATAACACAAAGTAATATAATCCAAATTACGATACGCTGCAGTTTACTTAAGACCATCATTTTTATAAAATAGACTGGTCATGAATCCCTTAACAGGTAAAGTGTCGCTTATTACCGGCAGTTCCAGAGGAATCGGCAGAGCCATTGCCATGAGGCTTGCCCGCGACGGCTCTGATATTGTAATCAATTTCAGACGGAATGCGGGACCATCCCTGAAGCAGGCTGAAGAGCTGCGCGACGATATAGAGCAGGAGGGAAGAAAGACCCTT